>ERZ772960.3709-NODE-3709-length-10146-cov-6.109702_pt1 | contig 10146 bp, 5 predicted proteins | sample MGYA00580678_ERZ772960 | MGnify/ENA primary metagenome ERZ772960 (study PRJEB29015, sample SAMEA2737930) | human oral metagenome | biome: human oral; feature: human-associated habitat; material: dental | place: China | collected 2059 ...
CTCCAGTAAGTGAAAACTTGCTGGAGCTTTTTTATTTTCTATTGTTTTTTTAAATCATTTTTTCATACCAAGCCAGAGGCAATTTTGTCTCCCTCCCCTTTCGGGGAGGGTCGGGGTGGGGCTTTACTTCCTTCCAAAGTCGGCAGGTATTTCACCCCACTGCTTTGTTTCCCACTTTATAATAGGTGTCGTTACTTTATGCGTTTGCAGCCAATGTTCTGCACGAGCAATGACTTGATGAAGTTGTTCGGTATCTGCATTGCGGACAAGTGTGGTCTTACAACGTTTTTTATTCACCCATAAGATAGCATTATAAGAGTCGCTATAAATAACCTTATCCTTGATACCTTGCTTCTCCATCAGTGCCAAAGCATGAACAATAGCGAGGAACTCACCAATATTGTTTGTTCCTATTACCGGACCAAAATGGAAGACTCTCGCCCCTGTTTGTAGGTCGACACATTGATACTCCATAGGTCCTGGATTGCCGGAACAAGCAGCGTCAACAGCCCAAGCACCAGCCCCCCTCAATCCCCCCGAAAGGGGGGAAGCCCCAGTCTGCTGTGGTTGGATGCCAGACTGAGTATTAGTTTGAGAACTCGTCTGTGTATTTTGCGGAGAACCACCTGCTTGATTTGTATTCTGTGAGTCTATTGCCATTATGGTTTCTTTAATCTTCTTGATAACTTCTTTCCGATGGTTGAAGACTTCCTCATTAGTGAATCGGATGACAGTGTAACCCCATTGCTCAAGGTCACGAGTCCGTTCCTCATCCTTTATAATCTGTTCATCATTAAAATGATACTTACCATCAATTTCAACAATAAGTTTATACTTAAGGTTGATGAAGTCGGCAATGTATTGTTTGATGATATGTTGTCTACGAAACTTGTAACCACTTTGTTTTCCTTTTAGGTATAACCAAAGTAGATTTTCTGCTTGTGTAGCGTGCTGTCTGTTCTTTATAGCATTTGCTTTCAGCAGTTCATACTCTATCTCATCAGCCGTTTCATAAATGTACATAGCCTAATCAAATCTCACTTTTATCCCACCTTACCCAAATTGTCTCCCTCCCCTTTCGGGGAGGGTCGGGGTGGGGCTTTACATCCTCTCAGGCACTTCAATACCGAGCAATGCCATACCATTCTTGATGACCTTAGCCACATTCTTGGCAATCATCAGACGGGTAATCTTCTCTGCTTCGGTGTCAGCGTTGAGGATGCTGTAGTCATGATAGAACTGGTTGAACTCCTTTGTCAGCTCATAGCAGTAGTTTGCAATACCACTTGGACTATAGTCGATACCAGCCTGTGCAACTGCAGCACCGAAGTCGTTGAGCTTCTGGATGAGTGCAATCTCCTTCTCATTGAGTGGAGCATCGTCGTTAAGTGATGCTGGCAAGGTGATGTTCTGTGCCTCAGCCTTACGGAGAATACTGCGAATACGTGCGTAAGTGTACTGGATGAATGGTCCAGTATTACCATTAAAGTCGATAGACTCCTCTGGGTTGAAGAGCATATTCTTGCGCGCATCGACCTTAAGGATGAAATATTTCAAGGCACCCATACCCACGATACGTGCAATCTCGTTCTTCTCTTCCTCAGTGATACCTTCCAACTTGTTCACCTTATCCTCGCTAAGACTCTTTGCGTTCTCAATCATTGAAGCAACAAGGTCGTCTGCATCGACAACTGTTCCCTCACGACTCTTCATCTTACCGTTTGGCAATTCAACCATACCGTATGAGAAGTGTACGAGGTCTTTACCCCATTTGAAACCTAAGCGGTCCAAGAGAATAGAGAGAACTTGGAAGTGGTAGTTCTGCTCGTTACCAACAACATAAATCATCTTGTCGATAGGGAAGTCATTGAAACGCATCTCTGCAGTACCAATATCCTGTGTCATATAAACCGATGTGCCATCCTTACGTAGCAGAAGTTTCTGGTCCAAACCCTCATTTGTGAGGTCAGCCCATACTGAGTTGTCTTCCTTACGGATGAAGAGTCCTTTCTCAAGACCTTCTTCCACCTTCTTCTTACCAGCGAGATAAGTGCTTGATTCGTAGTAAATCTTATCGAAGCCAACGCCCAACGCTTTGTAAGTCTCGTCGAAACCAGCATATACCCAATTGTTCATCTTCTCCCACAAAGCACGAATCTCAGGATCATTAGCTTCCCACTTCACGAGCATGTCGTGTGCTTCCTTAATCAGTGGAGCTTCGTGTTCAGCCTTTTCTTTTGCCTCATCGGCTGTCAATCCCTCTTTCTCATACTGCTCCTGCAGTTGCTTGCACTCCTCTTTGTAGTGCTTGTCGAAGAGTACGTAGAAATCACCAATCAAGTGGTCGCCCTTCTTGCCAGCCTGCTCTGGTGTGATACCATTGCCCCATTTCTGCCAAGCCAGCATTGACTTACAGATGTGGATACCACGGTCATTAACGATATTCGTCTTTACTACCTTGTTACCATTAGCCTCCATAATCTGTGCTAAGGACCAACCGAGTAGGTTGTTACGAACGTGACCGAGGTGAAGTGGCTTGTTAGTGTTAGGTGAAGAGTATTCGATCATCACCAATGGACTCTCGTCTGTCACACGCTTCTCGCCAAACTTCTCGTCAGCGTTGATATCATTCAACAGACCTGTCCATGCTGCCTGTGCAATAACGAGGTTGAGGAAACCCTTTACAACGTTGAAGTCGGCTACAGCCTTACAGTTCTTCTTCAGGTATTCACCTAAATCCTGTGCCGTATCTTCAGGCTTCTTGTGTGAAGTCTTTAGCAATGGGAAGGTGACGAGTGTGAGGTTACCCTCGAAGTCGCTGCGTGTCTTCTGCAGCTGAATCATCTTTTCAGGAACTTCTGTTCCGTACAACTCCTTGACAGCTGCAAGTGCAGCAACGGTAATTTGCTCTTCTATCTTCATCTTTTGTTTCTTTTTATCTGCCTGCAAAGTTACGGAAAATCAGCCGAATAACGGCAGGAGGAGGGTGGTTAATTCATAATTCATAATTCAAAATTCATAATTATGATTAGTTTTGATTCAATACTTATATCTCATACTTTATAATTTTATTGTTTGTCAGTTGTAATTGTGATTGCCTTTTGTGCTGTCTGATAAACATTCTTGTGTATGCTTGTTAGTAGTGTTTTGCGGTGGTGTTGATGCTCAGCACGAGTGGTGTTGTTGGTAAGCACCAATGGTGTTGAGCGCTAATCGCCATGCAATATATGATGGGGGAGATATCAACTTGTTGTTAAAAAGAGTCATACTGTCAAAAAGTAATTAATGGTTATTCGATGTAGGGGGTTACTTTCTTAAGTTTAATACGATGATACATAGAGAATATATGATTTAAATTTTATTGGCTACAATGCTCACTTTTAGTTGTAAAGTCTTGTATTTATGTGTGTTGAGTTCTGTTTAAAAGTAGTTTGTTTCTTGTTTATTTGCAATATTTGCGCTATCTTTGCAATTAGATTAACTATAAAAAAAATAAATTATATGCGTAAAAGTATTCAGAAGTGGACTTATGTCCTTGTAGCCAGTGTTTTTGCATTGGTAATGTGTTTTAGCCTTAGTGCTTGTGGTAGTGATGATGATAATGATGTAAATAATGGGGTAAGTCCTGTTCTTTACAGTGATTTTGGAGGTAGAATCGGTGTTAACTATCCATTGGATATTTCGGGTAAAATGGTTTCTTTCTTTATTCCTAAGAGTCAGGCTGGACAGATTGTTGACTTAACAAAGGGCGGTGATTGGGTTGCTGGTGGTTCTGCAGTTGGTGGTCTATACAGCTATGATGATCATCTTTTCCAGAAAGGAAGTTATGTTTATCTTCTCAAGACGGGTGCAAATGAGATAGAACTCCGTTATAAATATATTTGGAAAGAAGGTACAGCAACTCGTACAATAGAGGGAAACTATAAGAACGTAAAGATGACAACGCATCAAGATGCGATTGATTGGGCACATAGGCAGGGCTTGTATTAAACCCAAATCGGTTATTAGACCACAATATGTATAATTCTTAACTATGGCATTTTTTCCTAACATCTTTTATTTTCTTATCGGCATCTTGTCTGTCTTTGTACCTTGACGTAGCCCGCTACGCCTGCGTTGCAAAGCCAAACAATCTGCTCGATAATAAAACAAAATATGTTTAGGCTCTAATGACCGATTTAGGTTAAAGTCAAATCAGCTTTTTCAAAAGAAATCATAAAAGGAGATTGTACCAGAGTATCAGGTTTTACCAATGATACTTCTGGTACAATCTCCTTTTATTTTTTGCTTTTTTTTACTGTACGTTAAGGAGATGATAAGGGAGAAAAGATGAAAACGTGTGTCTTGTTTGTAAATTCCCTCTTGTTCAGACTATGCCTTTTCTGCATAATATCCACCCTTTTCTTTGATATAATCAATGAGTTCTGCGAAGATTTGATTTTGTCTTAATGTTGGTTCATTACCAGTAAGAATCAGCTGTTTGCGGGCTCTTGTGATGGCAACATTCAGTTTACGATCAATAGGTTGACCGTCTTCATAGAACGTGTTGGCGGTGAGGAAGTCGAGTTGATAGCGACTTTGAATGGTGAAGGAGTAGAGGATGATGTCACGCTGACTACCTTGATAGCGTTCCACCGTATCAATACTGATTTCTTCGAGTTCGGGAATACCAAACTTCTCAATCTCCTTTCTAATCATTGCAATCTGATTGCGGTAAGGTACGATGACACCAACAGACTTCTGTGGGTCAAAGTTTTCGCTAAGTTGTCGGTATAAACGTCTAAGCAGGTCGGTAATGATACGTGCCTCCTCCGTGTTTACCTTCTCTGAAATATTCAGTTGTCGACATGGCTTTGAAGGGATGAAAATCATACGATGCGCCTTCAAAACATCATCCGTCTCGTCCTCACTCGTTTCGTTATAAGCTAATGTCTGCTCCAGCTGATGCGCTAATGGTACGCATTCAAGTTGTTCACGTGCGTAGAATTTACGATTAGCAAAGTCAGCAATATCCGGATGCATGCGTCCTTGTTTGTGCAGTGTACCAACAAACTCAGTTCTCCCTGCTGCTCGCTCGGTAAGAATGAGACGTTCGAACAGAGAATTAGCACATGATAAAAGGTGGATGCTTTTGAGGAAATTATTGGTTTCTTCCGTTTCTAAAGAGTCCTGTTGTTGCACCACAGCAGGTAATTGTTTATGGTCTCCTATCAGTACAAACCGCTCTATCGCACGCCTTTCTGCATGTCGGGTAGATAGTAATCCTATGATATTCGGTTCCAAAATCTGACTTGCTTCATCAATGATGGCGAGGTCGAAATGCTTGATATTAAAGAGTGCAGCATTGCTGTTCATTGTAGAGGTTGTGGCTACAACGATGCGCGCATCCGCTATGGTAGACTTTATGCTGTTGAGGGTTGTGTTGTCATCTAACACTTCCTTCAACAAATGGTCACTATATTTCGGGTCGCAACTGAACTCATTACCAATGCGGATATAGTCAAGTTCGTTCTCTGTTAGCATATTACAAATCTCGTCAACAGCACGGTTTGTATAGGCAAGGAGGAGGATGGATGGTTGGGTGTTGGGTGTTGAGTGTTGGGTGTTGATGGTTTCTGAAAGTTTGTTGTGTTCAGAATCTTCTGCTGAATAGGCTGGAGATGGTTGTGAATAGATGTTCCCTGCCAACTGCTCACGTACAAGGAATTGCAGGGCTTGTGAGGTCTTGCCTGTGCCAGGAGGACCGATAAGAAGGAAATAATCCTGTGCCTGCTTTGCTTTCAAGATGATTTCGTCATAATCGGGATGGTAGCTGCGGGATAAGGTAAGGGACTTATCGACGCGTGGCACACGCTGTCCCAAAAGCAACTGACGGCGTTCTTCGTTTGAAGTGATGAAGGTATAGAGGCTACGGATGGCCGAAGTGCCACCGATGTCACTACCAGCATGCTCAATAGCGAAGTAATCTCCGCTGATAAGGTCAGGGTTTTGCTGTCCATCATTGAGGTGTACAACAAGTCTGTCGCCATGTATCTCTTGTAGTGAACCTTTGAAAAGAATACTCATTCTTACGTCAGGAGCCTCGTTCTTCTTGTACGCATAGAGGTAAATCATATCTCCTCTGCGAAAGTTAGGGAGGAAATCTTCACCCTGTTGGGGTACAGCGAGTGTAATTGTATCATAGCCGTTGAACGAGCTGCTACGCTCTTTCTCGATGATAGTCAGTCCTGTATAGATATTTCCTGTCTCTTTTTTCTCCGCAAGAGGCATGTTCCAAAGGTCAGCATTACTGTTTCCTACACCTTCCTGTACACCCACTTTCGACACTAATTGTTCCTTGATAACAAAGGTCATCATACGTGTGAAATAAGCACGTTCGAGGTCGTTGAGCTGGTGAAGTGGTGCCAGTGTCTCAGTGAGTTGTGGCAAGAGGTATCTATTGTAGAAGTTATCGTTTTGCTTCTCAACGTTCAATGTCTGCGGTGTGAGCAATGGCAACATCCTATCAAAGCCATTATCAGCCATCCAGAACTCCGTAGCCACGGCTTGATTACGGAAGCGAATAGCTTCACGAATTAGCTTTTGTAGTGGCTCCACTTCGAGCAGTCCGTCGGGTAGGGGATATTTAGAATACAAGAGTTGGATGTGTGCATTCTTCGGACTAAGTTGGAAGTTATATTGCAAGATACCGTAGTAGAGCAACACCTGCACGTAGTGTTTCTCAACATGGAGTGACCCATGCGGATTTTTGTATTTGCGTTCAATAAAAGTATTCTTGCCCGACTTCTGCTCAACAAGTAGTTTTAAGTCGGTTGTCATCAAGTCGACACGGCCCTGTATGCCCAATCGTTCGCATACAAAGGAAGGTTCAAGAATCGCTTTCTCACGGTCGAAAGTTTGGAAGATTTCGTCAACAATCCCCTTGATATTCTCCACCTGTCGTTCTGCATCTTGTTTGAAAGACGCTGCATCAAAGTCGGGACAGGTCGCATAGTCCAAAGCCTTCTCTCTGAAGTTAGAGCGGAAGGTTTCTTTGATATCGTATTCTGCTGGGTGATTGATGATATCGTCGAGTGCAGAACCAGCGAAATTACCTAATACAATGTGTTTATTGCTCAGGCGGGGAGTAAGTCTATTGACGGTGAAAAGCAATGGATGGTGTCCGTAAGTCTCAAAACAGTTAGCTATGGTAGAGATATCTATCAGATAGTCTGGCTCAACGACGATAAGGCGCGGTATGACCTTCTTTCGGGTGACAGTGCAGTCAAGGAGATTTAGCTGCATTCCTTCGCGTAGCATCGGGCGTAAGTAGCTGAAGTCAATGTAGTCTGGTGTGTTTATATAGTCCACCAACAAGAGTTCTTCGCTACTGTCTTGATTAGTCACAGCCACCTGAATAGTACTCTCGTCCCACTCTCTTACGATACAACGAATGTAACGATAATTCGTAATCTGTATATTCTCCGTTGTTCGTCCACGTGCTGGAATTTTCCCAACAAGGAACGATGGGATAGCTTCTTGCACAACAGCAGAAACGAAAATCGCCAAGGCACGGCAGTCGTAAGCCACATCTTCAGGTAGAATCGGAGCGTAAGAGTTACTGTGTCGGCGCATTTTCTGGATTGCCACAATGTCCTGTGGGGCGATGTTATGCTGCCTACAGAGCGACTCCACCTGCGAAGAAAGGTTGCCGAAACCATGTCGGGTATTTTTTAATCCTTCATGACAAGCAATGACGAGTGTCTCGTGCATGATGCGTGCTTGTGCTTCTGAAGGTGCCGAAAGGATGTCAGCGATACGTGCGAAAAGTTCGTGTGCCATTATGATAATGTTTCCCCAGTCCTCTTAATAAAGAAAAATTGTTTTTATACTATGCGTGGGGACTAATTCGTTGGGTTATGTTTTGAATGGGTGTTATTGCTTTGTTATCAGTTGGTTGTGAACGTTCTTTATTGCAGAAAGCCTGTTGTTGTGAATTATTTTCATGAAGAGAAGAATTTATTTACATGAAAATAAATATTTCTTTTCACGATGAAAAATATTTCTTTTCATGAAAATAATTCGCAAAAATGAGTCTTTTCGCCTGCTTACTGTCCTCCTAAGCGTTCAAAGAAAGTGATAATTTCCTCCCAAGTCTTGAACTCTTCGCTGCCGAAAAGTAGGCTTGTTCCGAGAAAGTCATCGTGTTCGGTGCTACTAATGAAGTAGTCGCCATAGAGAAGGTGAGGCTGGTTGGTGAAGATAGTATGGTTCCATGCTGGTGCGCTGAAGGCATCTTCTATCCATGCCTGTTGTTCAGTGATGGCTGATGGATTGTTGGTTGGTGCAGGACACACGAAGAATACGTTGTAGTTATCAAGTAAGAACTCGTAAGCTTTGTTCAAACTTGATTTCGGTTTACCATATCCATCAGCGAGTGTGTTCTGATCAATGAGTACCGTACGACGCTCGCGCCCTTCCTGTCGGTCGTCAATCCATCGGATAACGGGCATGAGGTAATGGAAAACAGCTTTCTCGATGAGTCGGTGCTCACCATGAAAACGGATCGCCTGAGGGTAATGTTCGTTGAAAAGGTCGAAGGTGTGGACAACAGGGTCTGCATCACCAAAGAGTCCGAAGACGCGTTGCTGCTCTTCCTCTGTCACTTGTGAGAAACACTTTTCAGTTATCTCTTTGTATTCCTTCACCAAAGCTTTGGTCACGATAACCTCTTGTACGCCATCTTGTCGTGGATTTTGGAATACCTGTTTACCCATCATATTACTCTCGCTGATGGTTGTTCCCATTTGAAAAGCAGGATTCACGCAGATACGGTCGACACCATAAAGCATTTCGGTGTACATACCTCCCATTGAAGTACCAATAATAAGGTCGGGCTTTTCGGTATTAACAAGGTTGTGCAATAGTTCCATTGCCTCCTCAGGATGTATGGGGAGGTCGGGCGCAATGACAGTAGCTTTGGGCATATAATCCCTTAGAATCTGTACCGTATGGCTTGAACCGGCTGACATAAAGCCGTGAACGTAGATAATCTTCTTCCCTACCATGAGGTCAGGAAAGGTTTTCTTATATTGATTTTCCATTGTTTCTATTTAGGAGTTAGAGGAGTTGAAGGAGTGAAATGGAGTTAAGAAAAATGTGTTGTGAGGTGCCTTTGTGTTGATTTTCCATTGTTTCATTTGGGAGTTAAAGGAGTTGAAGAAGTGAAATGGAGTTAAGACAAATGTGTTGTGGGGTGCCTTTATATTGATTTTCCATATTAAAAACAACTCCAAGTCTTCCCATGTGGCATTCTTTTTCAAGCCCTTTTAAACGAGTATGTATGAGATAATAGTGTGATAACTATACCCCCTCTTTTTCCCTCTTTGCCTCCCCTCCCTTCGGAGGGGTCGGGGGAGGCTTTTATATCAGTGGCAAACTGATACCATTTATCTTCTGATAGATATCGAGTGCATAGATATCTGTCATTCCACTAATGAAGTCAAGGACTGCCATGATACGTGTTTCAAGACAAGGACTTTGGATGTCATACTGGCTTGAGAAGCGTCGAATAAGCTGCTGACTGTGGAAGTGTTCAGGCTCAACGGCAGCACCGATGAGAGCTTCCATCAGTGTTTCCATAATCTTGTAGCCTGATAACTCAACGTCGAGGACTGCCTTACTGCGGTAAATCCTATCCACTGAAACCTTTGTACAGCGTTTGTAAGCCTGTCGGGGAAGCTCGGAAATATTCTTGATGAGCGATCCTTCGAAGGTTCCATTGAGTATCTCCTCTTCGTGTTCTACAAAGACATTGACACATTCTGCCTCCAATAATCCTACGGCACAGGCACGGAAGTAAACAACTTGTTCGTTTTGATCGGTCACACCCTCGTCTTCTATGCGCTTTCTAATGCTCTTTCTGGTTTCTTCATCGAAGAAGCCAAGGAGCAAATCGGCAGTCTCTTCAAAGGATAGGAGCTTGAGTTTATGGGAGTCTTCGATGTCCATAATCTCATAACAGATATCGTCTGCTGCCTCCATAAGGTAGGTTAGTGGATGGCGAACATAACATATACCAGTTTCAGAGCTATCCTTTTGTATGATTCCTAATTCATCAGCAATCTTCTTATAAGTCTTTTCCTCAGTCGCAAAGAAACCAAACTT
>ERZ772960.3711-NODE-3711-length-10142-cov-4.724299_pt1 | contig 10142 bp, 8 predicted proteins | sample MGYA00580678_ERZ772960 | MGnify/ENA primary metagenome ERZ772960 (study PRJEB29015, sample SAMEA2737930) | human oral metagenome | biome: human oral; feature: human-associated habitat; material: dental | place: China | collected 2059 ...
TTGTGATAGGTGCGAAATCCAAGCGTTGAGGGACGGACATAGAGACGCGCGCCTCTATAGTCACCCTCCCCTTCAAGCGCTAAAAAGAGGGGCTTCTCAACATTTTTAAAGAAGTACTCTTGTAAGGTCCTTTTCCCAGGAGCTACAGGTGTACTTTCATACTCCCCTTCTGAAAAGCAATATGGGGGCTCTGCTGTAAGGCTCAAGCCTTTTCTTGTTGAGGTAAGCGTGGCTATACACTTTGCCGTATCATCTGCTGCTTTATTTGAGATAGGAAAGATTCCATAGGAGGTGGCATCAATAGGTACCGTAAAGCTCTCACGCTCTCCCAAATAAGTTATAAGGAGATGGTGAGGGCGCACGTCCATAGGAAAACTCCTTTCTCACTCAAAAGATATGTTTTATAAAAAGGCCGCCCATATCTCAATAGGCGGCTCTTGGCGATTACGTTAAATAACTAATGGGTTAGCCGCGAAACTGTGCTGCAATACTTGCATCGGTCTCTTCCAGAGACTGGGCAGTAGCATCAAGTGCTTGTGCAATCTCACCGATAAGCTCTTGTGCTTTTACAAAGCCGGGACGAAGCTCACTAAAACGCTCGGCATAGGCTTGGGAAGCAGATCCTTCCCATTCTCCCTGAAGTTGTGAAAGAAGGGAGTCCATACGAGAGATTACCTCTCCCACCTGATCTTGCTGCTGGCGATATTCTCCTGCACGGGAGCGCATTTGATCTGGGGTAATCCGAATTTGTCCTGCCATAAAGATCCCTTCTCGCTAAAGACTTTTTAGCAAAACTCTCTTAATTTGAGTATAGAAAGAGAATGCCACATCCGGCTATGAAAAAGGTAGGTGGTAGTAAAAACTCTTATAGACGGCAAAAAGCAGCGTAAACGGTACTACCCGAGCTACTTTTTAAAACACTCAGCTTCAAGTTCAGCAAACTCTTTTGGCACGGCGCTCAAATCACAGTTGAACGATTCTGCTACGGCTTGTGCCTGAAGATGCCGAAGACCTGATGCGTCAGTATTTCCCAGTTGATCGTATATGCGAGAAGCACGTTCAAGTGCATAGCTCACATACTCTGCCACGGAATCCGCTACTCCTGACAGAAGCATCATTGTTACCAGCGAATCCGGAGCGAGAGCGCATGCAGTCTCAGGAGACAAATCGATAAGCTCTGCAACTTGTTGCTCAACTATCTCCAAAGATTTGGGATCTTTGGTATCGTATGCCTGTTTAAGGGCTTGCGTAACAGCCCTGCTAAAGTCAGCAATAATCTCAAGTATGTAATCACGCTGCAACATATAAAATCCTAACGTTGTGAGGGAAACGGTATATTCAAATGATTGAACGCACTCTGGGTGGCTTGGCGTCCCTGCGGCGTTCTGATAATAAGACCTTGCTGTAACAAAAACGGCTCATACACATCTTCAAGTGTAGAAGGATCTTCCGAAACAGCACTCGCAAGCGTCGTAAGACCAACCGGACGACCGTGAAACGTCTGACACAGCGCGCGAAGCACGCTGACGTCCATAGCGTCAAGCCCCAGCTCATCAATATCAAAAAATGACAGAGCCTGCGCTGCAATTTCCCATGTAATCATTCCGCCTGCTTTGACCTGAGCATAGTCTCGGACTCGCTTCAAAAGACGGTTAGCCAACCGAGGTGTACCACGGGAGCGAGAAGCAATTTCCAGAGCCCCCTGCTCGTCAATGGAAACATTTAAGATGGTAGCCGAACGCAAAACAATAGTTTTGAGCTCCTCAACGGAGTAATAGTCAAGGCGGTACGCAATACCAAAGCGATCACGCAAAGGACCCGTTAAAAGACCCGTTCTTGTGGTTGCCGCTACAAGAGTGAAACGTGGAATATCAAGCCTGATTGAGCGGGCAGCCGGGCCTTTACCAATAACAATATCCAAAAAGAAATCTTCCATGGCAGGATAGAGAACTTCTTCAACTTGATGATTTAAGCGGTGAATCTCATCAATAAAAAGAATGTCTCCCTCCTCCAAGTTTGTAAGAATGGCCGCTAAATCTCCCGTTCTTTCAATAGCGGGACCGGAAGTAGTATGAAGTTTTGAATTCATCTCGCCTGCAAGGACACCGGCAAGCGTTGTCTTGCCCAATCCCGGAGGACCCGAGAAAATAACGTGATCAAGCGGTTCATCTCTCTTTTTTGCAGCCTGAATAAGAACTCGAAGGTTCTCTTTTACGCGCGACTGCCCAAGGTATTCATCAAGCGTCTTTGGTCTCAAAGACCGTTCCTGCTCAATGTCTTCAGGACCAAGTTCGCCAGAAACCATCCGATTTGACTTTTGAGTCCTTTGATGGGTTTGCTGTGGAGATGACTTTCCAAACAAATCCTCTGCGTCCGCTTCCCACATTAGTTACCACTTCCTAGACGACGAAGTGCATAGCTCATGGCCTTCTCAATGGAAAGAGCGCCCGCCTCTTGCCTACCCTCAAGAGCCAAAGCGGCTTCTTGCGAAGTAAAGCCCATGGCGAGAAGAGCTTCCGTTACTTCATCATCAAGCGACGTGTGAGCGGAAAGTCCTCCCGAAACGTTTGTATCCGATAGACCAGAAAGACCCACAAGGTTTCTGAGCTCTGCATCTTTTGCAAAAACATCCGAAAGTTCAACAAGCATCCTGCCGGCTTTTTTCTTTCCGAGTCCCGCAACCTGTGTCATGCGGGTTACGTCTTCAGAGGCCACCACACTTGCAAGCTGCTGCGGCGTGAACGTTGAAAGAACGGAAAGCGCGAGCTTTGCACCAATACCGGAGATGGCACGCAAGCGATCAAAAAGAGCACGTTCTTCTCGCGAAGAAAATCCATAGAGTTCCATGGCGTCTTCTCTCACCACCATCCGCGTAAGAATGGTAACTCCTGCTTCTCCTGCCTGCGGAAGAGACGCCGCGGTGTTAGCCGAAACGCCAAGTTCATACCCAACGCTGTTGACGTCAAGAACCACAAGAGATGGCGAAACAGAAAGCAGTGTTCCGGTAAGCTGCACAATCATAGACGGACCCTCCTTTTGCCAAGCTCTTCCGTTCTTGTGAGGTTTGCATGACACACCGCTGCCGCCAGTGCGTCTGCAGCGTGATCGGGGTGAGGTTCATGGTCGAGCGCCAAGACGGAACGAATCATATACATAACCTGGGCCTTATCGGCAGAACCCGTCCCAACGACGGCCTGCTTAATCTGCATAGGCGTATACTCTCCCACGGTAAGGCCGGCCTTTGAACACGCAACGATTGCCGCTCCCCGCGCCTGAGCCGTTGGAATGGCGGAGCGAACATTCTGCCCAAAGTAAATACCTTCAATGGAAAGCGCCGTGGGCTCATATTTTTGGATAACCCGAGAGAGCTCATCGTAAATTCTACCGAGGCGCATATCGATAGGCTCTTGAGCCTTTGTCTCCACACAACCGTAGGCGCGAGCGCGGCACACCGACCCGCGAGTTTCAACAATGCCCCAACCGGTATGTGCAAGACCCGGATCGACTCCTAAAATTACCACAGCACCTCCTTGGAGACGATAAGAACGTTCGTTCCATTTTATCACAGAGATTGTATTAGTTTTCCGAAAACGGCCCTCGCCACATTTTTGGTACGCCGAACATGACCCCCGCCCCTTCAAGACCTGAGAATTCCCGCAGGTATTCAAGGATTTCCTGAACGCTTTCAGGAGAAGGCGCCTCCATTTGCTCGGGTACTGAATTTAAAAAGGCGTGTTCCGCCGATGAACGTAGTCCGTCAAAAAGAGTGGAGGTATCCTGTCTCGGTACTTCACTTGTCCTCGTGTCTCTCCACATGGAAAAGAGTGGGAAACTTTCCTCAACAATCGAATGTTTTGAGAAAGTAAGAATGGGCCGCATACTCTGTCGAGCAAACGTATTTTTTTGAAATGCCTCACAAACACGCTCTGCGACTTTTGGATGCTCAACGCTCAAAAGGAGGCTTCTGACGCTTTTGTTTTCCTCAAGCATCTGAGTTAACACGTGATCGACAAAGGTATCCCGCTCCGTCTCATCTGCAAACGGTGTCATATCTCCATCAAGCCCACTGACCATGCTTGAGGTCTCTTGGAACTCAGCCTCTCCATCCAGAGAAGCCGGCTCTACAAGATCTCTTACTTCAGACAAATAAAAATCCCCAAGAATATAGAGTGAGCCGGTAGCATGTATACCACTCGGATTCAAAGCGATATCGGTCTTATTCTCGGTGGCTAAAACAAGCAGGTTCTTCTCGCAAGCAACCGCAGCCAAACGCGCGTATTCAACATTCTTCTCCAGCCGGTCATGAGCATGCGATTTCTGTATGTACACCTGGTTCTCACTCAGCACACTTTTTGCAAGAGCTTCCACCACGTGGGCATTAAGCGAGTTGTCGAGAAGAACGGCAACGCCCTCAAAGCCTCCTTGGATAACTGCCTGCGTCAGTCCCAGCTGAAGTGCCTTCCATGCAACGTCGGTCATATCATACGTGTTCAAGGTCTTTTGATGCGCCTTATTGGCGAGCTCGTCCGCCGCAGATACGGATGCACCTGCAGCAAATAGATCCTCAACAGGTGTGTCCGTGTCAGACGGCTTTGAAAGGTCGGAAAAAACAAGGTCTTCCTCAAAAGCTTTTCCACAACTTGTCAGCCGACCATCTGGGGTCATAACAAAACTTGATCCAATGTACACGTGCGTACCATAAAGGCCGACGGGATTGGCGGCAACAATCCACGTACCCAACTCATTGGCATCTGAGACAAAGCGGCTATTTTCTGCGTGAAGCCCCATAGCCGTGTTTTTGTCATGGAGGATATACCCCAACGAACTGAGGTAGAGCAGGATATCTGCCGACTGATCTGTATCTTTCCACGCATTAAGCTCTTGATAGGTGAAGGCAACGCCTATAGAAAGATCCTGCATTTCAAAGCAGGGTAAATCAAAACTCAAATCACCAAAACCCATCATTTTTGCAGCAGCATCTGTAAGAGAACCCCGTGTCAAAGCACTGAGATGGGCAATTTCCGCTGCAAGACGCAGGGGCGTTACATGTCCTTTTCGAAGAAACATGGCTTCTTGGAGAAGTTCTCCATCCTTTTGCACAACCACCGGTATAAGCGCCGGTATCGGGAGCTTTTCAGCAAGTGCCTGCAAGGCCGTAAAAAGATCTCCGAGGAAGTCGTCAATCGTAGCATCACTGAGTGCCATAAGGCCGGTAAGGGTTGGAGCCGGATATATAACAAGATCCGCATCTCCCTCTTGTGCGCGACAAGCATACGCAAGCATTTGCTCACATGTTTCCGACAAGGCTCCGGTATGGGTATTCATTTGTGCAATGGCAACTCTCATGGTTCACTCTCTTTCGCGCTCTACCACAACAAAACAAGTATGCCCAAAAGCAATAAAAAAGAGCTGTACTTTCTACAGCTCTTAAGAAAACACGTAATACGTGTACATAAAACACGCAACGCACGCATTATAAACGCACGTATTATTGCGAGAAAATCACGCCAAACCTTAGAACTCTGCCTTCCAAAGACCATGCAGGTTACAAAACTCGTATGCAACGCCACCCTGGTTTTCGGGAAGCGCAAAGTGAGCCTCAGGTGTCTCACCTGGGTTCAAGCGCTTCAGATTTATACCTTGCTCTGTTTCAAGAGCAATGAACTCAATATAGTGCTCAGGAAGCATAGGATGCGCAACTTCGCCAACCTTAACGGTTAGCTTAAAGCCATCCCGAGAAACAACCGGAACGTGCTTTTCTGTAGCACCGTCAGTTGTATTGGCCTTAAGAAGTGTCATTGGCTCACCACAGCAAGATGGGGTAACCCCTTTATCCTCAACAACATATACGATAGCTCCACAGTGCTCACAACGGTAAAACTTGGCCTCTGCCATTTTTTCTCCTCTCCTTAACACCGCCCTATATAAGCGATGATTACTTTAACAGTATTCCCCATACCCCAGATTCTCAATCGTAAATGCTATAAATTAAATAACATTTTTAAAACACCGGTTCTGAACTACACTACGTGAGCAAAGCCCTTTTCGCCAAGCACATATGAAAGCTCTGTAATCATTGCCATATTGCGAGCATCCACACGCGTAGCTATCTCCATGTGCATAACGTCGCCTTGAGTACTCTCAATCCGAAGTTCAACGCAGTCATTTCCACGGTACTTATTAAAAATTTGACTGAGCATCTCATAGTTGGAACGGGAAAACTTTGAGACGGGAATCTGAATCTCAAGCACGCGCGGACGCTTGTTAGCTTCATTCAATTCAATGGGAGTAACCCCTGAACAGATAAACTGCGTGCCTCGATCAGATCGCTCAAGCTTGCCGAAAACACCCACGATAACATCGCCCTGCGTCTCTCCGGTTTCTGGGTCAACGCTTCCCGCCAGCGTAGAGGCATATTTTTTGTACGCCTTTGGAAACAGAACCAAAGAAAGCTCGCCTTCCATGTCCTCCAAGGTAACGATGGCCATGGGGTCGCCGTTTTTTGTTATACGTTTTTGGATGTTTGTAACCATACCCGAAAGACGGATATTCTCGCCCTCAGGTACCTTAAACCTTTCTTTAATGCCACCGTCAGGGGCACGGTATTCTTCTGTTGCATCAATATCGACAAGTTCATAATCACGTGCAAGCGACAGAGCATACGCATACGGCGTGAGCGGATGATCGGAAACATAAATGCCCAGCACATCGTATTCCTGGCTCAGCTTAAAGCGGCGCTCCCATTCCACTCCATCAGGATCCGGAAAATCCTCCGTAAACCCTGAACCCTCAACTTCAGAGAAGAGATCAAACATCGAAATCTGCCCGGACGCTTTATCCCTTTGGCGCTTTGCCGCAGAATCCAAAATATTTTCAGGATTACTCTTATCAATAAGCTTCATAAGCTGCATACGGGTGTATCCCGTTGAGTCAAATGCACCGGCTTTAATGAGTGCCTCGACAACATTACGTTTTGCCTGACTTGCGTCCATACGATCGATAAAGTCACGAAGGTTGCTAAACGGGCCTTTCTTCTGACGCTCGGCCATAATGGCTTCCGCCACACCGGCGCCCACGCCACGAATACCCGCAAAGCCAAAGCGAATACCCTCTTTTGTTGCGGTAAAGTCACGACCGGATTCATTGATATCCGGCTGGCTTACCTTAATTCCCTCTTGTCGGCACGCCGAAACATAGTGAACGATCTTGTCCGTTTTGCCCATAAAAGAGGTAAGCACCGCCGCCATGTATTCATGCGGATAATGTGCCTTCAACCAAGCCGTTTGCATAACCAAAATAGCGTAGCCCGCTGAGTGGGACTTATTGAACGCATAGGAGGCAAACTTGAGAACGTCTTCCCAAATGATTTCTGCGGTCTCTCGCTTAAAACCATTACGAACGGCGCCTTCTTTCCAGTGCTGCTCCATGGTTTCATCGGCGCCGTCATCCCAATGCTGGATAACCTCCTGCATCAGTTTGATTTTCTTCTTTGCCACAGCCTTGCGAACTTTATCGGACTCGCCCGCCGTAAAGCCGGACATCTTCATGGAAATCTGCATGACCTGCTCTTGGTACACCATGGTTCCATAGGTTTCGGCCAAAATATCATGCAGACGAGGATCGTAGTCAACCGGCTCTTCTCGACCATTCATGCGGTCAATATAGCTGGACACCATTCCCGCTCCCAAAGGACCGGGGCGATAGAGGGCGATAAGTGCGACGATGTGTTTGAACTCGGTTGGACGCATGCCCTTGATGGTTGCCGTCATACCTGCGGATTCAATCTGAAAAACCCCTGAGGTGCGACCTTCACGCATCAGCCGATAGATTTCAGGATCCTCAAAGGGTATCTCGTCAACGTTAATATCGACATCAAAATTTGCCTTAATATTTTTGAGTGCACGAGAAATAACCGTCAAAGTTCTAAGCCCCAAAAAGTCCATCTTCAAAAGGCCCATGTCCGCAACCGAATGGCCTTCGAACTGGGTAATTTCAACCTCGCCTTTGGTATCCATCTTTGTGGGTACGTGATCGTTGACGGGCGTGGGGGCAATGAGAACGGCACACGCATGAACGCCCTCGCCGCGATGCAGGCCCTCAATGGCAAGGGCGGCATCGATTATTTCTCGAGAAGCCTCCTCGGTGTTGTATGCTTCCTCAAAATCAGGATTGTAGAGATCGTTTTTTTCACCGTCACCTTTGTGAAGCACCTTGGAAAGCTGCGCCTTGGGATCATTTGAAATCATCTTTGAAAGGCGCTGTCCTTGATAGACCGGATAATCAAGGACGCGGCACGCATCGTTTATGGCCTGCTTTGCCTTAATGGTAGAGTACGTAATAACGTGGCTGACGCGCTCGGGGCCATAGAGCTGACGAACGTGCTCAACAACCTCAAGACGACGCTCATCGTCAAAGTCCATATCAATATCAGGCATCTCAGATCGCTGTGGCGAGAGGAACCTCTCAAACATGAGGCCATTTTCAAGCGGATCAAAGGTGGTGATATCCATCGCATAAGCAACGATGGCTCCCGCTGCAGATCCGCGGCCGGGCCCAACGCCAATACCGTTTTGTTTGGCCCAGCGCACATACTCCTGAACAATGAGGAAATAATCCGCAAAACCTTTCTTACAGATAATGTCGTACTCATATTCAAAGCGCTCTTTAACATTGATGCCGCTAATCTCCACTTCGCGCCAGTTTTCTCCATAGCGCCGCGCAAGTCCTTCTTCACATTCCCTACGGAAGCGCTCCTCAGACGTTTCCCCTTCAGCAAGGTCAGGAAACTTTGGCAAATACATATGCGTCCAGTCCAGCTCATAGTTGCACTTATCGGCAACCTCAAGCGTGTTATCAATCACCTCGGGAGCCCACGAGAAAATCTCGCGCATTTCTTCTTCTGTTTTGAAATAAAACTCATTGCCCGACATGCGCTTTCTATTGGCATCAGCAAACTTTGAGCCCGTACCAATACAACTTGCAATATCTTGAACAGAGGCATCTTCACGAGTGAGATAGTGGTTATCGTTGGTAGCAACTACCTTGATGTTGAGCTTATGCCCAAGGTTTAAAATTTGCTCCGACAGCGTGCGATCCGTAAAGCCGTTCCAATTGGGATCTGACAGACCGTGATCTTGCACCTCAAGATAGAAATCATCACCAAAAATCTCTTTGTAAATAAGCGCCCAGCGCTCTGCTTCTTCCGGCTGTCCTGCAAAAAAGCTCCGGGGGATGATGCCTGACACGCAGGCAGACGTGCAGATAATCCCCTCATGATAGCGACGAAGCATATCTAAGGTGGTGCGAGGCTTAAAGTAGAACATCTCCTTACTTGCCGCCTCTGACATCATCTTCATAAGGTTGACATAGCCTGTTTCATTTTTAGCGAGAAGAATCAAGTGATAGCGAGTCTGTTTGGTTCCGCGCTCGATACAGTCATTCGTAATAAAGTATGCTTCACAACCAAAAATGGGTTTGATCAGCGGACGCGGTTTGTTTGCTTTTACCGCTTCTATATCATGCGTCTTATTCCAAATAGCAGTATCGCTCTCCCATTGGCGGTGCATACGGTCATGCTCGCCGGCATCCAAAGCATCTACCGGAGGTTCTTCAAGATCCCAGTTCTTCTGGAAGCATTCGAGGTCAGAGCGCCATTGCTGCATATCTTTTTGAGTGTCATTGTACTTGCGACAGGCAAGGTCAAAGTCAGGTATTCCAAACAGATATCCATGATCCGTAAGTGCGAGAGCAGGCATCTTAAGATCAACTGCTCGCTTAACCATATCGTTCACGCGGGTAGCGGCATCCAAAATGGAAAAATCCGAGTGGTTATGAAGATGTACAAATGCCATGTCTTCTCTTTCGTGTCTGTACTCTCGTTTTTGTATGGCGAGAACATTTCTTTTCTTGGTCCATCTTTCCGTCTCTTCTACTATACACAAAATTCCTCTTTTATGTCGGAGATACAAACATATGTTCTATCAGCGGAAAGATAGGAATCTGCAGATAAATTATGGTGAAATCTTACATATGTTCTAGATACTATTAGTCAAAAGAGCCTTCCTACATTTACTAGAAGCTTCTAACTTTATCTAATCGTCTCGTAATTAAATTAGAATTTCAGTGAAAGGTTAATCGATACT
>ERZ772960.3715-NODE-3715-length-10134-cov-2.392301_pt1 | contig 10134 bp, 7 predicted proteins | sample MGYA00580678_ERZ772960 | MGnify/ENA primary metagenome ERZ772960 (study PRJEB29015, sample SAMEA2737930) | human oral metagenome | biome: human oral; feature: human-associated habitat; material: dental | place: China | collected 2059 ...
TCCGCATCTCCTTCTTCATAGAATTTGATTCCGCCCGTCATATCGGAAGCATTAAGAGCGTTGAGTGCTTCGCTATATGCTTGAGCCGAACGACTTATATCGTCAAATATACCGCCTGCACCCATTCTAATCGAGCTTGAAATTTTTAATGCAAGCATATTGAAAATGTCTTTCAAAAAACTGCGGCACTTATCTTCCGCGATTTCGGCATCATTCGAAAAAGCCCGAACTTTGCGTTCAACAGGAATAAAAATCGTAATCCTGTTCATAATATAGGAACCCATGATGCAGTCCGTTTTGGAACAAAAAGCGTCCCGTATTTGCATATAAATATTTCCCCTGTCTTCCGACAAATTTTCCGGGACTTCGATGCAGCAAAAATAGTAAGTTTCGGGATTTATATTAAAATAGTCGAAATAATTTGAAAGCTCTTTTTTGTTTTCGGAAGAAAGCACAAGCGCATAAATAAAATCGCTTTCAACAATCGAATATCCGAAACTTAATTTTTCGCGCAGCTCAATAGTGTCGGAAAGTTTTTGCTTTTCGGATTCAAGAAGATTTATCGCGCCGTGTACCGCCTGTATTACGGTGTCGCGGTTTACGGGTTTCGTTAAATATCGGTAAACGCCGAGTTCGAGAGCTTCCTGCGCATATTTGAATCTGTCGAATGCGCTTAGCATGATTACTATCGACTGCGGTGTAAGCTTCTTTATTTCTTTTACCGACTGCAAGCCGCTAAGTCCCGGCATATTTATATCCATTATGATAATGTCGATTTTATTTGTACGGCAGATATTTATCGCATCCGCGCCGGAATTCTCTTTAAATATCTTGAATTGCCCGGAAAAATTCTTTTGAAGAATGAATTCAAGAGAATCCACAACAATCTGTTCGTCATCGGTAAGAAGAATATTATACATTTCGCACCTTTATGATAAAAACCGTTCCTCCGCCTTTATTATCTTCTATTGAAAACACATCGCTGCTTTTGTAATAAATACGAAGCCTTGAAATTACATTTTGCAATCCGATTCCTTGTCCTTGACTTTTTTCTCCGCTGCCGCCGCTTGCATCGTCGCTATCGTTATCATTTACGGAATAATTTTCCGTGAAAATATTATCCGGCGCAGGCAAATTCTCTTCCGAAACGGCGGAAAGATTATCCATAAGCCGCTTTCGTATTTCGGGATTAAAACCGCATCCGTTATCGGAAACGGTTATAAAAAGACACGTACTCCCGTCCGAAAAACCGGTATACACTTTAAGCAAAATTTTTCCGCCTTTTGAAACTTCGTAAAGTCCGTGTTTGATACAATCTTCAACAAGCGGCTGTAAAATCATACACGGAATCTTAAAACTTTGATTTGAATAGCGTATATCTTTTTCAAAAGTGAATTTTGTTCCGAATCTTACTTTCATTATGTAAATATAATTATCAACCAATCGCAGCTCTTCGCCTAAAGTCGTTTCTCCTTTAGTATGCTGGAGATTATACCTGAAAAAGTCCGAAACCTGCTCAAGAAAATGGCACGTTCTGTCGGCTCCTTCCATCATGGCAAGCTGTGCACCGGTATTCATTGTGTTGAATAAAAAATGCGGATTTATGCGCGCCTGCAGAGCTTTTAGCTGCGCCTCTCTATAAAGCGAATACATCTGTACTTCCTTTTCGCGCAATTCATTTTCGGCAATAGCTTTTTCCCAAATTGTGTCAACGTATTCTTTTATGCTTATAATCATGCGGTTAAACGCGCTGCAAATGCTTCCGATTTCGTCGTCTTTATCGTAAGTAAAAAGCGGAATATCAAAATCGCGCTCCGCAATACGGTGAGAGGCTTCCGAAATATCCGCAAGCGGTAAGATTATTTTGGAAACGCGCATTCCAAGTAAAATTATATTGAGCGCGACGGCAGCTCCGAGCGCGGCAAGTCCCAGTACGCCTGCGGTTTTCATCATATTTAAAGAATAATTATAACGAGCGATACTTTTCTTAAAATAAAGCATATTAAGTGCGCGCACTTCCGACTGCAAAAGCGTATATGCTCTGCACGTTTCCGCATAGAATCTTTGCGTTTCCGCTGAATTTGCAGCTCTGCATGAATATACGGTCGAATCCGCGCAATTTGCAAAACTTTCCGTTAGCATGGAAACCGTATACTCTTTTTGTAAAATTTCATCGGTACTCGGTTCCATGCAAAAATCCATAGCCGCCGGTTCGATTTTCGAACGGTTTTTGTAATACGAATCAATCGCTTCGTATGAGCGCATTTTAATGTACCGCTCCATTGATTTTTGCGTTGAGGCAAGCATATCTATGTAGTAATCAAGTTTTGCATTGTTCGTATAATAATTTCCTATTACGGCGAGGATTAAAACCGTTACGGCAAGAAACGCTGAAACTACGGCAAAAAGCAATACTGAAAACCGGACAAAAGAATTTATTATGCGTCGGCGTATGCTTAAACTTTTCATCGAATCACCTCGATGTCGATATTTACATAACTGTTTGCAAATCCGTCCTCTTTCCAATTAAAAATTTCCGCAACAGCCTTTTTGCCTATGCCGTAAAAGTCAACCGTAATAAGCGAAGAAACAATTCCTTTTTTAAGATAATCTCTCGCTTCTTCATTGTCGTATAGCCCTATGATTTCGGTTATGCCGTTTTTATTTTGACTTAGAACGGCTTGAGCCGCAAGAACCGTGTAGTCGGCGGAAAAACAGAATATCGAATCGGGATTAAGACTTGTAATCGCACGGCTTATCTGTTCGTCTACGCCCGGATTGTTCTCCGAAAGTATGGGACTTATATCGAGGAAACTCATTTCAACTTTGCTGCCGTATTGTTTAAAAGATTGGGACATACTTGAAATAGTAGTACCGTCTTCCGTCAGTCTTTCCGTATGTTCCGCAATAACAAGAAGATTTCGCCGTGCATTGCGGGAAAATATTTCTTTTGCGGCAATTTTGCCTATTTCGTATTTATTTGCGCCTATAAAACTTATAGCACTGCTGTCGGTGTTGGAAGAACCTATCAGAACAACGGGGATTTTCGTACCGTCCGCACCTCTTATTTCGGGAACGGGAATATCTTCGTCGCAAAGATATAATATAAGTCCGTCAGCTTTAACAAATCTTACATAATCGAGTCGCAGTTGAAGATTTTCGTCCCCGCTTAATTCCGAAAATTCATCCGTACCTTTATATTCTTCTACGATGCAGTCAAAATCGTCTTGGACGGAGATTGCGCCTTCTAAAATCTTGCTCAACGAATACGAGCAATTGCGCGAGCCTGCAACGACGATGTGATAGCGTCTTCTATCGGTGTCGGTTTGTTCCGCCGGAAGAATATTCACTAAGATTCTGAGCGTAATAAATATTGAAACTGCTGCAAGAATAAGCGCAGATACCCAAAATACCGGTACGAAAATTTTAAGCAGCTTTTTGTTATCAAAAAAACTCATCGCCTCATTGTATCATAGAATCCCCCTGCAAAAAATGAAATTTTTTTAGAAAGTCGGGCAGTCGATTTCTTTAAGCACCGCATTTCATAGGTTATTAAACATCATAATAAGAATCTGAAAGTAACTTGCTTAAAAACAAAGTTTTCACTATATTATGCGCACGGCCCTTTAGCTCAGCTGGATAGAGCACTTGCCTTCTAAGCAAGTTGTCGACAGTTCGATTCTGCCAAGGGTCATAGCCGTCTGCATGGTTTCAGACGGTGTTTTTATTTTAAACGGAGATTTTTAGACGAACTTGTAAGCGGCGCACCGTCGATTTTGTCAAACGGTGCAAAAACTGCCTGCCAGCTTGCATTTAATTTCAATTACCGCAAATCCACTCTTTTACAAACTGCAAAAGGCTGTAGTCTCCCGAAATGCGCACGGATTTTTTGCAGCCGGCGGCTTCTCCCGCTAAGAGGTCGCTTTCGCCGTCGCCTGCCATAAAAGACTGTGTCAAATCGATATTAAAATCTTTCGCCGCTTCCAAAAGCATTCCCGGTTCGGGCTTTCGGCAGCTGCATCGGCATTTGTATTCAGGCAGCTCTCCTGCAAATCCCTTGTCCGTGTGGTGCGGGCAAAAATAAAGCGCGTCGATAAAGGCACCTGCCTTTCCGAGTTCCGTTTCCATCTTATTGTGAATGACGGAAAGCTCGTCGAAGGTGCATTCGCCGCGTGCAATGACCGGCTGATTCGTTACGACGATTGCAAGGTAGCCGCTTTTATTGATGAGCCGAACCGCTTCTGCAGCTCCGGGCAACAGTTCAAAGTCTTCGGGCTTCGTGATAAAGCCGTTCGGCTTGTTGATTGTGCCGTCGCGGTCGAGAAAAACGCATTTTTGCCTGTGCGAAAGGTTTCGCGCGCGCACTTTGCCGCTTTCAATGTCCGCCTGCGTTTCGTAATACCGCTCCGGCGTCCCCATGTCCTTGATGTATTCCGGCGAATCGTAAGCGAAAATCCCGCCGCTTTTGATGTTCGGCTTGAGGACGTCGCGGTCAAGGTCGACTTTTTGCGGCAGTCCGCCCGTTCCAACAAACGTTTCCGCCGTTTTTTTGAGCAGACGGGGAGAAATAATTTCGATTCCGGCATTGACGCGGTTTTTGTAGTAGAGCCGATCGTCCTCTTTGGTCAGCCACTGCACGACTTGGTGCGAATCTTGGGGCAGTCCGCCTTTCGATTGGGGAGGGAGCGTCCGCGTAACCAAAAGCGAGCTGTCGTACGGGTGTCCGTTCGGATGGGAAAGGAGCGTTGCAAGAGCGCGGTGCGCGCTATGAAAGGCGATAAAGCGGTTAAAGTCGATGTCGAAAATGACGTCGCCGCAGAGCAGTAAAAAATCTTCCGTAAGGTCGTCCATCTTAAAAAGTGCGCCCGCCGTTCCGAGCGGTTCGGTCTCTTCAAAATACGTGATGTGCACACCGAATGCGCTGCCGTCGCCGAAATGCCGTTTAATCGAGTCTCCCAGATGCCCGATGACGAGCCGAATGTCGGTAAGTCCGAATGCTTTGAGGTTTTCAATTTGATACTGCAAAATCGGCTTTCCGCAGATTTCAATCATGGGCTTCGGCACGTCGCTCCGCACGGATGCGATGCGCGTACCCTTGCCGCCAGCCATTATGACCGCTTTCATTCGTTACTCCGGAAAAAAATGCTCTTCGATTTGGAGGCAGAGCGCGTGATAGATCGGCAAATGCAGTTCTTGGATTTTATACGTTTCTTTCTCCGGCGCGACAATCGAAACGTCGGCAAGTTTTTTGAGCTTTCCGCCGTCCCGTCCGGAAAGCGCGACGGTTTTCAGTCCTTTTGCTTTTGCGACCGTCATCGCGTAGATGATGTCTTTTGAGTTTCCCGACGTCGAAATGCCTAAAAATACGTCTTCCGGTTTTCCGAGTCCGTTGACTTGCTGCGCAAAAAGCGCGTTTCCGTCAACGTCGTTGAGGCTTGCCGTCATAACCGCACTGTTGTTCGTGAGCGCGACCGCCGGAAGCGAGCCTTGCAGCTTGTCGGAAAGGTAGGCGCCCGTTTCCGCGTCGATTTCCGAAAGGCGGCTTAACAATTCTGTTGAGGGCGCGCGTTTTTTCACAAAGCTTTTCAACAGCTCTCCGGTGATGTGGTCGCTGTCCGCCGCGCTCCCGCCGTTTCCGGCAACGAGCAGCTTTCCGCCCGCCTCGTAAGACGCAATCAAAATCCCGCACGCGTCCCGAATGTCGCTTTCGCAAACGGTCAGCGCAGGATACCGTTCAATTAAATGTGTTATAAAATCCATAATTTCTCCATAAAAAGTGTAAATATATATGGCATATATTATCATAAATAATATCGTTTGGCAGTCTATTTGCAGAGTGTTTTATAATGATAAACGGCTATATCCGTTTGTTTCTAAAATATAAAAAAAGCGTTGACAAAAATAATTGCATATTGGATAATATCAACATAATACAAGGCTACATCGTATATTTAAAAGGAGCTTCGAATGAAGAGGACTTTTTCTTTTGTAGCAGCTGCCATGCTGCTTGCTGGTATCGGTGCTTTTGCTGAACAGGCAACTGTCATTGATTTTACAAAACTTGATGCGGACTGTGTACCGAATTCTGAGGGAAATCCTACACAGAATAAGCAGACTGTTATGGATTTTTCCGTTGCTGCCGGTGCAACATTCACGGATGAACAGAAAAATCTTATGAAGACATCATTGGCTCTCCCTGAATGGGAAGTTGTTCTTAACAGTTCGGCAAAATCGGTAAAGGCTTTAAGTCTTTCAACCGTTGTTGCAGCTCCTGTTAAAAGTGATGCACAGGTTCCTTTTGCCGGTTCAAATGTAATGGGCGTTCATGTCGTATTCCCTGAATGGAATGCCAATGCTTATGCTTATGTAAAGCCTCCGTTTGAAATCCCCGCTTATGAAAGACTTGCAACTGCCGATGATAACGGCGTACGCCAAGAACCTACCGACGAGGAGAAAGCCAGCGGTAAGACTTTGTTTGAAGATGGATTCGGAGTTGTTAAGAATGTCGGTACCGTTAAATCCGTTGCCGTTACGACGATGGGAATGAATTATCCTGAAGGACTTTATGTTCTTCTTAAGGATACCGACGGTATTGAACGCCGTTATTTTATGGGTTACCTTAATTTTGACGGTTGGAAAACCATGACATGGAGCAACCCGCAATATATACAGGAAATCCGCAATCGCGAAATTCGTGTATATCCTATTTATCCTAGAGGACTTCCTTTTGTGAAGTTTACAGGTTTCCAAATTACTCGCGATGCCAATCACATCGGCGGCGATTATATCGGATACTTTAAGGATGTAAAGATTATTTACGACAAAGCGCTTCTTACTACTGATCGCGATATCGCCGATGAAGATCTTTGGGGTATTATCGGAAAAAAAGAAGCTGCTCGTCAGACTGCTGAAATGTCCAAATTCGGTGATAAACAGGTTAATCGCTATCTTGAAAAAGAAAAACTTGCAAAAGAAGAAGAATTTACTTCCAGCTTAAGTGAAGATTCTTCTTCCAATGCTCAGTCCGCAGGTGCTGATGCAAAATAAAGTTGTATACTCGTAAAGATATGCGTTGAGCATTTGATACAACTTTAAACAAAAAGCATCCTTCCTTATTGAAGGATGCTTTTTTATTGCAATCGGCATATAATGTTTGCAATCCCATTTGAAAATAAAAAAAAGGTCTGCGTATGTCCAAAGATTTTAATTCTATTGTACCCGTAAAATCTAAAATAAAAAGCAGATATGAAAGTTATATTCCTTTGCTTATTCAAATTCGTGAAAATATTCATAAAAAGTTAAAGGAGAATATATATCTTTCTTCACAGCCGACTTATAAAGCGCGAATAAAAAGTTTTTCCAGCTATTATAAAAAACTTATTAAGCAAAAATCCGAAGAAGCCGCATCATCGGAGTCTCTGGTATGCTTGACCGATATGATTGGAATTAGGATTATATGTACTTTTCTGGAAGATATTTCCGTTATTCTTGAGCAATTAAAAGAAATATTTGATGTCCGTGAGATAGAAAGAAAAGGTGCAGATTTGAATTTTAAGGAATTCGGGTACGAATCCATTCATGTTCTTATTGCAATTCCCGATGATTGTATTCCTGCCGATATCGATTTCGATTTACCTTTGCCGGATGATTTGGTTTGTGAAATACAGATACGCACGATATTGCAGGATGCGTGGGCTGAAGTTGAACATGAGCTTATATATAAAAGTGAATTTACACCTTTTGATATGCCTCTTAGAAGAAAACTCGCCAGTATGAATGCTTCTCTAAATCTCGCCGATATTATTTTTCAGGAAATTCGTGATTATCAAAAAAAGCTGCAAGACGAGATGAATGAGAGAAAGCTGCAGTTTTATAATATTGCGGACAGTATTACAAACGAGCAACTGGGCGTGAATGTTGAGAAGAAAGATCAGCAAATTGAGAGAATCAATCCGTATGTGCGCGGAACTATTGATGATTTGCTTTTGCAGGCAATTCATGCACATAATGCAGGAGAATTTGATCTCGCAATTTCCATATATACCGAGATAATAGAATCAAAACCTGCGCCGAATAATATTGTCCTTTCTGTTATTTTAAAGCATCGAGGAATGGCATATTTTACGAAAAATGATTATATGCGAGCACTGGAAGATTTTAGGCAATCCTTTGAATTCGATTCCGGAAATTTTCGCTCTGTATACTATGAGGGGATCGTGTATTCCGTTCAAAAAGATTATAAGTCTGCCGTAAAATGCTTTGACAAATCTTTGGAACTGAATGAATATCAAGCGCATGCTTATTATCGCAGGGCAATAGCTTTATACGAATTGCATGACTATGAAAGAGCCGTGAATGATGTTGCCGCAGCAAAAAATCTCGGTCTTGAAGATAAGGGGCTTGACGACTTACATGAAAAACTTCTTAAAAAATTCGATATGATTTGAAAAATTTTTTGTTTTCACTGATAGATTTTAGTTTTTGTAAAGTTTTAATCGCTGCAAAATACGAAATGCGGTAATTCGATGCAAAAAAAACACTTGTAGAATGCAATCATATTTCAGGTGTTTGATGTTAGGTGTTGTTTGACAAATGGAAATTCAAGACTTATAATGTATAGAAATTCCAAAGGTGTTACTGCCGTTGGATAAAAAAAGTTATCTTTCAAATTACGGAGGAAATAATGAAAAAGATACTTGTTTCGGTTGTTGCAGCTGCTCTTGCAGTTGCATTTTTTACGGGCTGCCAGAAAAAAAGTTCTTCAAGCGGAATAACGCTTGAAATGTACTATTACAAGCAGGAAAACCAAGAGGGTCTTAAAAATATCGTTAAGGCATTTGAAAAAGCAAATCCCGGAATAACGATCAATACCCTTATTACACCTAATGACGGTGATTCCCAGATGAGTGCCCGTGCGGCTCAAGGTGATTTGCCTGATATTCTACAGATGCAGTCGTATTCTCGCGTACGTGAATATGCTTCAAAAGGTTATCTTGTAGATCTTTCCAAAACGGAAGCAATATCAAGAGTTCTGCCGAGCTCTTTGCCTGCCGTAACTTATGACGGTAAAGCATACGCACTTCCGACGGATTATGCTGGAATCGGAATTATTTACAATAAGGATATTTTTGACAAAGTAGGCGTAAAAGCACCGGAAACATTCCGTGAACTTGAAGACGTATGCGAAAAACTTGAAGATGCAGGTATAGTTCCGTTTGCGGCTCTTCTCAAAGAGAACTGGTCTGTAGGTCATTTTATTACAATGGTTCATACTGCTCTTCTTAAAGAAAAAAATATCGAGCCTGCAACTTTCATTTCAGACATGGGAGCCGGTAAAAGTTCTTACGGTGTAGTAGATACTGCAAAGCTTTTTAATATTCTCGATTTTTACCGCGCAAATATGAACAAAACTGCGGCGGAAATGGGCGGCGGTGAACAGCAGCAATCTTTTGCAAAAGGTGAAGCTGCAATGATGGTGCAGGGACTTTGGTCTTATGCCGATGCAAAGAAACTTAATCCTAACCTTAATGCAGGTTTTATTCCTTTCCCTGTATACAACGATCCTAAAATGAATACGTTCTATGCGGATGTAGATTCGACTTTTGCCGTTTCTTCACAGTCTGCACCGGAGAAAACGGAAGCGGCTCTTAAATTTATTAACTGGCTTACTTCTCCTGAAGGACAGGCTCTTTGGGTGAGCGAGTATAAGCTTATTCCGCCGTTTAAAGGTGTTGACGTATCGTCATTCGGTGGTCCGTATGTGGACTTGATGAAATCCGTTGAAGAAAAAGGTTCAATGCCGTGGGCTTTCTCGCAGTATCCGAGCGATGTATTTGAAGGTGCGTGCAAGAACGGAGCTCAGCAATATATGATGCAGAAGAAAGCTGCTGCCGATGTAATAAAAACAATCGATTCACAGTGGGCGGATTCTGTAAATAAATAAAATTATTTTTGGAAAACAGTCCCGGTTAATTGCCGCGGACTGTTTTTTTTAACGGTAAAATTGGATTTCATTTATGGTAGAAAAAAAATCAAAGACTGCTTTTTACTTTACTGCTTTCATATTCCCTTGCGTGATTTTGTACAGTATATTTTGTATAATTCCTTTTATCAGAGGAATAGGGATTTCTTTAA
>ERZ772960.3716-NODE-3716-length-10133-cov-13.890752_pt1 | contig 10133 bp, 9 predicted proteins | sample MGYA00580678_ERZ772960 | MGnify/ENA primary metagenome ERZ772960 (study PRJEB29015, sample SAMEA2737930) | human oral metagenome | biome: human oral; feature: human-associated habitat; material: dental | place: China | collected 2059 ...
TGTTCGTTTTTCCATCAAAGGTTTTCAACATAAGTAAATCCATATTTTTCAACAATATGAGTACTTATCCACAGCAAACACAAAAATCGTATACAATTTTGTCCTTTATTGCCTGTGGATAAGTTTCTAAAAGAAAACTGCTATATTTCAACGAGTATTCTATTTTCCTATTTTGTCAATAGCAAGTTATCCACAGATTTTATAATAAAAAAAATAAAAGTTTTGTTCTTTAGGAAAAAAATGGTAGAGCGTTTACAGTTTGAAAGCCTGACAGTTAAAAAAAACAAATTATCTAGCAAAAAAGGAAGGATTTTTTATGAAAACCATCAAACTTTTTCAAAGCGATGTATATAGACGCACTGCTGATGCAGTAGTGTTACAATTTGATAAGGATAATTCAAAAAATACAAGCTGCCTGGTTTTGGATAGCACTATTTTCTTCCCTACTGGTGGAGGCCAAAGCTGTGATTTAGGAACAATAAATGGATTTGAAGTAATAGATGTCTTTGAAAAAGAAAATATCGTCTACCACATTCTAAAGGGATGCGATGCTAGTATTGAGACCGGAGACACTGTTAGCTTAGAGATAGACTGGGATAGACGTTTTGATAACATGCAAAGACACTGCGGAGAGCACATCCTTTCTGGAATCTTCTTTAGACTCTTTGGCGGAGTCAACCGAGGCTTCCATATGGGAGAAGACTATATGACTATTGATATAAGTCTTGAGGCTGACGAAAACTATAGTGAAATCAACTGGAAAATGGCTATGCAGGCAGAACTAGAGACAAATAAGGTTATATGGGGAAATACCAAAGTCTCTGCTTACCACTTTGATACTAAGGCGGAGGCCGAAAAAATGCCTCTAAGAAAGGCTTTAAGCCTAGAAAAGGATATAACGATTGTAACAATAGGAGACATCTCTAATCCAGCAGACTCCGTCGCATGCTGCGGAACCCACCCATCAACAGCAGGTCAGGTTGGGATGGTCAAGATTTATAAGATTGAGCCTAACAAGGGTATGTTTCGCATCTTCTTCGAAGCAGGACAAAGAGCTCTAGCTCACTACGATACTCGTTTTGATATAATGACAAAGCTAGAAAACGACCTATCAGCAAGCCATATTACTCTCTTATCAAAGTATGAAACCCAGAAGGAAAAAGCAAGACAGATCAAAGATAGGCTTTACCACTTAAGCAAGGAATTCATAAGACGTGAAATTCTGGATTTGAAAGAGTCTAACGATAAAGTAAGGCACTATAATTTCCTAGATTCAAACGACATAATGGAGATTGGAAATACACTTAGTCCTGAAATAGACGATATTCTTTTCCTTATAGACGATATTACAAACACGGTATTCATATTCTCAAGCAATAACGACTGCGGTGCCCTCGTAAAGGAACACGCTCCTTCCCTAGAAGGCAAAGGCGGCGGAGGCAAGAACTTTGCTCGCGCAGTCTTCCCAAGTTCTGATATAGCTTTGAGCTTTGTTGAAAATATAAAAAAATAAACACACATACGAAAAAGGACCCGAAGTTCATTTACTGTCAGGTCCTTTGCTTTTTCTACTTTGTTTCCGTTTCTTCTTCGGTTTTATTAGGCTTCTTTTTTAAGAGATTTAAATCGCTTCCCATAAACAAGAATCTTCTTATTGCAAACAATACTCCTATTGCACAAACTGCTATGAGCATTGAAGACATCGGTAAATGTTCAACTACCATCTGCCTAGCAGTTGCAAGCATCATGACATCTATGACATCTTCTAATCTGTGCCTTATTAAAAGCTTTACAAACTCAATACCAACAGATACTACTAGAAGATCTCCAAGCAACCTGTTAAACTCATCTGTTGACATAGCAGTAAATCCGCTATCTTTAATAAGACCTATGCATATTCTAATAAGCACCCCTGCTGCAACAATTACAATTATAATCGCTGCAAGAATCTCTACAAAAGATGATATCTTTGTAATAAGAATATCAAACTTCGACCTTACCTGTTTATAATTCATTGTACCCCTCTCAAATATGATAAAAGATTAAACTAATTTCTCTAATGCTGCAAGCCTTGCGCAAACGCAGAAAACATCCATTGCATCTTCAAGTTCTTCTACTGGTGGAAGCGAAGGAGCAATTCTGATATTACTGTCTTGTGGGTCCTTTCTGTATGGAAATGTTGCTCCCGCAGGCGTCATCTCAACACCAGCCTCCTTAGCAAGCTCAAGCACGCGCTTTGCTGTATTTTCCATAGCTTCATAGCTCACAAAGTATCCTCCCTTAGGAACTACCCAGCTGCCAATTCCCAGCAGAGCGATTTCCCTCTCCAGATACTTAATAACTGTGTCAAACTTAGGCTTCATTATCTTAGCATGCTCTCTCATCAAAGCGAGTGTATTTTCCTTATCCTTAAGGAACTTGACATGCCTTATCTGATTAACCTTATCAAAGCTTATAACCTGAACACCGAAGCTCTTTGTCAGATATTTGATATTCGCCTCGCTTGAAGCCATTACCGATATGCCGGCACCTGGAAATGTCACTTTGGATGTTGAGGCAAATTCATATGCCATATCTGCATTTCCATACTCCTTACAGAGCCCAATTATATCTGGAAACTCTACAAAATCACCATCAAACTCGTGGATGCAGTAAGCATTATCCCACATTAACATAAAATCCTTTGCTGCAGGCTTTAGCGCCGCAAGTCTTCTTATGGTCTCATCACTATATATTATGCCCTGTGGATTTGAAAATTTAGGCACATTCCACATGCCTTTTACACTTTCATCCTTGACTAATTCCTCAACAAGATCCATATCTGGACCTGTCTCAAGCATAGGAATATTAATCATCTCAAATCCGAGCTTTTCGGTAATCGTAAAATGTCTATCGTAACCTGGAACAGGGCATAGCCACTTTATCTTATCCAGCTCAAACCATGGTTTTTCACTATTCAGAAGGCCATTTGTAAACGCTTCACAAATTGCCATATACATTAGCTGAAGACTCGCATTTCCACCAATGAAACACTCGTTTTCCTTAACACCGAGAATCTCCGAAAAGTACTTCTTAGCTTCAGGCATTCCCGAAAGTTCACCGTAGTTTCTTATGTCTACATTTCCGAGTTCGCACTCAGAAGGTTCTACCAAAATATCCAAAAGCCCACTTACGAGATTAAGCTGACTCTTACCAGGCTTTCCTCTTGCCATGTTAAGATTAAGGTTCTTTTCTTTAAGTGCCTTGAACTTTATTTCGAGTCTGTTTTTTTCATCTAACAACTCTTCTCTTGACATTTCACTATATCTCATGAATTCCTCCGAGCGATAAATTTTCCTTTTAATAATATAGCATTATAGCCCTTTCTACAATAGAAAACTTCTAGTTTTTTACATTTTACAATCAAAAACCGATAAGCCTAGCATAATTACACTAGTATTATCGGTTTATACACATTATTATAATTCCTAAATCAAAACTTTAGGCTAATTTACTTAATCTCAGCCTTAGACACTTTGAGAAATACATATCCTATGCATCCTTGAAAATCAGGTGCTTTAGTCTCTTATAAACTAGGAAAGTCACTATCGATACCACACCAAACTTAATCAGGTTAAATGGCAATATTGATAGAATCATTAGTGAAAATAAGCTATTGATATGTGAGTTTATTGCATGTCCCATTCCGATGATTGCATCCATTGGAATTCCATATAGCTTGGAATACGCTGGGAATATGAAGAATAGGTTGCTAAGTACACATACTATGCTTACTATGATTGTTCCAACTGTTAGAGCAACAGCTGCACCCTTCTTAGTTCTTCTGAAGTGGTAGATTAGAGCTGCAGGAACCATATATGCAATAGCAGCTATAAGGTTAGCAAGCTCGCCGACAAAAGCAGTTTCTGTTCCTCTAATCATGAGCTTAAGCGCTAGCTTTACTATACATACAAGAATACCTTCAACAGGTCCCATCATAAATGTTGCTAGCATTGCAGGTAGATCTGCAAAGTCAAACTTCATAAAAGCCGGTGCGATAGGAATCGGAAAATCTACCATCATTAGGGCCATGCTTATAGCACCAAACATTGCAACGAGAATCATATTCTTTGTTGTAAATACCTTGTGCTTTTTTGTGTTTAGATTCATAACGTTTTCATCTCTTTCCATTTGAGATACCTCCAAAATATATTGCTTCGGTTTTCTAAAGGCTCATTGGCAAGAAATGAACATAAAAAAGCCGAGCTACCATCAATCGATGGAACTGATAACGCCCGACTCAAAAATAGCCTATATCTATCCATTCCATCTTTTCCCATCCGGACTAACCAACTAGCTGTATCAACTCGCAGAACCAAGTCAATATCAAATGTTGGAATACCGTCGGTTTCGGAATTTCACCGAATCAGCCTAAAAAGGTTTGTGGACTATACCACCGGTCAGGACTCTCACCTGCCTCAAAGATAGTTGCATTCAATTATCTACTCGCTGCACATCAATTGCCTGTGCAACACTAATATGTTAATACCCAAATAACTAAGTGTCAACCTTTTCATATAAAAACTTAGTGCAAATTCTCTTATAATCTTTGACGCTCTTACGGATTAGAGATTGGATCAAAATTTTTATGCCTTTTTCTAATGTATATCTATATCAATATTACACTTTTTGATGTTTCAGAATTTTTCGTACATACGTTATTGTATTTTCACGGAATAGTATTATAATTTATTTAATAAAATATTAGCTGTTGTATTCTCAATCATAAGGAGGCATTGTATGTTAAAGATTTTAGCTGATTCTGTAGCAACCTTAGATGCTTGGTTATGGGGATTACCATTTATAATAATCCTTTTGGGTACACACGCATTTTGCACCATTAGAACAGGCTTTGTTCAAAAGCATACCTTTAAAGGTATGAGACTTTCCGTAACACCTGATCCTGATGGTGAAGGAGAAGTTTCGCAGTTTGGAGCTTTGACCACTGCTCTTGCTGCGACCATTGGTACAGGTAATATTATAGGTGTTGCTACCGCAGTTGCTTCTGGTGGTCCAGGTGCAGTATTCTGGATGTGGATTACGGGAGTATTCGGCATGGCAACTAAGTACATGGAAACTGCAATGGCAGTCAAGTACAGAGAGCAAACAAAAGATGGCAGAATGATGGGTGGTGCATTTACAGCACTCGAACTCGGATTACATTCAAAGTGGCTTGCAGTCCTATTTGCTCTATTTGGTGGAATTGCCGCATTTGGCATCGGATGTCTTACACAGGCAAACTCAATTTCTACTGCACTAAAGCAGAACTTTGGTGTAGATGAAAGAATGGCAGGCATTGTTGTAGCAATACTAACCGCTATAGTTATTATCGGTGGAGTTAAGTCTATAACAAAGGTAACAGAAAAATTGATTCCTTTCATGGCTGCTTTTTACGTACTTGGATGTCTATGGGTTATCTTCATGAACAGAAGCGTTCTTGGTCAGTCAATTGCACTCATCTTTAAATCTGCTTTTTCATTCCAGGCAGGTGCAGGCGGTGTATTTGGTTTCACAGTAGCCAAAGCTTTGCGCTATGGATGTGCTAGAGGTCTATTCTCAAATGAATCCGGTATGGGCTCAGCACCTATTGTAGCAGCTTCTGCAAAGACAAGAAACCCTGTAAGACAGTCTCTAGTGTCTATGACAGGTACTTTCTGGGATACTGTTGTAATCTGTGCTCTAACAGGTATTACACTTGTAAGTTCAGCAGTTGCTCATCCTGAGTTTTTAGAAGCAGGAAGCGATACTGACACAACAGTACTTACATTCCATGCATTTGCACTAATCCCAACTATAGGAAAACCTATAATTGCAATTTCACTCGCTTTGTTCGCATATTCTACTATCCTAGGATGGTCATACTATGGCGAAAGATGTGCGGAATATCTTCTAGGATCAAAGGTCATAAAATACTATAAGATTGTGTTTGTAATACTTTCATTTGTTGGCTGCATAGTAAAGCTTGCAACTGTATGGAATATTGCAGACATACTCAATGGACTTATGATTATTCCTAACGTAATAGGTGTATTCCTACTAAGCGGAGTTTTGATTGCAGACCTGAAAAAATATGCTAACAACATAGATGAAGTTGATCCAACTCCTATCCCTGTTGTTGACAAAGATTAATAGTTATAGAGAATCATTGTCGGATTGTGATCACATTTGTATCTTAAGATCAAAAGATAAAGCGTGACCGCCCATTCGGCTAAGGAATCTCCGTATAGGGAGCATGTGTGATTCTCTATATTGGAGCAGAATGTAAAAAATTGAACGATTTGATATCGGGCATTAACAGTTACGATGAACAGCTAATATGAAGCGGCTAATCTGCGTATGAGTCATTTATTTGATAAAGTATGCAGTTTAGTCGTTTTTTGATGCCTTATGCCGAATCTTTCATTTGGGTATGCTATTTACAAATGGCTTGACCACTAGATTCGCTTCCATCAGAAGGGGGGTTTTCTGTTTATAAAAACTTTATGAAAAACTTTGCTCAATTTCGTTGACAAGCCCATTTCCTTGTGGTAATATATTGCTTGCGTTAGACAAGCAAATATGTGTCATTAGCTCAGCTGGCAGAGCACCTGACTCTTAATCAGGGTGTCCAGGGTTCGAACCCCTGATGACGCACCAAGAACCTCGGAATTCAGTTCCGAGGTTTTTTATTTACATAGTCCTCCCCCTTGCATAAATATTTATATTATGCTATAATTCCTACAATATTTTTTGTTATTTACTAAGGAGAATTTAATTATGAAGTTAGTTTGTTTGGATCTAGAAGGCGTTCTCGTTCCTGAGATTTGGATTGCCTTTGCTGAAGAAACAGGCCTAGAGGCACTTAAGAAAACAACGAGAGACGAGCCAGATTACGACAAGCTCATGCAATACAGACTCGATATTTTGGCAGAAAATAATCTTGGACTAGAGCAGATTCAAAATACCATTGAAAAGATAGATCCTCTTCCAGGTGCTATCGAGTTCCTAAACGAGCTCAGAGAGCTTACACAGGTTGTAATCATCAGTGACACATTCAGCGAATTTGCAAAGCCTTTGATGAAGAAGCTCGGATACCCTACTCTGTTTTGTAACGAGCTAGAGGTTGCAGCAGATGGCAAGATTACAGGAATCAAAATGAGACTAGAAGATTCCAAGCTAAACACTGTAAAGGCGTTCCAGCTTGCAGGTTGTGAGACAATCGCATCAGGTGACAGCTTTAATGACCTAGGAATGATTAAGCAGAGCGAGTATGGATTTCTATTCAGAACCACAGACTCAATTAAGAAGGAGCATCCAGAGGTTCCAGCATTTGAAGAGTATGACGAGCTACTTGAAGCAATCAAAAAATCCCTATAAAGGGATTTTTTTATACCTATAGTACCTTGTGCAAAATAGACGTATATATCAAAATTAGAGTCACGTTACCTACTATTAGGCCGAAAGTCGCAAGCAAGGTCTTTGATGTACCCGGCTTAAAATCTGCACTAATTAAATATGGCCAAAAGCATACCATTGGGAAAATGGCTATTAACACGCATACATAGATAGGAAAGCTTGTCCAAAGAAAGCGTGTAGTCTCTAACCAGTGACCCCATGAAGGTATCATTATTTTGCTTATGTTGAAAAGTATGCATATAAGGTGGACCACCAGAAGATAAATAGCATACTTTGTCTTACTTAGTACTTTTTTCTTTTTCATTTTGCCTAATTATCCTTGCTAATTCTTCTATCGCTCAGCTGCAATATTAGAACTAAAATTGAAATTAACTATATTATTATTCGAATCAAGGTCTAAATTCATAAAATAATGATTCCAAAAGAATTCATTGTTGCCTGCTCCCCACTGCACGCCGTAATGACCCAAATATTCATCTCTTGGCTCGCTTGGAGTCAGCCATATTTTTTTGCCAAATACTTTCGTAAACTCGTTTTCATCAAGCTTCTTTAGCAAATCTATACCATCTATATTATATGAAATTCCATATTTTTTGGCAACAACTGTGCATTCAGAATCAAAGCAAACCTGGGTAACTACACAGTCCTTCAGCTCCGTACTCTTCCTCTTATCCCCGTAAACACCTATACATCCGAGAACTACATTCTTCTTTACAAGAAGATAGGTAGATCGCGTAACTGCTGAGTCATATGACTTAAAGCCGCTTGGTACGCTAATCCCAGATCCTTGGTATTTAGAATAGCTTCCCGTTGTCAAAAGCTCGTTATAATTAGGATAATCACGCCTACCATTTGACACATAGATTTCAAAGCCCTCGTCCATCAAATCCGAAATCTTAGTCTCTGTAAGATTAATTTCAGTTCCATCAATTTTAAGTGGAGGTGCGTTATCAGGTAGACCTATAAGTATATATACAAACATCAAAAACACGAATACCATAAGTACTGCAACTATGCCTATCCAAGACTTCCCAGTTCTCCTTCGTGCATTGAAAAGCGACATTATAGAAGGCGTGATTATAGCAGCACCAACTGGCGCCGCCCCATGACGGAACATGCTCATGACCCTAAAGGCAATTACAGCGCTAATTAGTATTAAAACTATGTGAACTGCATACTCACCTACGCTTAGCTTACTCGTCCTAGTCTGATTATTTGCTGGTGCATCGTACACCGGAACACCGTTTTCAAAGGTGTTCTTCATGCGAAAACGCAGCCAAATCAATAATCCAATAAATACAAATGCTAAAAACACTAGCATTCCGATAAAAACTAATTTTTCCATATGTAACCTTTTTCTGACCTAATTATCGTCCATCAAAATTCATATTTAGTCTACCACATTTTAAAATTGTTTTACAGATATTTACACACTTGTGCACGAATCAATAATGTATACAAGCTTTTCAGAGTATTTATTCTTTACACCTCTTTTCCGCTATGTTAAAATTGTATTAAGTTTAATACTTGTTTTATTCTAAAAAACGCGCACCATTTTAGCGCGAAAAAAAAATTTAATTCCGTTGTTTCTGTAGTTAACTTTTTTATCAAAGTAATTCAGGAATCCTATAGAAATATAGGATGCATTAATCAAATATGAATATTAATCGTAATGCTTTAGGTATTTTAATGCCGTTCAGCCTGTATTGTGCTATCTGCATTGCCGTTTGTCTGATAATTTTGTTAAATCCGTTTCTAGCGATTAGCGGTATATTCATCGGATATCTGATAGCACTCACAAATTGGTTTCTTCTAAATTTGACCGTTCGATGGTTGTTTAGTTTCAATCGTCTTCTTGCGGTACAGTTTATGATATTCAGGCTGCTCATCTACATATTTGGCGCATGGGTCTGTACACAGATAGGCTTTCAGTCCGTGCTCCTCTTCGCTATAGCCATCACAGGCTTTAGCTTAGTTATCTTTGTTGAATTCGGATTAAAAGGAGGCCTTTGTTTTGTTAAACATAAATGAATTAGGTGCCAGGATAATATTTAGTTTTGGCGACGGTAAGCTTTTCATTACCGAAAGTACCCTATTCGGAATTTTGATAGCCGCCTTTCTCGCAATACTGGGAATATGGCTAGGTAGTAGGCTTGAGACTGTCCCGCGTGGCAAGCAGGTCTTTGCGGAATTTATAGTCGAATGGGTTTATAAGTTCACAGAAAAACATATGGGAAAAGCCAATTCTAACTTTGCCCCATATATAGGCACTCTTCTTGCCTTCGTATTTTGTGCAAGCTCACTAGGTGTTTTCGGTGTTAGGCCGATAACGGCAGACCTTAATGTTGCCTTTGCACTATCCATTATGACGCTGGCGATGATTATTTTTAATTCAACAAGGGTTCACGGCTTTAGAGGCAGACTAAAGCACATGTGCGAACCATATGTCTTCATGCTGCCACTCAAAATCTTAGAAGAAATTTCCCTCCCTATTTCGCTAGGGCTTCGTATCTTCGGCAATATCTTAGGAGGCTACATCATAGTCGAGCTATGGATGCACCTCATGACAAAACTCAGCAATTTTTTCAGCGATGTGCCTTTTTTACGCGCTATCACAGTGATACCTCTGAATGCTATCTTCGACATAGCAGAGCCGGCAATTCAGACCTTTATATTTACAATTTTGACCGTTATTAATC
>ERZ772960.3717-NODE-3717-length-10133-cov-6.288152_pt1 | contig 10133 bp, 5 predicted proteins | sample MGYA00580678_ERZ772960 | MGnify/ENA primary metagenome ERZ772960 (study PRJEB29015, sample SAMEA2737930) | human oral metagenome | biome: human oral; feature: human-associated habitat; material: dental | place: China | collected 2059 ...
TCATAAAACAGCTTCATTATATTTTAAAGTCCGGAACAACTGACAGTCAAAAATCATGGTTTAAGGTTGGAGATTACAAAATGCTGGAAAATGAAGTTGGCGGAGATAAAACTACAAAACCTGCGGATGTTGCAGCAGAGATGAAATCTTTATTAACGGAGTACAATGCAAAATCGGAAATCGATTTTGATGATGTGTTAGATTTTCATGTCCGATTTGAAGCCATTCATCCATTCCAAGACGGTAATGGCCGTATCGGAAGATTAATAATGTTCAAGGAATGCCTTAAACATAATATTGTCCCTTTCATAATTACTGAAGAACTAAAGGTTTACTATTACAGAGGAATTAAAAATTGGAAAAATGAACGAGGTTATTTAAGAGATACTTGTCTTACCGGACAGGATGTAATGAAACAATGGTTGGATCATTTTGGTATTATGTATAATTAGTCATTATTTCAAGCTAAAATCAAAGGGCAAAGGTTTTAAACACTATCAATTTTCAAATCAACAACATCGAGGCAGAGTGTCGAAGTTGTTGATTTAACTGTGATTCTTTTTACCAAGTTACAATGGTATCAACCAGCTCCCGTTGTTCGCTTGCTGTTCGGCGTAAGTAAATTCTTGTAGTTTCAATACTTTCATGCCCCATCAAATCGGCAAGCAGAGAAATATCATTGAATTTTTCAAGAAAATTCTTTGCATAGCGATGCCGAAATGAGTGCGGATACACAACCTTTTCACTTATACCGTACTTTCTTGCATAATTTTTCAATTGCTGTGCAATCCCACGGGTAGTAATATGCTTTTCAAAGCGATTTAAAAACAGATAGCCGGATTGTCGTCCAACGGATTCCAGCCATTGCAACGCTTCTTCCTTCAAAATTTTGGGAATATACAACCGCCTGAGTTTTCCTCCTTTTGAATATAAATCAAAATATCCCAATTTTACGTGCTCAACTTTTATCTGAATAAGCTCACTAACACGGGCACCTGTCGCTGCGAGGAACCACACGACAAAATACCATTCAAGATTTCCGTCTGTTTTAAGACTTGATTTCAAAAATTGATAATCGGCATTACTGATAACGTTTTCAAGAAAATTTTTTTGCTGAACTTTTACAAACTTCAACTGGAGCTGATCTTGATGCATAAATTGTAAATATTTATTAATCCCCTGAATCCTCAAGTTCACCGTTTTCGGTTTAAAAAATTCAATCAGGTAACCTTTATATGCAAGCAGATTTTCCTTGCTTAAAGAATCATAATGTTCGGTATAATATTTAACCGTCCATAGGTAAGATGTAAGCGTATTCTGAGAAAGATTGTTTTTCTTCAAATACGCTTCAAAAGTTTCGTCGCTTTTCATAACGACCTCCCAATAACTAAAATTCGCGAGCATTCGCTTATTGGAAAGTATATCGATAGTGTATTTTCTTGTTATTATGAGAAGATTGATGGAAAAAATGATATTCGTATAGATGATGAGCTCCTTTTTGAACTTCCGAAAAGTTGGCAATGGACAAAATTAAGACGAATCTGCGATAAACTTATAGATGGAGATCATAATCCGCCTAAAGGTATCGAAGAAAAAACAGAATATATAATGGTTTCTTCAAGAAATATCAATTATAACACTGTAGCAGACTTAGAAAATGTTAGGTATTTAACAAAAGAGATGTTTGAAGCAGAAAATTTAAGAACTAATGCTATAGCAGGTGATATACTGTTCACATCCGTAGGTTCATTAGGAAGAAGTTGCATTTATGACGGCAGCCTGAATATCTGTTTTCAGCGGAGCGTTTCCATTCTCAAAACTGCTATTTACAACAAGTATTTGAAATTCTTTTTTGACAGTAAGTTTTATCAAAATTATGTAGTTGAACATGCTACCGGTACCGCTCAGACGGGATTTTATTTACAAGAAATGGCAGAATCTTTCATTGCTATTCCTCCAATTTTAGAGCAAAAAAGAATTGTTGCTAAAATTGAAGAACTATTTAATGCTTTAGATAAGATTCAAAATAATCTCATCTAATTTAGTAAAAAGATTATTTATCGTATTTAAAATTCGTTGTTGTTCAGATAATGGCGGTAATGGAAATAAAATCTGTTGAATGCTTGTTTTTGTTAAGCTCGGCAAGGTTGTGCTACTGTCCAATGATGTAAAGTCAAATGATTTACAAAAATAAAATAGATATTGCGGTAGAATATCTGATAATGGCATAAGTCCAAAAGCCGTATCGACATTCCAGAACTTTTCTTCTACAAAGACCGGGTTATTGATTGAACCTTTACGACCAATTATCGTACAATTTTCCGGACAAATATAATTATTCGCATGTCCCATAATACCGCCACTTCCATAAATTGGATATTCGCCTGCGTCATCTTCTACTTTTGATTGATTTTTCCCATTGATTACATCAGCAACGGCACTAAAACGGCACCATATCCACGATTCAGGAATAATAAAAGGTGTTTTTATAGTTTCTTTGGTTCCGTTGTCAATCTTCTCATAATAACAATTATCAGCAGCATTCTTATAGATATACGAATCGTTTTTGTCCCGTTTCATCTTTCCGGCTGCAATTTTAGCTTCTTTTTCAGCACGGAGCTTTTCCAACATAACGCTTGCCAGTTCATCATTCGGGTCTTGCGGAACGAGTTTCCCGTGAATGGCTAAATCGAGGATTTTGCTTTTTGCCTGCTTGATAGCAGTTTGCAGGTCTCTCTTGTTTTGTTCCAATAGGTCAATTTGTGTAAAGATTGCTTCGATTATATTGACTATTCGCTGTTGCTCGGTAAGAGGTGGAAGAGGAAATAAAACTTGTTTTACCGTATTAGCCTTTAAATTTTTGACAGTTGAACCGGCTGCAACTAAAGAGAATGAGCTGTAAATATACTGAGAACTTAAACCATAATACAAAAAATCTTTTAAAAGATAATTTCTAATATCAGCAAAAACAAGCCACCCGTCATGTATACAGCCATTTATTTTTAAGATATATGGACGGCCAAAGCTCATAGAATTTGTTAGCAAAAAATCGCCCGCATGTACAAAACGAGAATGTTTTTTACCTTCCGGTTTTATTTTCTCTTTTGCAGAAATGATATATTTACTTTCCGGAGCAGTATCGCCTATCTTTATCCAATTTATACCATTCGCTTCATCAGTGATGAAATCTTCAATAGGTCTCGGCGATCCGCCACGTGCAATATCTGCTATCTCCCCCAACCTACACCACGCCCAGCCCTCCGGCACGGCAAAGGGGAGCTCATCCTCGATATCCTTGACGCGGCCGTCGGCGAACTTCTCATAATGCCTGTTATCCAATCATACATATTACAGTTCCCATTTAGCATATTTCCGGTACGGTATCACGTGAATGGACTACCTCTAGCAAACGCGCCAATAAACGCATATAATAATATCTCATATTTTTTCCACGCGGTGTTTCAGTCAGAACACAGCAGCTCAGGAACAATAGTTGCCTGCGTTCTGCCGTGAAAAAATATGAGATAATCCAGTGCCGAGTTGGAGGAAGCTCTATATTGCCCGGAAAAGCAGGATCGATTCCCAACTGCAAATCACGCAGAGTATAGTAATGCCAGACTCTGAAAAGAGGCACCACAACAATACGGAATACCTGTTCCGGCAGTCTGCTGCAAAAGCAGCCGATGAGTCGGCGCTTTTACAGGATGCTTTCTATCCGGTATGCAGCTCCTTAGGGCTCTCGCGTATTCAGGTAGGGAACATTCAGTTCGGACGGCAAAGAACTTTGTATTGCTGCAGATACCGGAATGTATACGGCAGGCGCTAAAGAGCGGTGAGCTTCCGCTTCCTATTTTGAAAGGAAATCGGCAGCTACCGGAACCGAAGCGCCGCAGCGTTCCTTAAATAGCGATCCGTCCTTTAACGGTAGGTCAGATTTTGGATCAGCTCAAAGAACTGCTGATCGGGAATTTAGGAAAAAAGTAAATAAATGGAAGAAACGTGCAAATATCTCTCGGTGTTAAATCCTGAACAGCTGGAGGCAGTGTGCCATACCGGTTCCCCGCTGCTGATTCTGGCGGGCGCAGGGTCGGGAAAAACGCGGGTTATTACGACGAAAATTGCGTGGCTCATTGCGGAACAGGGCGTACGCCCCGAATCGATTTTAGCGGTTACCTTTACCAACAAGGCTGCTCGGGAAATGGCGGAGCGGGCACGTGTGCTCGATGAGCGTACTGCACGGTCGGTTATCCGTACTTTTCACTCCTTCGGGGCGTGGATGCTGCGCCGCTATGCCGAATGGGCGGGGCTTTCTCCGAATTTTACGATTTATGATGATGAAGATTCCGTCACGCTGTTGATGAAGGCGCTGCCCCAGCTGAACAAGCAGGAGGCGCAGGGCTTTATGCGGAAAATATCCCGTGCCAAGGACTATTGCCTTTTGCCCGATAGCCCGCAGCTTATCACGATTGACCCTGCGCCGGAGTTTGCAACAATTTACCGTACCTATCAGCAGCGTCTCCGCGAAACCGGGAATGCCGACTTCGGCGACCTTATCATGCTGCCGGTTCGGCTGCTGCAGGAGCATTCCGCCATTACCCGTCAGCTCCATAACCGCTTTAAGGTGATTTTGGTAGACGAGTATCAGGATTCAAACGATGCGCAATTCCGGCTGCTGCGGGAACTGACCGGCGAGGACACCTACGTATGTGTTGTCGGCGATGATGATCAGTCCATCTACCGGTTCCGCGGCGCCGAGGTGCAGAATATCCTTACCTTTGACCGCCACTTTCCGCACACAAAGATTATCCGGCTGGTACGGAACTACCGGTCGTACGAACCGATCCTGCGCGTCGCCGGTTCTATCGTGTCCCGCAACGAGGGAAGGCTCGGTAAAACGCTGATTGCGGAGCGCGGAACAAGCGGACAAAAACCTCATCTCTACTATTTACCCTCTCAGGATGCGGAGACGGAGCTCTGCGTGCAGCTCGTTAAAAAAGCCGTGCGGGCGGGTGGTTCCTACTCCGATTGGGCAATCCTCTACCGCACCAACGCGCAATCGCTCAGTTTTGAAACAGCCTTTTTGCACGAAAAAATTCCGCACAAGGTTGTCGGCACGCTCAAGTTCTACGAACGCGAAGAAATTAAGGATGCGCTTGCGCTTTTGGCGCTTATCGCCAACGGCCGCGACGAAATCGCATTCCGCCGCATGGTGAATAAACCCGCGCGGGGCATCGGCGAAACCACGCAGAATAAGCTGGTTGCTTATGCCCGCGCCGCGCTTTTAGGAGCAGTATCATCCGCCGATTCACTTGCAAACACAGATACTCTTGTCTTTGCAGGTTCGCCGAAACAGGACGGCGGGGCTACTCAACAGGAGCTTACCCTGTTGCAGACCGATGCCGCTCAAACCTCGCAGCCGAATGATGTACCGCAGATACAGCCTGCTGCCGCTCAAACCCCGCAGCAACAAGCCGACTACATCACCGTGCTGCTCGAGGCGGGATCAAAACTTTCAATTTCCAAAAAAGCGGGCACGGCGCTGCGGGAATTTTTGAATACGCTGTACGCGCTCCGCAGTCTCCTTGCCGAATGCAGTGCTGCAGGCGAAACCGCCGCACAAGCTAATACCGATACCGACGACATAAACAGCACTTCCGCGGAAACTGATACAGATACGGCAGCAACAGCGAGAGCCGCCGATGCAGCGGCAACCGGCTCATCAGCCCGCAGCGCAAAGCTCTTACCGGGGCAGGGGCTCGCAGCATTTGTGCTCACCGTCATCGAGCAAAGCGGTTTAGGCACCTTCCACCGGAACCAAGACGAGGTGATGGGCACGCAGAAAACGGCGAACCTGCAGGAACTTGCCAATACGGCCTCCCTATACCCGTGCTCGGCTGCGGGGCTGACGTCCTTCTTAGAACACATCGAACTTGACCGCAGTCTTGCGGAAACCGATGCCGGTGCCGATGCCGTGCAGCTCATCACCATCCATAATACCAAGGGGCTTGAGTTCCGCAATGTGATTATCACCGGGCTCGAAAACGGTATCTTTCCGCGCAACGATACAATCGGTGAAGATATGGAAGAAGAACGCAGGTTAATGTACGTTGCCTGCACCCGTGCAAAAGATGCGCTGTATATGACCAGCTGCGCTGCGCGGCGGATGTACGGCAAACTTTCGTTTATGGAGCCGAGCCGATTCTTAGCGGAAATCGACGGAGATTTAGTCGATGTTGCAGGACAGCCCGTAGCGGGTTTTATCTCCCCCGCCGACGAGGAAGCCGCACTGTGGAAGTGCGGGCAACGGCTCTTTCATGACGACTACGGCTACGGCTATATCGTGCAGTCCCGGCAAAGCGGCGGAGAATTGGTTATCACCGTCCAGTTTGAAACCGGCGCCCAAAAACGCTTTTTTCCCGCCTATCAGAAGAGTCAACTTTTTCGTGTCGACTAGACCTTTTGCAAATATACGGCATATCTGCGTTGTCGCTTAACAAAAAACAGTCCTCGACGTATCAAAGATACGCCTGCGGGTGTTTTTTGTACGCTCCTAGCATCTATACCGTCTCTTTGCAAAAGCTTACGGAAGTTTTTTTTGAAAGCGTCCTTTTGCAAATATACGACGCATCTTCTGCGTTGTCGCATCGTCAAAACTATACGTCCGTGTATAGTTTTGACTGCGAGTTTCGCGCTCACGCGAAACATCGCTTCTGGTTAATACGAGCGGCATCCGTGCCGCTACTGAAAATGCTCAACGTAGCAGAACGGACAAGGATATCCGTGGTTCCACGAGGAAGCTAGTTCGTAATGCGAACTAGCAGCCCAAGGAGATGTCCCAAAAGTTGGTTACTTTCGGAACATCCCCGTCGAGTTTAAAATTAAGTCTTTATACAGCAACGACTTAATTTTAAACATCGCATCTAAATCTAAGGAAGCTGTCCAAAAACTGTTACGCAATCCGCTTTGCGGATATGACAAATCATCTCCTTACAGGAAAAGCCGATAGGCTTTCAGTTTTTAGACAGCCCCTTGGGCGTGTCTCCGCTTTATTTTTATGATACAGTCCATCCCATAAAAAAAGCAGGCACATTCATAACGAATGCACCCGCTTTCTCAAAAAACCTGTACGGTTTTTTAATGTATTTGCGTACTACGCAGCTGTAAAAAGTTCAAGCAAGTTTTTACAGCTGAGAGCTTGCTTGTAAAGACTGCTTAGGGATTTTTTCCAAACCATTCTTGCCACAACTCTTCACCTTTATCTAGGGTAATTACTTCACCAACATACCTATTAGTAGCGAAATCATTGTTTGGATAGTTAAAAATGTAAGGGAGACCATCTCTATAGTAGATTCCGTAAGGGAATATCCTGTTTTCCTTATGATTATTGTCAACAACATAGATTGCAATAATATTTTCCTCTTCATCAAAGACCGCTCCCCAAAGCGTTATTCCATGAGCATAATCTTTTCCACCCTTTGTACCTCGCATATGTAGACCGATTGCTTTTTTGGAATTCAGTGCTTCGGTTATTGCCGTTTCAAACTCAACTTTGCTCTTAATAATTTTATCTTCAATAGGAGTTTTATCTATGTTAAACACATCTTTGAATAAAGCAGGTCCTTCATATGTGGGGGTGTTGGGGTGTGATGCACTTGTATTGCCGTAGAGATACCATGCAAGTCCGCTCATAACATATCCCCCCAGTTGTCCGTTATGTGCCTTTGTCCTGAAAGTTTTTGCTATATAACTTTTCTCCGGTTCTTCATTATCGGGAGAATTCCGTTTATAAAAATATTGATATTCATCCTTTCTAGGACCCGTTATATTTTTCTTTTTTATGTAATTTTCTATATTTTCTTTATTCTGTACAAACCACCAATGCAGCATATTGGAAGCGGTTTTAGCCCAACATTGGTTGCTATCGCCGCCGTCAGTAGCAGGTATGTTTAGATAAAATATTTTTCTATTGTTGAACCATTTCGTATTATCACCTTCATACCAGAAGAAAATATTTTCATCATCCCAATAAAATTTTTTAGCTTGACCAACATGAGGAACTTCAATTTTTGTTTTTTCATCTGCAGTCGGTCCGTTGATACCATGTACCCATTTTATTGTTACAATCGGGCTTTTGTTCTCTTCCTGAACTACTTTTACTTCGAGTTTTTCCCCATCGGCATTTTTGATCTCTTTATTGAATTCATCCTTGAAGTTAATATAGGCAGTTCGCTTCCATACGGTTTTATTTTGAGTAGCTTTTAGATGTATTGTATCTTTTTCTACATCTGTAGTGTTGTCTATGTGAACAACGGTAAGCCAGCTACTTCCTTCTCCAACAATTTTAGGTGTATATGAAAGCTTGCCATGGAGCGTTTTTATTTCAAGATTCAGATTTGATTCACCACTTTCACTCGTCATTTCTTCTTTTATCAGTTCAATTGAGGGTCTTTGTTTTATGGTGATAGTAACCGTCGCCGTAATTTCGGGCTTGCTTTGCGACCTCACGGTTATGGTAACAATTCCTTCTGATTGGGCGGTTACTGTACCATCGTAAGCAACATATGCACTATTGTTGTCTGCGGTGTAGGTAAGCTCTTTATTGGTTGCTTCATCAGGTTGCGCTTTTGCTATGATTCTATAGCTTTCACCGATAAATAAAGATGCAGGTGTCGTTCCCTCAATCACAATGCTTGTAACGGGAACAGGAGCCGGAGTAACAGTCAGGTTTACCGTTTTTGAAATACCGTCTGCTGCTTTTATGGTAATGTGTGCATTTCCAACCGCTTTTGTGGTAATTTTTCCCTCATCGGTTATGGAAGCTATTTCTTCATTATCCAATGAAAAAGTGAGTTTTTTATTCGTTGCATTTTTAGGTATAACATGTGCCTTTATTTGACGCTCGGTACCTTTTGGCAACGAAATAGTAGTTTCATCGGGTTCAAGCGAGATGCTTGTAACAGGTACATTCTGTTTCATCTTCTGTTCGGTTTTAATATCTGGTATATAATTGTTATTACATGCTAAAAAGAACAGAACAGTCAGGGTAGAAAGAAAAATGATTGAAAATTTCTTCACAAGTAGACTCCATAATAAAAAATGCGGGATTCACTGATGCAACGCATCAAGGAACTTTTATATTTTGATTGCGCTATATATACAAATTAATCGAATATCCGTCAAGTGTATATTAAGAATTTCTACTGAGAATTTCTGATGCTGTCCTAAATATCGGCCTTATGCTATAATCGCTCCGTATAATTTTATAAAAAGCTACAAGGAGCATATATGAATACACCGGAAATGAAGCAGTTTACCGCCCTTCCCTATACCCGCCCCGATATGGAGGCATTAAAAACAGCATTTAAAAAAGCTGAACAGCAGTTCGAAGCCGCACATTCGGCGGCAGAGCAAATCGCTCTTATCGATGAAGTGCAAAAACTTAAATCTCATTATCAAACCATGCAGACCCTTGCAGAAATACGGCACAGTATCGACACCCGTGACGGTTTTTATGATGCCGAAAATACGTTTTTTGATGAATCAAACCCGTTTTATATCGAAATGACCAATAGCTTTAACAAAAAGCTGCTTGCCTCATCGTTCCGTAAAGAGCTGGAAAAAGAACTCGGGACGCATATCTTCGCAATGACCGAACTTGATATGAAGGTGTTTTCACCCTCTATTATGGAAGATTTAGCGGAAGAAAACAAACTTACCAGCAGCTACGATAAACTGATCGCTTCGGCAGAAATCGAATTTGCAGGAGAAAAACGCACGCTCGCACAGCTGACTCCTTTTATGCAGGCTCAAGACCGTGCAACACGGAAAAAAGCGGCAAAAGCCTACTACGGTTTTTTTGCGGAACACGAAGCAGAATTCGATTCCATCTACGATAACTTAGTCAAAGTGCGCACCCGCATCGCAAAAAAACTCGGATACCAAAACTTCGTGCAGCTCGGATATGACCGGATGGGCAGAACCGACTACAATGCCGAGATGGTTGCTGCCTATCGGAACCAAATCTACCGCGAAATTGTGCCGATAGCCGTGAACTTACGAAAGCAGCAGGCAAAGCGGTTGGGGTTGGAACGGCTCTACTACTATGATGAACCGCTTGAATATACCACCGGCAA
>ERZ772960.3721-NODE-3721-length-10123-cov-3.614223_pt1 | contig 10123 bp, 10 predicted proteins | sample MGYA00580678_ERZ772960 | MGnify/ENA primary metagenome ERZ772960 (study PRJEB29015, sample SAMEA2737930) | human oral metagenome | biome: human oral; feature: human-associated habitat; material: dental | place: China | collected 2059 ...
TGCCACCGTCACTATCGCTCATAGCAAGACGAAAGATTTAAAGCGGCTTTGCGCAGATGCCGACATTTTGGTCGCGGCGGTCGGCAAGGCGCATTTTGTGGGCGCCGATATGGTAAAACAAGGCGCGGTAGTGATCGACGTGGGGATCAATCGCGGCGAGGACGGCAAGCTAAGAGGCGACGTCGATTTTGACGCGGTCGCGCCGAAATGCTCGCTAATTACCCCCGTGCCCGGGGGCGTGGGACCGATGACGATCGCGATGCTTCTTAGCAATACGATAAAATCGGCGAAAAATCGCTTAAGACAAAGAGCTTAAATGAAAATACTAAGTAAAATTTACAAATTTTTATCGAGTTGGACGGGGACGGTCATCGTCGTTTTATTCGTCATTCTTTTTGTTGCGCAAGCCTTCGTGATCCCCAGCGGATCGATGCGCACTACGCTTTTGGAGGGTGATTTTTTATTCGTTAAAAAATTTAGCTACGGTATCCCGACTCCGCATATTCCCTTTGTAGAGTGGCAGGTAGCTCCTGATAGCGACGGAGATGGGCATATCATCCGTGGCGAGGGTCCGAAACGCGGCGACATCGTGGTTTTTCGCTATCCGCTTAATGAAAAAATGCACTTTGTAAAGCGAAATTTTGCCGTAGGCGGCGACGAGGTGATATTTGATCTGAATAATTTCTACCTTCGTCCGCATGAAGGCGACGAGTTCATTGCTGCCAACTATGATGCTCGCGACATTGTGATTTTAGGTGGCGAAAAATATGTCAAAGAGCCGTATAAATTTAAGGGCATTCACTACGACCCTAATGCTAGAAACTCAATGCTAACAAATGTCAAAATCGCACTTGAGAAGGGTGAATTTTCTATGAAGCCCATTAGTTTAAGTGAAATTCCTCATAGCTTCGAAGCTGCGGGGATAAGCTTCAATGCCTTTTACATCAAAGTGCCGCAGGATGAGTATTTTATGATAGGCGATAATCGCAATAATTCCGCTGATAGCCGCTTCTGGGGTCCGGTACCTTATCGTCTGATCGTCGGCAAGCCATGGTTTACCTATTTTAGTATTGACGCCGATCGCAAGATCCGCTGGGAGCGAATCGGGCGCTTTGTCGATACCTTGCAAAACGACGAGAGCCTAATCTATGAGCAAAAATAAGGAGCGGCAATGCAAATAAATAAAATTTTCATAGCGAGCGATCATGCGGGCTTTCGTGCCAAGGAGCAAGCCAAAAAAGCGCTCGTCGCTTTAGGTTACGAAGCGGTCGATCTTGGCACGCATAGTGCCGAAGCGAGCGTAGACTATCCCGATTTTGCGGGCACGTTGGCGGATAAAATTTTAGCCGAATGTGAAGCCTGCGCGCGAAGTGAAAATTTTAAAGAAAACGACGGCATAAATTCCGCTGCAGCCACGGAAAATTCCAAAGCGGGCGGTAACGAAAATTTTGTTGCAAGTATAAAAGGTTGCGAAAATTTTAACGACGCTGTGCAATGTAGCGGGAAAAATGAAAATTTTAATGCTGCCAAAAACACTAGTCGTCAAAATTTTAACGCTAGCGAAAGCATGACTATCAGCGTAAATGCAGCCGTAAGCTCGAATGTGAGCAAAGATAAAATTTTAAATTCCACCGACTACGGCATTTACGGTGTTTTGATTTGCGGTACGGGCATCGGTATCAGCATCGCCGCAAACCGCCGCGCTCACATCCGCTGCGCGCTGTGTCATGACGCAACGAGCGCTAGACTAGCTAGAGAGCACAACGACGCCAACGTCCTAGCCTTCGGCGAGCGATTGATGGGCGCGCTGGTGATCGGAGATATGATTAGAGCGTTTTTTAGTACCGATTTCGCGGGCGGTAGGCACATTAAGCGCATCGCAAAGCTAGGTGCTTGCGGCAGTGCGAATTGCATGCTTGGATTTGGCGGGGAGAATTTCATGCAGAATTCCGCTCAAAATTTTACGGAACAAAACTGTAGCGCTAATTTAAATGGGCGGAATTCCAAATTAAGCTTCGGTGGTAAAAATCCTTCCGACAAAAATCCTATCGACACGGATTCCGCGTCAAATTTTGCACGGAGCTTTAACGATAAAAATTCCTTATTTACCGGCGAGAATTCCTTGATGAGCTTTTGCGGTGCACGTCATATAAATTTAGATTCGACGCACGCAAAGATAATCTTTAATGAGAAAAATCCGCTAGATAAAAATTCCACTAGCACAAATTCTACGTTAAATTTTACGCGCGCGAGCGTTTGCAAGAAAAATTTCGCTCAAAAAGCTAGCCGCAAAGATTTTGTCGGTTTGAACCCAGCAATTATAAATTTCAAGGTTACAAATTCCTTCTTTATGAACGTTAAGCCAGAAAACGCAAATTGCGCTAGTGCGGGTTTAACAGATGAGAATTCTGCTATTACGAGCGTAAATTTAAAGGGAGCAAATCTTTCTAGTGCGTATTTTAGGAGCATAAATTCTGCCTATTTTAACGCAACACTCGCTACTATGCGCCGCTTTGCAAATCCAGACGAAGGAGACGAGCAATGAGCGTAGCGTTAGGCGTTTTAGCGCTATTTTTTGCAGCGCTACTTATTCTATCGATCCGAAAAAATTCTAAAATTTACGCCTTACTTCGCAAGAGCGAAGAAAGAATTTCAAAGCTTAAAAGCGATAACGAAAAGCTCAAAACTGCCCTTCGCTTCGGCATTGAGGCCCTGCAAAATGAGGAGAGCGAAAACTGCAGCTTAAAAATCCAAAACGCAAGATTGAAAAGAGGTAAGCTATGAAAAGCCTAAGCAGCGAGCAAAAAAGCTATTTATTTCGCTCGATCCGCACCGTGCGCGACTTCCCAAAGCCCGGTATTTTGTTTTACGATATCACGACGCTCGTAGGCGATCGCGAGGCGTTTAATTTCCTGCTTGATCATCTAGCCGAGCGCTACGCCGATTATGGACTTGATTACATAGTAGGCATAGAAAGTCGCGGATTTATTTTTGCAGCGGCACTTGCTGCGAGGTTGAGGGTCGCTTTTGTGCCGATTAGAAAGCCAAAGAAGCTTCCTTATATTACGATTTCGCAAAAATACAGCCTTGAATACGGCTTCGATCAGGTCGAGATGCATGTGGATGCATTCTCCGGCGTGCAAGATGCCAAGGTGCTGCTAATCGACGATCTTATCGCCACCGGAGGCACCGCACGAGCGGCATTAGATCTCATCGCGCAGACGCAGGCTAAGTGCGTCGAGGCGTGCTTTTTATTAAATTTGCGCGAGTTAAACGATCTAGGCGAGTTTTCGCGTCGCACAAACGTTTATTGCGTTTTAGAGGCGTGATTTTGGAAGAGCTACTTAAAAATTTACTGCAAGAATACCACCAATACGCCTATATCGTGCTTTTCGTTTGGTGTATTTTAGAAGGCGAAATCGCACTGATTTTGGGCGGTATCATGGCGCACGAGGGGCACATAAATTTGCCGCTAGGTATCTTTGTCGCGGGTCTTGGGGCATTTTGCGGCGATCAGTTTTATTTTTATATCGGTCGCTACAATAAAAAATATATCAGTAAAAAGCTCGCGGCACAGCGTCGAAAATTTGCGATTGCGCACCTGCTTTTGCAACGCTACGGCTGGCCGATAATTTTAATGCAGCGCTATATGTATGGCTTCCGCGTCATCATCCCGATGAGTATCGGCATCACTCGCTACAGCGCAAAGAAATTTGCGATTATCAATCTTTTTAGTGCTTGGTGCTGGTCGGGCGCGACGATGGTTTTGGCGTGGTATTTTGGCGAGGAGATCTGGAGCGGGCTGCGGCTAATCGAGCAACACTGGTATTTTGCGATACCTATCATAGGCGGAATTTTATATCTATTTTTTAGGTTATTTAAACGTATGGAAAATCACTTTATGAACTCACGAAAGGAACGAGATGAAAGTAAAACTGCTAGATCGTAAAATTAACGAGATAGAGGCGGATTTTGAAGTTATTTTAGTCGTAGATAAAAATTTAAATCACGAATTTATTAAAGACGCGGATAAGTTTGCGCTTTTTAACTATAAAGGCGAGGGCAATCTATTTCTTGCCGAGAGCGGACGGCTGTACGTTGGCGTCAAGGCGCTAGAATATGACCGCGTCCGCACAGCACTTGCGAGCGCATACAACACGCTTAAGGGCTACGCGATCAAAAATTTCAAAATCGCCTTTTATAAATGCGGATGCGACCGCAGAAGCACGATGGCGATGGTCGAGGGCGTGCTTTTGGGCGGCTACGAGTTTAATAAATACAAAAGCGATAAAAAAAGCTCTAGCTTGAATGAAATTTTAATCTCTACGCAGGAGTACGGCGGCAGTAGCCCCGACGTGCAAAAGATGAACTACGGCGTGCAGCAGGGCACCGTGATGGCAAACGCCGCAAATTTCGCGCGCGACGGCGTCAATGAGATCCCTGAAATTTACACGCCCGAAAAGATGGCGAGCGAGGCTGAAATTTTAGCCTCGAACTACGACGACGTGAGCGTTAAAATTTACGACGAGGACTTTTTGCGCGAGCAGAATATGAATGCGTTTTTGGCGGTCAATCGCTCCAGCGCTCATCCGCCGCGCCTCATCCATCTGATCTATAAGCCGCAGCGCTGCCTAAAGCGCGTCGTTTTCGTGGGCAAAGGGCTTACTTACGACAGCGGCGGGCTAAGTCTGAAGCCGAGCGATTATATGCTTACGATGAAAAGCGACAAAAGCGGCGCGCTCGCCGCGATGGGTATCATCAAGGGCGCTGCCGAGCTCGAGCTGCCGTTTGAGATACACGCGGTTATCGGCGCTACCGAAAATATGATCGGCGGAGATTCGTATAAGCCCGACGACGTGCTACTTAGCCGCAGCGGCGTGAGTATCGAGGTGCGAAACACCGACGCAGAGGGGCGGCTCGTGCTTGCCGACTGTCTAAGCTACGCGCAGGATCTTGAGCCTGATCTGCTAATCGATATGGCGACGCTAACCGGCGCTTGCGTCGTGGGGTTAGGCGAATATACGAGCGGCATCATGGGAAACAGCGAGGAGCTAAAGCGTAAATTTAAAGATCTTAGCAGCTGCAGCGGCGAGCTATTTAGCATTTTGGAATTTAACGATTATCTGCGCGAGCTAATTAAAAGCAGTATTGCAGACGTCTCCAACTGCGCTTCCAGCAGGTACGGCGGCGCGATAACTGCGGGGCTATTTTTAGATAAATTTATAAAAGAGGAGTATAAAGACAGGTGGCTGCACCTCGATATCGCGGGTCCTGCGTATCTGGAAAAGGCGTGGGGCTATTACGCGGCAGGCGCGACGGGTGCGGGCGTGAGGGCAAACTTATATTTCTTGCAAGCTCTAGCTAAAGAGCTGAAGGACGCGTAGATGGGGCTTTCAGTAGGGATCGTAGGGCTTCCGAACGTCGGTAAATCCACCACCTTTAATGCACTTAGCGGCGCGCAAAACGCACAGGCGCAGAACTATCCGTTCTGCACGATCGAGCCCAATAAAGCGGTCGTGCCCGTACCCGATGCCAGGCTCGGCAAACTTGCACAGATCGTTAAGCCCGGTCGCATCGTGCATTCGACCATCGAGTTCGTCGATATCGCGGGCCTCGTGCGCGGAGCTAGCAAGGGCGAGGGGCTGGGGAATAAATTTCTTTCAAATATCCGCGAGTGCGAGATCATCCTTCATATCGTGCGCTGCTTCGAAAGCGGCGACATAACCCACGTCGAAGGCTGCGTCGATCCTATCCGCGATATCGAGATCATCGAAACCGAGCTTATTTTAGCGGACATAGAGCAGCTTGGTCGCAAGATCGAGCGCCTCGGCAAGGAAGCCAAAGCAAATCAAAAGGGCGCTAAAGAGGCGCTAGCCGTGGCAAACGAGCTTTTAGCGCATCTAAACGACGGCAAGCCCGCTTCAAATTTCGCGCTCAAAGAGGACGAAAGCTACATCGCTTTAAATCGCGAGCTGCGCCTGCTTAGCGCCAAAGATGTAATCTACGGCGCAAATGTGGACGAAGACGGCATCGCGCAGGATAACGAATATGTCGCGCGCGTAAGAGAATACGCAAACGCCCGCGGCGCCGAGGTGATCAAGCTCTGCGCCAAGATCGAAGAGGAGCTCATAGGGCTAAGCGACGAGGAGACGCACGAGATGCTGCAAAGCCTAGGCGCGCAGCAAAGCGGGCTGGAGCTCATCATCAAGCGCTCCTTCGCAAAGCTCAGCCTCATCAGCTACTTTACCGCCGGCGAGATGGAGGTGCGCGCGTGGACGATCACGAAGGGCTGGAAGGCACCGAAGGCCGCGAGCGTGATTCACAACGACTTTGAGCGCGGATTTATCAGAGCCGAGGTGATCGGATTCGATGATTTTATCGCGTGCGGCGGCGAGGGCAGGGCGAAAGAAGCGGGCAAAATGCGCCTTGAGGGCAAGGACTACGTCGTGCAAGACGGCGATGTGATGCACTTTAGATTTAATGTTTAAAATTTGGTTTTAGGCGCATTGAAATTTGGTCTGCGCTAGCTTTAAAATTTGATAAATTTTAGCTCAAACGTGGGTTTAATGAAATTTTGATTTTTGTGCATAGCGGCTTTTGGCTGAAATTTGCATCGCTAGAACAAAACGAGACTTGTGCACTAAATCCTCGTTAAATTTCGCAGTAAATTTAAGAGGGTTTTGCTTGCACTAAAATTTTACGCAAGCAAAGCTACACCGCGCAGGATTTATGCTTAAATTCACCCGGCAAAACATGTCTAAGAAATACTTCCAAAATCGCGCCAAAATTTATGCGCGGCAAAAACTGCACATAAATTTAAAGAGGTAAAATTTTACTAAAAATCGCAATAGCTAGTATCTGCGCGCGATAGTATTTGAGTTCTATATTTAAATTTGCAGCTTACAAATTTGACATTCGGCGATTTTTAAATTTTTATGATCTTAAATTTAAACATGTTTGTTTAGTATACAGTGTGAACCGCGCTCGTAAAGCCAACCGTATTAAATTTGCCGCCGATAAGCGCGGCGGAATTTAGCGAAAAATTTTAAAACCAAGCTCGTGATCAGTCTATCTTGTTGCATGAAATTTAAAAGCTAGAATTTTGCCGCGCAGAATTCCGTTGCGTCGTGAAGCTTTGCAGAAAAAAATGAGCAGATTTCTCTAACGCCGAGCAAACAAGCGCTAGCAAGCGGTGCTAAATTTAACTTAATTTTGGAGGATTATGCGAAATAAGCAGCCTTATATCGAAGGCAGGATAGAAAACTTGCACGTTCGCGTCCTTAGGCAGGAGATCGAGACGCTCGTGCTTTTTGAGATCGACGGCGTTCGCTTTCGTATGCGTTGCAGGTCGTTCTCGTTTAAGCAGGGCGATTTGGTGCGCGTAAAATACTGCAACCAAGGATATCTAGGCAGCCTCGTCGCCTTGGAGGTCGAGCGCCGCAGAACGCCTTTGGAATATGCCCGCGATTTTGCGTTGAGTTCGCTGGATGCCGCGAAGCGCGCACCATCTTTAGCTTGGGACATTTTGATTACGTTCGGTCTGATCTTTTTCGTCACGACGGTATTTTACGCGATCTATTTTACGTCCGCAAAAGACGCATTCCCAAACCTGAGCGATTTTTTCTACACTTGCGCGTCGCTTGCGTTTGTTGCGATGATAATTCTGGCATACGTTTATGCGATCGTCCGCGCTATTGAAAGGCGCGCACCTCGTTTGACACAACTGGTGTTTAACCTTGCCGAGCGGCTACTTAGCTTGGCGCGACTATTTTGGGCGGTACTGCTTTTTTGCATCGCTGTGATTGCGGTGTTGCTTTGGATTTATATGACATTTATTAAGGATAAAACGGCAAGCCTGAGCGATTTTTTCTATTCTTGTGTAGTGCTTACGCTTGTGTGCATGATATGCCTAATTTGTTCTACTTGCATGCAAAAACTCTCATCATGGCGCAAGCGTCGCAAAAAATAGCGCTACCCTGCCGCACAAATACACTACACGGAATTTTATAATTCCGTCACCTCAAATTTTGCCGGGTAGAATTTCACGCTGCGTTATAAATTTTATGCGCCGCGAAATTTTGAAATTTTGTTTCGCACAAATACGGCGAGCGGCAAAATTCTATCTCACAAATAAACCATATCGCCGCGTTGCGGGCATTGATAATCTACTCGTTTATTCCGCCAAATTAACTCATGCCGCCATAAATTTTATGTTTTAAAATTTCACGCCGAATCTTTCGCGGCTAAAAAATACCTCGCAGAGCCGCTGTACCCTCTACATGCCTGTACGGCAAGAAATAATGCACGAAGTTTGTGCAAGTGCCCTCAAACACGCATATTTCGGCGCTCAGTCTGTGTTTGACATGCGTAGAATCGAGATCAGGTATCACTAAACTACCGCTTTTGTAACCGCTATAGCCCATCTCTATCGGCACCTCCAGCTCATCTTTTTCAAAAACGACACGCCCGCTTTGCACCTGCTCGAGTTTGATATTTTTTAGCACTATCCCGGGCGCGCTCACGTGCTCAAATTTTATATTTAGTTCATACGGGGCGCCGGTGGAGTTGTCGTCCGAGAAGTCGGGCTTCGGCTCGCGCTCGTCGCGCCATAATCGTTCGCCGATAGTGGTAGCTCTTAAGCGGGCGCTGATGCTAAAATCCTTCAGATCCAGCGAAGCGCTGCTAAAATCACGGATGAGCGTCCAGGCTACGACGGTGCGGCCGAAAAATTTATCAGCGATCATATATGTGCCGAAAAGCGAGCTTATGACTACCCAAAACAGAAATATAAATTTAAAAACCTTGCGTAAAACGAACTTTAACGTCTTCATCATTATCCTTTCAATCTAAAGCTTAAGCGGAATTCCGCCTGCAATCCGCGTATAAAAATTCCGCGCGGGATTTCGCTTATGAAATTTCGCGCCTTTTCAGTCTGCGGCGGAATTTTAAGACAGAATTCCGTGGCTAAATTTTACTGCGAAATTATAAAACAAATTCCGCTCATGAAATTTTGCCTAGAACCATGCCTGTAAAATTCTATTACGAAATTTGGAGCTGAAATTTTATGGGCGGAATTTCATAGTTAAAATTTCACGGCAGAGCTTAGAAATCAATTCCCGCGGCAAAATTCTGCGTCTTAAAATTTTAAGAAAGTATGAAATTTTTTATCTGATCGCAGATCGCCTCTTCGGATTGCGCGGCGTCGATTTTTAGGGTCTCAACGCCGCACGCCGTGCATGCCTGCGCCATAAGATCTTGCACGCGCATTAGGTATTTGAGTCCGCGAGCCTCGATTATATCGCTGCTAGCGCGCGTTTTAAGCCGCCGCATGACGAGCTGTTCGTCCGCTGAAAACAGCACGATTTTATCTGCAAATTTGCCCCCAAGCGCAAATTTATTAAGCGCGATAAGCTCGCTAAGATCTGCGTTTTCGTCGTTTGCCAGCGCATAGGCAAGCCCCGAGATGAAGCCGCGATCGCTTAGCACGAGCCTGTCCGCGCCGCCCTTTATCACGCGCTCGTAGTGCTCGGCGCGGTCTGCGAGGAACAAAAGCAGCTCGGCGCGCTTTGAAATTTCGCCGCAGGCCTCGCGCAGATTTACGCTGCCGCGCCGCCACTTAAAATCCTCGCCCAAAACGAGGCTTCGCACCGCCTCGCCGAGCTTCGTGCCGCCGGGCTCCTTGGTCACGATCGCCTGCGGAAAAGCCGCCGCCAGCCGCGCTATCTGCGTGCTTTTGCCCACGCCGTCGATACCTTCGAATATTACATACATTTTTCGCCTTTAAATTTGTGCGCTATTTTACAAGCTTATAGCTAAATAGCGGCTTTTTTAAACAGCGGGGCGTAAAATTTCGACTCCAAATCGGGCTTTTGCGCGAGCTTGTGCGAGCCGCTTTTGATCTTTCGGCGTAAAATTTTATCGGGCGCTTTGTTGCTCGGCTCCTGCTTTTTGCGGCACGGCTCGCGGTTAAATTTAGCGCTCGGACGGATGCGCCGAATAAGCGGTGAGCAAATTTTGCGCTTACGGACATGTACCGAGCGGAACAGGGCGGCAGTGTCATTCGGAGTAGGGTATGTTGCTAACAGCACAGGCGGGCAAACGCTGCGCGCGATGATAAAACCGC
>ERZ772960.3726-NODE-3726-length-10113-cov-4.317160_pt1 | contig 10113 bp, 5 predicted proteins | sample MGYA00580678_ERZ772960 | MGnify/ENA primary metagenome ERZ772960 (study PRJEB29015, sample SAMEA2737930) | human oral metagenome | biome: human oral; feature: human-associated habitat; material: dental | place: China | collected 2059 ...
CGGTAATGGAGGCAGGACGCTTACCATCTTGGTTGTTATTGTCGTCCCATGTCTTAGTACCAGAGATATTTACCTTCTCGGTATTGGTGTTGGTGATGGTAAAGCCTGTGGTAGCGTCACCGGTAATGGCATTAGTGTAGTTGGCAACGTCATCCTCTTTGACGGTGTAGACAATAGCAGTGCCGCTTTTGTACTTAGGAAGATTGCTAAAAGTTCCTGTCCAGTTACCAGCTGCATCCAAAGTTACGGTCTTGCCGGTGTCTGTGCCATCAGCAAAGAGGTGTACGGTGACAGAGTTTGTTTTAGGTCCAACCCATGCCTTGGTAACGGTAACTGATGTGATCTCAGGTGTGTAGGAGTTTTTAATATCAGTACCGGTAACCGTTACAGTATAGCTATCAACGGCGTCCTCAGAAACGGTATAGGTAATCTCTGTACCGTCAGCGTTGTACTTATCAAGACCGTCAAAGCTGTACTTCCAGTCACCTGACGCATCAGGGGTAACTGTCTTGGAGTCTACCTTAGTGCCATTCTTCAAAAGATTGACGGTAATGGAGGCAGGACGCTTACCATCTTGGTTGTTATTGTCGTCCCATGTCTTGGTACCGGAAACATTTACCTTCTCGGTATTGGTGTTGGTGATGGTAAAGCCTGAAGCGATATCGCCTGTGATGGCGTTAGTGTAGTTAGCAACATCATCCTCTTTGACCGTGTAGACGATCTCAGTACCATCTGTCTTGTATTTACGAAGACCGTCGAAACTACCCTTCCAGTTTCCTGCCTCGTTAAGAGTAAGAGTCTTCCCGGTATCAGTTCCATCAGCTAGTAAGTGGACAGTTATAGGCCCGGCCTTAGGTCCAACCCAAATCTTGGTTACAGGAACTGAAGTCTTAATAGGCTTGTTGGTAATAGTCTGGATAGCACCACCTGTAGGAGTAACCTGAAGTGTGTACTCATCAGTTCCAAGCTCATAACCTTTGGGAGCTGTCTTTTCTTTAACCTTATAGCTACCTTGGGGAAGAACATTTGAAACGACACTACCATCTGCTCCGGTAGTAAGTTCAAAGGTAGAGCCGTCAGGTTTAGTTACGGTAAATATGGCATCTTTTAATGGTGTAGTGCCATCTTCATCAACTTTAATAAGCTTGATTTTGCTTGCAAGATCTCCTCCTGCATGTCCACCACCACCAGTTAAATCATGATAGTTTACGTTGACTGTCTTATCGATACCATTGGCTGTAAGTCGAGCAGCATTCGTCTGTACAGTTCCAGAAGTCATAGTTGAGTAATACATAAGAAAATACTGTTTGGTACCAATGTTACCGAGATTTATCTCAAATGACTTCTTATCAGCTGACACTGTTAGCCTGCCAGTAAGATCCTGTTCAGCGCCCCATTTCTTGAAGCTTCCATCCGAATTGTATTCAACTTCTACCAGCGTAAACTTCTGAGTTCCTGTAGTGGAAGGGATATATTCTCCATTATTAGTTTTAAGAGTATCCGTTATTTTTACATTTTGTAAATTTCGACCCTCTTGGTTAATTCGTATATTCCACTTTACAACTCCTGGAGTTGTAGTCTTTTCTCCCCACTTTGCAACAATCTCTTTGACTGTCGCATTTGGTTTAATATGGATATTAGTAGTAATAGTCTTTCCATTTACATCTATCGTAATTGGTTTGTCTGTATTAACCGTAACCTTCCTCTGGTTAAAATAGGTTACAAGTTCAATTGTGCCTTTATAGTTATTGTGATTATTGGCTTTGTCATTAAAGACAACATGTATCTTACCGCCACCATTGACAGTATCAGATGTTACTGTTGCTTTTGCAACAACGTTTCCATTGCTGTCAGTAATATCAAATGTCTTAGGTGTTGAAGCAGTACTTAAATTAATCGTATTAGGTATTGTGAGATCAAAATAATCCCCCGTATGGACAATCTCGCTAGGTTTGAGCTTCCAGTTCATCTTCAGCTTGAATTTTGCCCCTATAGACAGCTCTGTAACAGGGTTGCCGTCAGCATCTAAAATCTTAAAATCCGTAAGAGTTGCGTCAAGTTGCTTAGAAGTTGAAGGAGTTCGCAGGAGCGATACTGAAAGGATCTGATCAGAAGTAATGGAATTATCTGTAGAGACTCCCTCCATACTAGTACCCATCTCAGACAAAGGCTCAGTTCGTGTTGCATTAGCTTGCTCTTCACTGCCGGCCTCTGCCTGAGCGGACTCTGAAGAAACGCTCTGATTGTCCTCAGTAGAGACTTGAGAGTGTTCTTCTTTTTGTTCTTTTGCTTCAGAGCCGCTTTGAGATGATTGCTCAGTAGCTACTTTAGAAGCTGACGGCACAGCATCATCAGCAAAAGCATTAAGAGCACCTCCCGGAATCATAAGGCTCAAGGCAAGCACCAAACTCAAGAAGCTACAAAACTTCTTTTTCATAGCACACTTTCCTTTTCGTCTAATTACATATCAAGAATTAAAAAGCTAAACACAGCTCTATAAGCATACCCCCCCGCTACTTTCAGCAATCAAAAACCTTTAGAGAAGCTAAACTGTCTCTTTAAATTCATAATTTAACCATATATAACTTCTTCAAAATTAAATAACAATCTCATTTAAACTCTTTATTAATTCCTTAGTCTCATTCTGGATTCAACTATACAGATTCTCCTAATACTTAAAGTTTTTATCTTTGGAATAAATGCTTGTCCCCATGAAAAGAGGAATCTCTTCTATAAAGTAAACACTCACTCGACAAAAATAGACAAGTCTTCTTACATTACAGCTTAACGCGGTAATGTCAGTAAATCTCAGCCTATCTGGTACCGGAGCACAAAAGCTGCAACTGACCAAGTTTTGATACTTTGGAAAACCTGTTGGCATAAGAGCTGCATCATGCTCATATCATCTACTATAGATGACTTAAGACTCAAACAGGGCCACACCTTTCGATGCGACCCTGTTTTATTCTTAGCTGTGAGATCTAGCCAATGAGACTGCTATTCACGCCGGCCTCTACGACGAAGGTATATTCCGCCACCGATAAGGACTACTGCTGCAGAGGCAAGTGCGATTGCAATACCTGTAGCGTTTGAGTCTCCCGTATAAGGGACAACTCCACCGGATTTCTTAGCAGGTTTTCTGTTGGACTTCTTAGGTGTGTCTTCTTTTGGCTTAGGGGTATCGTGAGGGACTTCTGTGTTGGTAATGGTAAAGCCTGTTGTAGCGTCTCCCGTTACCTCTGAGGTGTAGCCTGAAACCTCATCCTCTTTGACAGTGTAGACAATCTCGGTACCATCGGCGTTGTACTTGTCCAAGCCAGAGAAGGTGTCTGTCCAGCTGTTGGAATCTGAGAGTGTTACAGTCTTGCCGGTATCTGTGCCGTCAGCCAAAAGATGTACGGTGACAGGACCTGCCTTAGGTCCAACCCACTTCTTAGTAACCGAAACATCTACCTTCTCGGTATTGGTGTTGGTGATCATAAAGCCTGTGGTGGCGTCACCCGTGGTAGTGCTGGTGTAGTTGGTAATGTCATCTTCTTTGACAGTGTAGACAATCTCTGTGCCATCGTCATTGTACTTTTTAAGGCCGTCGAAGCTATCCTTCCAGCTACCAGCCTCATCAAGAGTGAGTGTCTTGCCGGTATCTGCTCCGTCAGCAAGAAGATGTACCGTTACAGGTCCTGCTTTAGGTCCAATCCACTCTTTTTTAACCGGAACGTTTACCTTCTCAGTATTGGTATTGATGATGGTAAAGCCTGTGGTAGCGTCACCGGTAATGGCATTAGTGTAGTTGGCTATATCATCTTCTTTGACGGTGTAGGTAATAGCTGTACCGTCTTTGTACTTAGGAAGATTGCTAAAGGTTCCTGTCCAGTTACCTGCCTCATCCAAGGTGAGTGTCTTGCCCGTATCAACACCGTCAGCCAAGAGGTGTACCGTTACAGAGTTTGTTTTAGGGTCAACCCATGCCTTGGTTACTTTGACAACTGTGGTTTCAGGGGTGTAGGAGTTTGTGATGTTGGTGCCTGTTACGGTTGAAGTGTAACCATCTACTGAATCCTCAGAGACAGTGTAGGTAATCTCTGTGCCATCAGCGTTGTACTTATCAAGACCGCTAAAGCTGTAAGTCCACGCACCTGATGCATCGGGGGTAACTGTCTTTGAATCTACCTTAGTACCATTCTTCAAAAGATTGACAGTAATGGAGGCGGGACGCTTGCCATCTTGGTTGTTATTGTCGTTCCATGTCTTGGTACCAGAAACACTGACCTTCTCGGTATTGGTGTTGGTGATGGTAAAGCCAGAAGTAACATCGCCTGTGATGGCAACAGTGTATTTTGACATGTCAACACCGGTAACCGATGCCTCAGTCACCGTATACGTAATAGGCACGCCATCTTTATATTTTGGAAGATTGCTAAAAGTACCTGTCCAGTTACCAGCTGCATCCAGCGTCAGTGTTTTCCCACTGTCGCTACCATTTGCAAGGAGCTTCACGGTAACGGCAGAACCTGTAGGACCAACCCACTTTTTAGTAACAGAAATGGACGTGACCTCAGGTGTATGCGAGTTGGTAATGGTATATCCACTTGTCGCATTACCGGTAATCGTTGGGATATAGCTGGCAATCGTTGGATCTTCCTTTACGGTATAGGTAATTGTCTGACCTGAAGCGTTCTTCTCCTTTAGACCCGTAAAGGAGCCCTGCCAAGAACCATTTTTATCAAGAGTTAACGTCTTGCCTGTATCAACACCGTCGGCAAGAAGACGTACCGTAATAGATGTGGGTCTCAGTCCATCCTGGTTGTCTGCATCATCCCAAACCTTCTTAACAGTAACATCGATAGTCGTGAGAGTCTTTTTATCGACAAATGTTTTAGTTACCATCTGGTTTGCCGGAGAGAATTCCGTCGAAGTTATTCCTTGATCATCGGCTGTGTCATATCCATTGGGGGCTTTGGTCTCTTTTATCGTATAGTCATCACTCAGCATCTGCTTGAGTTCTGCCTCACCATTGGCGTCGGTTGTCACTTGGCCAACTGATAGTCCAGATCGATTACGAATGACGTCAAAAACGGCACCTGCAAGAGGCTGTCCAGCTTCATCAACCTTCTTGATTTTAATTGTATAGGCATAGCCCTCACCTGTACCTCCTGCAGAAGGAACAGTATAGGAGGCTTTGCTTGTCCTCTGCAGCTCAGTACTATTGAGTGTTGCTTGATTTTCGAACTTCTCACCAGGAAGAGGTGTCCATGGAATTTGGGTCTGATAGCGTACGAGAAATCCCTTATCGGCCGGAATATTACCCAGATCAAGCTTAAATCCGTCTGCTGTTTCAACAAGCTTCGAAGCATATTGACTCGTGACGTTAGTCTGGTTTGTAAGCGTTATATTAACGCCATCTGACTGCCACGTGCCAGAAAACACCTCAAGAGAACCGGGAATGTACTTTATGCCCGGCGTAAGAATCTTATCGTCAAGAGACACGTTGGTGTAGCCCTTGCCGTCCTGGTTGACTTTAATCTGCCAGACACCCTTTGTTGTATCGTAGCCCTTTGCCCAGCCAGATTTAATAATGGGTAGCCCCGCTACGGTATGGACAACATAATTGATATTTCCTGCCGAAACAGGTACACCACTTACCTTCGTATCAATAGGAATCGTCTTGCTTGTTTTATGTACCGTACTGTCAACTTGTGCATTTACGGTAAATTTGCCTAAAATATCTGACTTTCCCTCAACATAACTGGTATAAGTCAGAACATACTTTTTGGTACTGGGATCCAATTTTCCCGTTGCAATCACATTGGAACCATCTTTGATCTCAAAATTGATTGGTGCGGCACCAACAATGCCGTCTGGAAGATCAATCGTCGTTGTGTCACCCGCGTGTACCGCATTATTTGACAGCTTGTAATTAAAATGTATTTTAAAAGGCTGCCATGGACCAACGGTGACCGGAGTATTCCCACTTGCATCAGTAACCGATGCGCTCGTAACGACATTGGGCAGTTCTGCTGCCTGAGTTTTCATAACTCCCCACGAAAGTGAAAATGACATCGCCGTCGCTAGGGTTAACACAAAACTCAGTAATCTCTTTTTCACGACTCCTCCTTGGTGATTCCCGTGAAAGTACAAAAAACTCAAACAATACAAAAAGAGCTGCTAATAATCGGACAGATCCAGCCTCCATTCGGGCTTATCCTATTAAATATATAAGAATACTTAATAAAGAATTATAAAAACACCATCTCCACATAACCCCATTTCAATATGCAAATCATTACAGATTTCAGTTTTAGGCAAGTTCTTACTCCCCCACTTCATTGCACAAGATGAATATTTTCTCTTGGAGTATGCATATTTATGCATGCGCATATTTGAGACTTTTCATTTATAGGGGTTCTTGTACATCGTCTGGATCACGTTTCTAAAGATGGCCTGACGCCAACATTTAAGACGCAATCCAACCAAATACACCAGTAAACGAGATTCTTCTCGCAATTGCTTTAAACTTGCGGTTTACGGGTGGTTTTTGAAAGTGAAACGTATGTTTAGTGGTGGTTTTTCTCGGATTTGAGCGTTTAGTGGTGAATCAAAACACCCGTAAACATCCAGTTTGGTACCAAACCGTTGTCTCATATGAAAAGCACAACTAAAGCAAAACGCCTGCCTGCAGATTTGCAGCCAGCCGTTGATACGCAATTTCAACGATCCGACAATAAAGCGAGAAGACCTTACGAGCATAATCTACTGACTAGTGCTGCCAAAAATACGCCAAGTATGGCTTGGACTGCCGGAAATGCGCCAAGTATGGCTTGGACTGCCATACTTACTGCAAGTTTGGTAAATCGTGCCCAACTTGCTGCAAGTTTGGCAGCGCTGTTCCAGCAGCACCAACTTGGCGCATTTTTGGCAGCGCCATTCCGACAGCACTAAGGCAAGCAAAGAGCTTCAGGTATCTCGCACAAAAAAAGGTAGCCGCCACAAAGCGACTACCTGCGATTTCATGGAGCCAGCTACCAGACTTGAACTGGTGACCCCCGCTTTACGAGAGCGGTGCTCTACCAACTGAGCTAAGCTGGCACACGATACGTTGTAAGGTCTCTTAAGGCAAACCATACAAGCATGTGCGGCTAACAACTATACGGGGAACACCGGCGCATTTCAAGCCATAATTTAGAGAAGACGCAAAATACCCCTCACAAGCCGCTCAAAATCATCCGCGTAGTGCTCCGCTGCTTCAAGAACGCTCTTGTGCGTAGTACCCCGAGCACCGGCGGGATTGGCAGCCAGTGTAAGCCCCAACACATTCATGTTCAGCGCGCGAGCCATAATAACTTCAAGCGCCGTTGAAACGCCCGCGTATGAGACATTCATGGCTCGTAACATATTCACTTCTGCCGGTGTCTCAAAGTTAGGACCGAGAAGACCGGCAAAAATCCCTTCCTCTACCGTAATACCCAAATCATCGGCGACTCCTCGTGCAAGCGTACGGAGATAGGGAGAATACGCATCATTCATATCAACAAAGGGAGTTTCAACATTCTTGAGACCGGCCCACTCAGCAAGAGGATTGGTACCGGTAAGGTTAATCTGGTCGGTAATAATGCCAAGACCGGTGCCGGCATTTCCCGGAACGGCTCCCGTGGCACCTGCAAAAATGATATCGCGACAGCCCAAATGATGTGCGTGCTGCACTAATGCCGTTACTTCGGCTGCAGAATATCCCTGGTAGAGATGTACTCGACCCGGATATACCACAACGGGAACGCCGTCAATGGTTCCTATGGTAGCCTCAAAGCTATGTCCGGTAACCGGCTGGGCATCTACCGGAAACCCCTCAATATCACGGTAATCAATGCGACGCACCGGCTTTACGAGGTTTGCTAAATGTCCAAGACCGGTTCCCAACACAAGAGCAACAGGATGCTCAACTGATGGCTTTATCTCTTCAACGGTCTTCTCGGTAACCACACAAATCCCCTCCTCTTCTAAGTGACGGGCAAAAATACCCTCACCGGGAATGAGTCTTCCTGAATATGTACCATCATAGACCTCATGTACGCCGCAAGACGGGCTTTTAGCCTTCAAAACGGCAAGCGTTGCTCCAAATTCTTGAGCGGTGGCAAGGGAGCAGAGCGCTCCTTTCTGAAAGCTGTCAGTAACCTCAGTGCCGTCCTTAAGCCATATACGGCCATCCCGCTGTTCTGCAGGCGGACGTGGAGTTGGCAGTCCGGAGCGAACCTCCGGACACAAGTGCATTGCTTCAACTTTTGAAGCAAGCTCCTGAACCGCACGAGATGTTTTTGCACCGCCATCATATCGAACAGGAAAGCCAAGCAGACACGCGCTTATTACAACCTTCATCACGCTTCCCATCTCCAAAATAAAACCTGTAATCATGGTACTGATTACAGGTTTTATGGATTAGTAGCTACATGATTTTGCTCCACAAATTACACAACATACATCGCAGAGCATAAACCACCGAAACACAGACTATAGTGCGAGAGAGTAAATAGACACGGAGGACTTTTCGAGCAATTTATTTGCCGCGTTGCGCCACTCTGCAGTTGCCTGAGCTGCCACCTGCTGGTAGTTGCTGCCGGCAACCTTGTAAGCAGCCAAAGCTGCCTCATACGTTGCAGAATCGTTAGAAATGGAATAGCCATTCAGCGCCTTGTAATAAGGACCATCGGTAGAAGCCCACGTGTTCTTATCGGCACTCCACTCATCGCCTGCAAGATCGATAATGTACTTGGCATAATCCGCGGTTGCCGTATCTTGATTGCCGTCGGATGGTGCGGTTGGCATGGTAGGAGTAGCAGGAAGTTTGGTAGTAATAACGGACTCGCGATACTTCTGTATGACTACCGCCTGGCGGAGAAGTTCCTTGGTGGCATCAGCTGAAAATCCATACTGCTTACCGATAGCCTCATAGTCGTCGGTCTGAAGGTTCTTCTTGGCGTATTCGCTTATCTCATCGTCGGATGCAGAAAAACCAGCCGCCTCAGCACCCTTGAGAATAACCTGATTGCGGGCATAGGTAAAAGCCTTATCCATGGACGGAAGCGTATACGTACCGTCTTTCTGCTTAGCGCTATCTACGCCGGTTGAGGAATCAAGAACCTGTCGAGCGGTGATGTTTTCAGTCTTTCCGTCAACCGTGTATGAACCAATAGGAGAATCAAGCTCAGCTTCGGAAACAGTGGTCTTACCAAGTACTGAAGTGGCTCCGACTCCTCCCGGAATGGGAAGGAAATGACCAATTACCACTCCAATAACGAGAGCAACCACAATCGCCACAGGCAGCACAATTTTGGTATTCATGTGCTTTACATCTACGTTTGGCATAACAAACCTTTCATACTCATACATTGCGTATTTCAATTACTTACTTTGTAAGAACCGTAAGAAGTGTACCCTATTGTGAAGGGTTGTGTACCTCACGCACACTCTCCTTCACATATACATGCTCTCTTCTCCTTACGCCCACCGTGGCGAGAAGAACTTCTTGCAGCAAAATAAAGCTATTGAGCGGCCGCAACAATCTCGACAGAGAATTTCTGTATATACCCCGTTGCATTTTCTGCGTCGAACGCAAAACGCTCTTTAAGGGCTGCTTTCGTCTCTTTAGAAACGGCGCCTTTCGCAAAATTCAAAGTTCCGACAAGCATGTCATAGTATTCTGCATCACCGTGGTAGCACTGAATTGCCTCATTCAAAAGAGGCCATGCCTGATCGGAATGCTTTTGCGATGTTGCACCATAGCGTGTCAAAAACAGAAACGCCGCAAGACGAACCGTTGATGAAGTGTCATCAAAAAGTGATGCCTCCGCACCGTCAAACGCCTTGATAACTTCATTCCCATAGGACTCACTTAAGCTTGCTAAAGCGGCAAGAATCTCCCAACGAGTCTGAGCTTCCGGTCGATACAGAGCATCAATAAGATCTTCAACCCTACCTTCAAATGCTTCGGGAGCTGTTTGTGCAATCTCTGCAATTTCATGAGCCGCTTCTTGACGCCTGCGACGGCTCGGGTTTGAAAGACTCTCAATAAAGGACTCAATTTCTTTCTTCTGAGCAGCGGTGAGGCCCTTTGATTTTGAA
>ERZ772960.3727-NODE-3727-length-10112-cov-3.772298_pt1 | contig 10112 bp, 8 predicted proteins | sample MGYA00580678_ERZ772960 | MGnify/ENA primary metagenome ERZ772960 (study PRJEB29015, sample SAMEA2737930) | human oral metagenome | biome: human oral; feature: human-associated habitat; material: dental | place: China | collected 2059 ...
GCGGAGTGGAGCGCGGTGAACGCAACCTCACCCTCAAGAGCCTGGAGAAGATGGCAGAGCAGATTGGGGTAGAACCACTCAGGCTCCTGCAGAAGTAGTACAAGGTTGAAGGGTCAGCTCGCCCTCCAAAAGCGGCAGCATTATCGACGATGCATTCAATTTCAAACGGTCGCACCCTCCATGAGCTTGTTGAATGTTGATCGAGTTGCAAAACTGCAACCTTTGACTGTCTGCACACTCACACAAAACACTACGAATCACCCTTAAACGTTCTACGCTCACCTAGGCGCATACCTTGCGCGGAAACCTAGGCGAACGTGCATAGAAATGCTACTATGATAAGCGCTATGCATAAAACATATGGGGTACAAGATGCGAGTCGAATCCGCACACATTAAAGGTTATCGTCTGTTCGAAGATGAAACGATATCCTTCGACGAGTCAACCACAATCATTGTCGGTCGCAACAACAGCGGCAAGACGTCGTTTGTTGAACTGTTCTACAAGTTCTTCGGGTCAGGCAAATCTGCCACGTTCAGTATCGACGATTTCTCAAGAATACAGCGCACATCACTGCGAGAAGCAGCAACTACGTGGCAACAATCCCACCAATCGGCTGACGAAAAGAAACAAGACACACTTGCATCGCTCGAAAACGATGCAATCAGCAAGCTTCCTGAGATCACACTCGAAATCGAGTTCTCGTACGACGACAATGAATCCGCAACGCCATTGGCGGATTTGATCTTGGATCTCGACCCAGAACGCCACGATGCACTCCTCTCCTGCAGATACTACGTCAAGAAGCCGCAAGAGTTTTTAAGAGACTTCAGCGAATCTCATTATAATGACATTCTCGAGTTTGCTCGCCGTCGAATGGGTCACTTCACGTGTGAGTACACAGCAATTGACAAAGAGGACCGCAGTAATCGCCGCTCTTTGCAGTTAAGCGACGTCTACAAAGCACTCTCCTGTGACTTCATTTACGCACAAACGCTGTTCGACGACACGGCGCTCGATAAAGGACATGGACTATCGAAAGGATTTGAACAGTACTACAACAAGCTAACAAGCAACGAAGAAACACTTGATCAGCTGGAAGATGCTATCAAGAATATCTCGGAACAGCTTGACGGCGAGTACGCAACCTTATTCAAGTCGGTGTTCGACGATCTTAACACCTTCGGCGTTAACGGGGTGTCAGCCCTTCAAACAGTGGCGGTGAGGTCTTCGTTCAAGCCAGAAACTTTGATGAAAGACAGCACCAAAGTCTTCTACCGAGACGAGGCAGGCCAGTATCTCCCTGAGGCTCACAATGGTCTCGGATTCACTAAGTTAATATTTATCGTACTTCAGTTCGTATCCTTCCTTAAGGCACACGAGGAGAAAAAGCCTATACCCGGCACGAGCCTACTATTCGTCGAGGAACCAGAAGCACACCTCCACCCGCAGATGCAGTCGGTATTCATTCGCAGCGTCACCGACTATATTCAGTCTAAACACTGGGACGCCCAACTGGTAATTACGACTCACTCGTCTCACATCATAGCCGAAAGTGGATTCAGGGGAATTCGCTACTTCAAGGCAGGTAGCCAAGCAACGTTGAGTGGTGCACCAGCTGGCAATGAAAGTGGCGTTTCCTTACAGATCAAAGACCTGACTGAGTTTAGAAACGGTTTGGAGAAAAATAACGAGACTGACACGATTCGTTTCCTCGAGCAGTATATGGAACTGCGCAGATGCGATATGTTTTTCGCCGATAAAATAATCCTCATCGAGGGGACAACTGAGCGTCTGCTATTGCCTAAAATGATCGAAAAGGTCGACTCTTTAATGGGAAATACAGACTCGCCGCTTGCTCACAGCTATATCTCGCTCATCGAAGTTGGGGGCGCCTACGCTTTTAAATTCCGCGAGTTACTTAATTTCTTGGAAGTGCCAACCCTAATTATTACCGACATCGACTCCGTCAACCCCAACAATAATAACACAAAATGCAAGACATCAACGCCTGGCGCCGTCACATCAAATACGACGCTTAAAGGATGGATCCCCGAGCGCACGACTATCGCAGATCTTCTAAGTAAAGACACTATAGAGACGCAGCGCGAATGCGGCCTTATACGTGTATGCTACCAAATTCCACAGGAGGACGGCACAGCAGTCGGTCGGAGCTTCGAAGAATCCTTTATTCTTGCCAATTCAGAAGAACTTGCCAAACAGGCGCCAAATCTGGCGAACGCCAGTAAGTTCCGACGTGATAAGAAACACTACCACACTGCAGCAGCAATTCGAAACAACGCCTACACTATCGCAGGGAAAATTACTAACAAATCAGACTTTGCTTTTGACATTCTACTGCTCGACAACTGGAAGACGCCCAAATACATTGAGGAGGGCTTGAAATGGCTAGCACAAGCATCGCAGAGCAAGTAATCGACTGCCTCGAAAGCAACAAGAGTTTCGTCGTCGATGCCGGCGCCGGATCTGGAAAGACGTATACGCTCGTTGAGGCTCTGACATATCTTCTTAAGCAGCGTTCGAAAGATTATCTTTCTCGTGGACAACAGATCGTTTGTATCACCTATACAAATGTTGCTGCTGATGAAATCAAGTCGCGCATTAACAGCGACCCCCTTGTGCGCGTTTCAACGATTCATGACTTTCTTTGGTCAGTGATTTGCGGCCATCAAAAGGAATTGCGTAAGTGCGTTTTGAAAGCGAACGAGAAGAACGGGGAGGATAAACGCATATCCAACTTAGATTTAACTGGCATTCCGATCGTATACTGGCAATATGGGCGGAAATGGCAGGAGGGTAAGATCCACCATGATGACGTCATTTCTTTCGCCTCGAATATGTTCTTGTCGTATCCGAAGTTGTCGAGACTCGTTGCCGACAGGCATCCAGTGATTTTTGTCGACGAGTATCAGGACACACAGAGGAAGGTGGTCGATCTACTCCTCGATTCCTTAATGAATGGAAGTAAGAGGAACGTAACACTGGGCTTTTTTGGCGATCATATGCAGAAAATCTATAAAACTGGCGTCGGCAAACTGGAACGACCGGAACTAGAATCTATCCAGAAAGTGGAGAATTACAGATGCTCAACGGAAGTAATTCGCGTCCTGAATAACTTGCGCCCCGCACTTCAGCAAGTTGCTGCGAGTGAACGTATTCTACGAGGTAGTGCGCGATTCTTCTACTCACGGGATCAGAATGCTAGTCTCGCGACGCTTCAAGAACGTCTACATGATGAAGGATGGGAGTCTGATGAGAAAATCTTAATGCTAACTCGCAAGAGTATAGCTAAACCGCTCAATTGGGAGAATCTCAGAACGTTGTACTACAATCGACATCCCTTTGCTCTCGACGATCTGCTACATGGCGCTGATGCGTTCAGTGAGACCTTTCAGATCATTGAAGACGCGATAGCCGCTTTCGATAGCCATCAGTACGGCAAACTTTATCGACTGCTTTCGATTCGGCATCGCAAGAATGACGAGCAGTTCTCAGACCCGCACAAGTATAAGCTTCACTTTTCGCAGGCTATCGAAAAGCTTAAGGATCGGTGTCAGTCCGCCACAATTGGTCAGGTCCTTGATTACGTCTGGAGCAACCAACTCATGCCGAAGACGAGCCGCGTCACGGATCTTGAAGATCGAAGTCAGTCTGATGACAAGATTCGTACCTTCCTCAAAGAAATTCAGACTACTCCCTACGTTGAGGTGTCTGCCTTGTATCAATATTTGAACGATAAGACACCTTTTTCAACCAAACATGGCACCAAAGGTGAGGAGTATAGCGACGTCATTGTCACCATCGACGACACTAGTTGGAAACAACGATATAATTTTGCATCTGTCTTAGAGGGTGATTCGACAAATATACATTATGAAAGCTCACTCAATCTGTTCTACGTGTGCTGCTCTCGGGCAAAGCATAACCTTGCAGTGCTTATGGAATCAAAAGTAACCAACGAAACTATCGCCGGTGCTCGTCGCATTTTCGGTGACGAGAACGTCATCGAACTTTGACGGCGTCAGCGCGGCTACTACCAGAAGTCACCCGAGAAGGCGCCTGCAGTGGGACAGTTGGCATCGCAAGCTGGAGGGACATGGGAAGTGTCTGGGGCAGTTGGAGTCTCTTCAACGATAGTACAACGTTGAAATAGTTCTGAGAGCGGGCTTCTAATGCCCCGAGAGGGATCCTTCTGTCTTCATCCTTCATCGTCACCGTCTTCTCCCGATGCAGTGCAACGCAACCGTGACCCTCTGCCCATCGCTGCCAGCACCCCTCGATGGGATACTGACAAAGTTATTGCGCTGATGCTGCGGTCGCACACAGTCGTGCTGGCTGCTCACAGCAGAGGTGCTTGGTTCGGTTGCATGGAAGAAGGCGTGCCCTGTGCCCGTGGAGCGTGAGTGGAGGGTTGGGCTATGCACCAGCTGCCTTGAGCCGCTCGACCCGACCGAGGTTGGAAAGAAACACGTCGGCTTCTGCCCGGAGCACTGCCGCAAGCAGACCGAGAAGATCCGCTACGTCCGGCAGACGATACGCGATGGTCGCAGCACAGACCCGCTGACTGCGCTGGTCATCTCCAGCAACATGATTACCTTCCTCGCTTTCGACCTGGCCTGCACCCGGCCACGATTGAGCGACGAGCTCCGCCAAGAGGTGCTGGCACAGAACGATGGCCACTGCGTCAGTTGTAACAAGCAGCCTGCGACCGAGGTCGACCATATCGACGGCGGATCGATCGAGCTGAGCAACCTTCGCGGGCTCTGCCGGAGGTGCCACGTCCTCAAAGCACGCGGCGAGATTCCCGATGACCTTACCCGAGACGGCACGGGCACGATCGACACCAGTGAGCAGTCTCAGGAACTGCGGCAGCTCTGGCGACTGGTACTGCGTAGCCGCCAGCCGCTCGACGAAGCGCCGGAGTGGCGCGACCTACGCGAACGCGCCGCCGAGTACGCCGGCACCAGGTTCGGCTGGGTTACCCCTGTGCGACGAGCCAGTCTGCCCAGCCGATGACGGCATTCACTGGCGAACGGAGTGGCCGCGATATAGGCGAGAGTATCGGGAGTGGGCGAAGGAGGCGGCTCCGGCTGGTTCACGATCGACAACCCTAACCATCCAATACTAAGAATGCAAGGAAGTAAAAATGGCATGTTTCGAAAATAACGATCAAAACAAACAAGCATCTATCGCAAATAGCGTGATTGATGCAAACCTTATCCAGATCTCCAAATTTAGTGCAGCTGTCCTGGATTCATCTATTGCAAGCATGAATAGGATCGCAATTTCGCCAGAGATACAAGAATCACTCATACAGGCAGTATCGGCGATCGCCGACGCGAGCCAAAAAATGCAACAGGACTGGGTTGCCAGCCTGAGCAAGATTCAGATTCAACTGCCACCAATCGTCTTTGCGCCCGAAACACGACGCAATTTAACGTCGATCACCTCAACATTAAGTAAAACAGTTCTTCCGCAGCTCCAACAAACTTCGCTTGCATTCTCAAACAACCCTGAGCTGATCAGTTCACTCACTCAGACAATGAGCAAGTTGCATATTTTCAACGAAGACTTGAAAAAGCGACTGGTGGAGTCAATCGCCACCAGTGACTTTTCGTCAATTTTGAAAGAATACGATGCTACGATCAAAGCTTCCGACAAGTTCGCAACCCCGTTCGACTTAGATCTTGAGCAACTAATTGACACCCAGACGCTGCCGATTGATGCGACAGCAGGACCTGAGGCTTACGAGGTCATTAGCAAGAAGGCACCGGAGCTAGCGGCGTCGATTGATGTAGCAGCCGACAAAACGGATACAGGATTCCTATCGAAGACAATAGTGCGACATTCGCTTGCCTGCAGCGTGTTGCTCATTATCGCGATGGCGATACTTGTGGGCAACAACAACATAAAGCTCCTTTCTCCAGAATGGGCTAGTTTGCTTCGATCAATAACACAGATCGGATTGGAGGGCAGTACATTTGCGCTAATGATAGGGAAAAAGAAGTCAAAATGATTTGATGATAAACATGCAATATGAGAGCGATCCGCTTCTATCCGACCTAACGAGAACTAACAACATGACAGTTACTCCATGGATGCCACTTTCAGTAAGACGAAATCAGCGAGTTGATTTCGATCCAATCGACGGCGTTCCAACATTCATGAGACACAGTATTCATGAGTGGATCATAAATGCAATAGACAACGCCATCTACGATGACCAGCAGCCACTTGTGGTTCAAATCGCACTTGAACTACGTATCGATGAACTCAGTGAAAGCATCGACAATTTCTATCCTGGCAATGCAGTCATCACATGCATACAAAACAGCGTATGGGGCAACATATATGACGAATCAAGGGCTCTCGATGTCATAGATTGGCTCCTTGGTCACGGTTGTGGCAACGCACAATCACTTGAACACATCTTAAAGTCTGCTGGCCACGTTCTCCGCGTATCGCCCGATGGCAGCCGTCTAGTGGAGCGAATTGAACCGACTCTTTGGGACGAGTACGAGCAGGTAACTCAGCTAGACGACCAAGCTTCACAGTATATGCAAGAAGCATGGGCCCTTGCCTTCGGCCGTAATCCGAATGTGGGCGATGCCTGGGGTAGGGCTATCAAGGCCATCGAGACACTTCTTAAGCCGATCGTCTCACCCAAGAACGACAAAGCAACCATTGGCAGTATGACCAGCGCACTCCGTCAAGCACCAGACAAGTGGAAGTGCAAACTGCCAGATCGAGAATATAAGTCCAATGGTGAGATAAACGTCAAGCCTGGCATCGAAGTCTTTATTGACGCGCTAGCTACCATCGGTTACCAGCCTGATCGGCACGGCAGTGATCAGCCGCAAGAAATTGACGAGACTACCGCGAGAAGCATCTTGTTCTTGGCTACAACGGTTGTCGGTTGGCTACGAGACGGGATACTGAGAACGATCGACAGTATTGAGAAATGACGACAGGCCACAATTCCAAATGTGTAAATTGTTTGCCAATAGTCATCGATCGGAAGTATAATCAACGGCATGACTACTAATCCAGATCCTCCCTCCAAACTCATCCGCAACTCCACCGCCGAGTTCCTCATCTTCACCGCCCAAGATGGTAATTCCAGCATCGAGGCACGCTACGAGGATGAGACGATCTGGCTAACGCAGCGCCTGATGGCCGAGCTGTTCGACGTCGACGTGCGCACCATCAGCGAGCACCTCGGGAACGTCTTCTCCTCCGGTGAGCTGGAGCGCGAGGCAACTATCCGGAAATTCCGGATAGTTCGATCCGAGGGCTCACGCCAAGTGACACGCAGCATCGACCACTACAACCTCGACGCCATCATCTCGGTGGGCTACCGTGTCAACTCGGTGCGAGCCACCCAGTTCCGCCAGTGGGCCACCAGCGTGCTGCGTGACTTCGCCATCCGCGGCTACGTCATCGACCGCCAACGTATGGAGAACGGCACCTTCCTGGGCGAAGACTACTTCGAGCGCCTGCTCGACGAGATCCGCGAGATTCGCTTGTCCGAGCGTCGCTTCTACCAGAAGGTCACCGACATCTACGCCACCAGCATCGACTACAACAAGGACGCCCCTACCACCAAGCGCTTCTTCGCCACCGTTCAGAACAAGCTCCACTACGCCGTCCACGGCCACACCGCCGCCGAGCTCATCACCTCCCGCGCCAGGGCCGACCAGCCCCACATGGGCCTGACCAGCTGGGCGAACAGCCCCGACGGCAAGATCCTGCGCGGTGACGTGACCATCGGCAAGAACTACCTCACCCGCGACGAACTCGACGACCTCGGCCGCCTGGTCAACGCCTTCCTCGACCTAGCTGAGTCCCGCGCCCGCCGTCAGATCCCTATGACGATGGAGGACTGGGCCACACGCCTTGACGCCTTCCTCGACCTGGACGACCGCCAGATCCTCGACAGCGCAGGCCACATCTCCAAAGCCCAAGCCGACGATCATGCTCTGAGCGAGTTCGAGAAGTTTCGCATTATCCAAGACCGCAATTACGTCAGTGACTTTGATCGCTTAGAAAAACAAGCAAGCACGAGGGACAGAGACGACAGTGAAAAGCAATAAAGCAGCAAAGGGAGAATCAACCTACCTAATTCTGTCCCAAGTGCGAGAATCTTTTGGGAGAGTTGTCTATAGCCATAAAGTGCACGAAAAGCAAGCAGATATTTGTTTCTGTAAACATAGATGGCAGCAAGGTATTCTCATCGGGCTCACCGCAATTGGTTCCGTGACGTTTCTTACTGAAGTAGTCAGTCAATTTGCAAACCGAACACTAGCGAGTTTGACAACGTCGCTGGTGGCGCTCCTCGTCACGTGGGCAAGTCTCGGAGCAAAGACCTTCAACTATTCCGAAGAAGCCGAAGCACATCGCACTACCGCTTCACAACTTTGGAGTGTTCGCGAGTCGTACATCTCATTAATTACTGACTTGATGTCTGGCGACGTTTCCAGTTCAGACGCACAAGCTCGTCGCGACGACTTGCAGGAAAAAGCGTACGCTATATATTCAACTGCCCCAAGAACAAGTGGCCGCGCTTTTAAGCGAGCACAACAGGGCCTTAAAAGTAATGAAGAAATGACATTCAGCCCTTACGAAATCGATCTATTCTTACCGAAAGCACTCCGATTGAGCGAGAACGAGGTTAGTCGTGGAAACCGCTGAGTTGTTTGCCAAGGCAATCTCGAACCTCAAGGTAGGGGATACAGTACTTACTATTAATGCTCGCAGGGATGAGATCACGAAGGCACTAAACAAGAGTTTTCGGTCAAAGGAGGGTTGCACAGACTACAAGCTGATGGTTGGATCATTTGGCAGACACACAGCAGTCAAAGGTGTATCCGACCTCGACATGATTTTCATTCTACCTCCTGACATACGCACCTCTTACAGCGACGAGAATGGGCCGCGACGAATTCTTGAGCGCGTTAGAGATGTTCTTAAAGATCGCTACCCAAAAACAGAAGTGGCCGTCGACCAGTGTGTTGTCCGAGTGCAGTTTGTTAATAACGCCTTCAAATTTGAAGTGCAACCAGCGTTCGAGAACCAAGACAAGAGTTTTAGCTACCCCGATACGATTGCTAAGCGCTGGAAAGTCACTAAACCGCGCGATGAAATCGTCGCCACTAAGGAGTGTAATGATCTCACATCGTCACATATGCGCCACCTAGCAAGAATGGTACGGGCCTGGAAGAACACCCATGGATTAAATATGGGCGGCCTCCTCATCGACACCTTGGTGTATAGATTCTTTGAAGGTAACCGAGACTACGACCACACCGGATTCGATTCTTTCCATCTAATGGTCCGAGACTTTTTCTGCTTTCTCAAGGACGAGCCCGAGCAAGATTACTACCACGCATTAGGCAGCAGCCAGCAGGTGAAAGTGCGGCGCAAGTTTCAACCGAAAGCCAAGAAGGCCTACAACTGCTGCGTTGCCGCTATTGAAGGCGACGGCGTTTCGGCAGCTGAGAAATGGCGGAAGGTTTTCGGTAGTGCCGTACCTCACACGGCAAATACGAAGGCGTCTTCGATTGACGACACTGAAGAGTTCATCGAAAACTTGTACCCCGTTGACATAACGGCTACCGTGCACATCGACTGTAAAGTAACGCAAGATGGTTGGAGGCCAACCACCCTTCGTGAAATGCTGCGCACTCACGCCCCACTGAAGGCTGAGAAAGAGTTAAAGTTTTGGATTACCTCTTGCTCAGCCGCGGAGCCTTATGAAGTGAGATGGAAAGTGTTAAATCGTGGCAATGAAGCTCAGCAACGAAAAGCTACCCGGGGGCAAATCATAGAATCAAGCAGCCATAACGAGCGCATCGAGCATTCTGACTTCCGAGGTAACCACGTCGTGGAGTGTTACATCATCAAGGATGGGGTCGTAGTTGCCCGAGACTGCATCGATGTACCGATCACTACCAACCGGGCACAGAAGCGGTAGTTTGACGTATAGTGCCACTCATCGTGTGATGTGTTCTATTCTCAGTGACGGGCTCCCCGCACCTGCACTGCCGCCAGATGCTTCTTGACCGTATCCCGCCCGAAGCCGAGCTCCAGCC
>ERZ772960.3728-NODE-3728-length-10108-cov-12.087437_pt1 | contig 10108 bp, 9 predicted proteins | sample MGYA00580678_ERZ772960 | MGnify/ENA primary metagenome ERZ772960 (study PRJEB29015, sample SAMEA2737930) | human oral metagenome | biome: human oral; feature: human-associated habitat; material: dental | place: China | collected 2059 ...
CCCTATATTCCTTGAAAATACTATGCTAATTTTATATAATAACCTTAGAAATAAAAGAAAGAGAGCAAAATAATGAGTAATGAAAATAATATAGAAAATGAAAAAATTATAGAAAGAACTGTTGCCTCTGAAATGAAAAAATCATATATGGATTATGCAATGAGTGTTATAATCTCACGTGCTCTTCCAGATGCAAGAGATGGTTTAAAACCTGTACATAGAAGAATATTATACTCAATGTATGAAAAAGGTATTTTACCCTCAAAAGGTTATGTAAAGGCTGCCAAAGTTGTTGGTGATGTTTTAGGTAGTTATCACCCACATGGTGACTCTTCAATATATGATGCAATGGTTAGATTTGCACAAGATTTTTCACTAAGACACACTCTTATAGATGGACATGGTAACTTCCGGATCTATAGATGGTGATCCACCAGCTGCTTACCGTTATACAGAAGTAAGAATGTCTAAAATAGCAGAAAAAATGCTTGAAGATATAGAAAAAGAAACAGTAGATTTTAGACCTAACTTTGATGATAGATTAGTAGAACCAACTGTTCTTCCAACTAGAATTCCACAATTATTAGTAAATGGTGGTTCTGGTATTGCTGTAGGTATGGCATCAAATATACCTCCACACAACTTAAGAGAAGTAATTTCTGCAACTATAGCATATATAGATAATAAAGATATTACTATAAAAGAACTTATGCAATATGTAAAAGGTCCAGACTTCCCTACAGGAGCAATGATATTAGGTATGTCTGGAATAGAAGAAGCATATAATACCGGAAGAGGTAAATTAATAATGCGTGGTGAAGCTTCTATTGAACAAGTAACTAATTCTAAACAAAGAATTATAATCTCATCTCTTCCTTATCAAGTAAATAAAGCTAAATTAATAGAAAATATAGCAGAACTTGTTAAAGATAAAAAAGTTGAAGGTATTTCAGATATTAGAGATGAATCAGATAGAGATGCTTCTGTTCGTGTAACTATAGAATTAAAAAGAGATGCAAATCCACAACTAATTCTTAACCTATTATATAAACATACACAACTTCAATCAACTTTTGGTGTTATAAATCTTGCTTTAGTAAATAATCAACCAAAAATCTTAACTTTAAAAGATTCTATAGAAATATTTGTTTCACATAGAAAAGAAGTTATTATACGAAGATCAAAATTTGAACTAAAAAAAGCAGAAGCAAGACTTCATATATTAGAAGGATTACGTATAGCTATTGAAAATATTGATGAAGTAATTAGAATTATAAGAAGTGCTTATGATGATGCAAAAGAACGTTTGATGAAACGTTTTGACTTAACAGATATACAAGCACAAGCAATTCTAGATATGAGATTAAAAACTCTTACAGGACTTCAAATCGAAAAAATTGAAGCTGAATATAATGAATTACTAAAGATTGTTGCTGAATTAAAAGCAATATTAGCAAGTGATGAAAAACAATATCAAATAATTAAAGAAGAATTAAATGAAGTACAAGAAAAATTTGGAAATGATAGATTAACAAAAATTGTTCCAAGTCAAGATGAAATTTCTTTAGAAGATTTAATCAAAGAAGAACAATCAGTAATAGCTTTAACACATTTAGGATATATTAAAAGAATGCCTGCAAGCACTTATAAGTCTCAACATAGAGGTGGAAAAGGTATAACTGGAATGGCAACACGTGATGAAGATTTTGTTAAAGAATTATTTACAGCATCAACACATGATAATATATTATTCTTCACAAACAAAGGTAAAGTTTATCAACTTAAGGGATATGATATTCCTGAAGCTAGCCGTATAGCAAAAGGTACAGCAATTATAAACTTACTGCCTTTAGATTCAGAAGAAAAAGTAGAAGTAATAATGCCTATCAATAAATTTGAAGATGATTATTATCTACTTATGTCTACAACTTTAGGTATGATTAAAAAAACTAAACTTACAGAATATTCATCAGTAAGAAAATCTGGTATAATTGCAATAAACCTAAAAGATGATGATAAATTAATAGATGTTAAGCTTACAAATGGTAACTCAAAAATAATATTAGTAACTAGAAATGGTAAAGCTATAACATTTGAAGAAACTGATGTTCGTGAAACAGGAAGATCATCACAAGGTGTTATAGGTATTAAACTAATAAAAGATGATACAGTTATTGGAATGGATACATATACTGATCTTAAAGATAATACACTTCTTGCAATTACTGAATCAGGATTTGGTAAACGTACAGAATTAGAAGAATATAGGATCCAAAAACGTGGAGGTACAGGAGTACTTACATATAATATAACTAAAAAAACTGGAAATCTTGTAGGAACTAAGATTGTAAATGGAAATGAAGATTTAATGCTTATAACTAATGAAGGTACAATTATCCGTATAAAAGTTGAATCAATAAGTATTTTAAGCAGAGCAACACAAGGTGTTACTTTAATTAAAACAACTGATAGTTCTAAAGTTGTAAGTATTGAAACAATTGAAAGTGAAGAAGATTTAATAGAAGAAGAAAAATAATTAAATAATTAAATAATTAATATAAAAAAGAGGATATATATCCTCTTTTTTACTTTATAACATATTATTAATTATATATGCTTCCTCTAAATTCATTTGTAATACTAAGATATTTCTTGTATACAACTTTCTTTAATTCATCAACATATTTAGGTTTTCTATTTTGATTAATTAATTCTAAATCCTTATTAACTGCATTTTTCATTAATTCTTCAAGTTTAATATTATTAACCTTAATAGTTTTTCCTTCCCATTCTATTTCTATTTCTTTTAATTTTGATAAATTATGTATACGTCTTTCAAACATCTTATTCTTAAATTCTTTTAGATTTGAGTAATTTCCTTTAAATATCTTATTTAAGATAAATGTATCTGATAACTTATGTCCACCATTTTTAGCCTCATCTTTATACATATTTGATATATATGGTACTACCCCATCCTTATATCCAAATTCTGCTAATAATTCATATACAGTTCTTCTCATCGTAATATCTCCGAGATGCCCCATTATTATTTTGTATTGCTGCAAATATTGGTCTAAACATATCTATTATATAATATCCATTAGTTCTAGCTTCACCTGTTGTACTTATACCTTGAAATGCATATCTAGAAACTACCAAATCATTATCTATTAAGTCTTTAATATTATGTAAATTATCTGCTGTATTTATATCTATATTTTTAAATACATCTATTGTGTGTTTACCTGTGTCAGCACTTCTACCATCTTCTTTTTGCTCAATCTTATTAAAATATTGTTTCTTAGTATTTGAATCTTTACTCAATACTTCTTTTGCTTCTAAATAATCTAAAGTATATAATACATCAAATACTCCTCCCATATATTTCTTCAAATCTTCTTCTTTGTTAAATCTTGCAGGATCAGTATTCCTATAACCCCCCTTCCCTTTTTCATTAAATATAAGATTTAAATTTAATATACTTTCTTTTACATCTTCATAAGTTTCGTAGATTCCTCTTGCATAAAATTCACCACCTACACCATCTCTTCTTCCGTTATTATTTAATATAACTGTTCTATCAAATAGGTGTGTAAGTTCATGTGAATATGTTGTAAGACCTCTATTGTCTAGAGCTTTAGCTAAGAACATATTTACTCCGAAGTCCATTTGCTTCACCATCTGCAACAAAAAATTCTCTATAAAAATCAAATGGTGCTACAAATTCTAAAACTCCCTTAGATGCTTGTGTTCCATATTCTTTAGACCAGGTATCTCTTGCATTTACATATGGATTTTTATTATATATTCTTAATGAATCCATTACAATTCTATTAGATATTAGATTATGATGTGTATCCTTGTTTGATATTCTAAACCAAAAATCTAAAAATGTTGCTTGTCTTTTAGCTGTTTCTTTAAGTTTTTCTTTAAATTCTTTTAATTGTTTTTCTCTTTCTAACTGTGTACCATCTCTATCTACATATGCATCTACAATCCCAAATGTTGTTGTTGTAACTGTTGTTATTGCATATATTGAATTTTCTGATACATTAAGTAATGGTAATAGATATTTTTGTTCAGAATCTCTTTTTAATTTATTAAATATTTGATATTCTAAATTATTATTATATTCTGATTTTTGTTCTTCTATATATGCATTACTTGCTTTTTTAAACCATTCATTAATACTTAATTTTGGTTCAAAAATATTTTTCATATTTTCTAAAAATTCTGGTATTGTTTGTTCTTTAAAAATATAATTGAATTTTTTTCTAAATGTTGCTGGTATTGCATCTAGCTTGTATTCTAAATATTGCATATCACCAACCATTATTAAAAAGTCTATAATATCAACTTTTTTTCCAAAAAACTCTGGATAATATATTATTAAGTTTTTTAAATTAATATTCGAATATTTTAAATTATATAATCTATCTATATATGTAAGACCTAATAATACCTTTTCCTTATTATCTATTAATTTTTTCTTAACTTTTTCTAAAGACATATTATTTGTAATAATATTTTGATTATTTATTAACAATGTATTTAAAATGTCATAAATATTTTTTTGAATATTATCAAACGAATTCTTATATGACATTTTTTCTAAAGTTATCTTTTGTAATTCTTTTAATAATTCTTCATCTGAAACTTCTCTTCCAAGTTGTTTCTTCATTTCATTTCTTTTCTTTATCTTATCAAGAGCTTTTATTCTAGGATTTAAAATTTCAAATATTTTTTTATCTTCAAGGAAATTTACCTTTTCAAACTGTTGCTTTATTTCATTAACAACTTCTTTTGTTTTAGAATTTTCAATTCCTAATTCTGGAGTATATAATATTTTTTCTCCATTTAAATTAATATTATATTCTTTAAATTGTTTAAATTTTCCTAAATTTTCTAAATTATAATATTCAACTGTATTATCATCAAATTTTATCATTACCTTATTTGATAATCCATTTCTTACTTCTTCTGAAGATAAAACTTCTTTATCTTTTAAAGGTATAATACTATTTATTTTTTTATTATTTAAAACACTAGAATTATTTACTTTATTCCCTATTTCTATAACTGTTTCTAGATTATAGTATGGAATTAATTTAACTATATTATTATATATATTTAATTTATCATTTTGATACCCTTTTATTTTAGTAATATCTTTTGTTTTTAAATCATTTTCTCCTAAAACATATTCAATATTATCTCCATATATCTTATACTTATTACCAACTTTTTCTATCTTATTAACACCTAAGATAATAGCTCTATGATTATTAGATTCTATTTTTATAAAATAATCATTAATATTTGTAGGTATATTTTCTAATATTGTTACCCATGATTCTCCATATGGTGAATTTTGGAATAATTTTATAGAAGATACATTATTAAATTCAACCTTCTTTTCTATTTTTTCTTCTTTTACTTTTAATATATTATTTAAAATACCTAAACTATTTTTTATGTTGTCTAACTCTCTAATATGTTGATTTAATTTAGCTTCATTTTCTGAAGTCTTATCTTCTCCTAACTTTGATATATTGTCCTTAACAGAATTTAAGTTTAATAATACCTTATTATATTCTTCACTATATTTTCTTATACTTTCTTCTGTCTTATCTTTCTTTAAATTTTCTGTTAACTTTTTATCTTTTACTAACTTTTCTACTTCTTTTAGTTTGTTATTTAAGTTAGTCTTATCAAGCTTAGGTTTTGGTTGTTCTTTTACTTTTAGTATATTATTTAAAACACTTAAACTATTTTTTATGTTATCTAAGTCTTTAATATATTGGTTTAACTTAGCTTCATTTTCTAAAGTCTTATCTTCTCCTAACTTTGATATATTGTCCTTAACAGAATTTAAGTTTAATAATACCTTATTATATTCTTCACTATATTTTCTTATACTTTCTTCTGTCTTATCTTTCTTTAAATTTTCTGTTAACTTTTTATCTTTTACTAACTTTTCTACTTCTTTTAGTTTGTTATTTAAATTAGTCTTATCTAGCTTAAGTTTTGGTTGTGGTTTATTTTCTTGATCTTTCTTTAGAAACTTAAAAATTATCTTTCCTTCTTCTGTTCTAAATGTTGTATTCATTCCTTGTTTTACTATTTCTTTTCTTTGGTTTCCTGGTATCCATAATCTCTCACTATATGTTTTTCCATTATGTCCTATTGCTTCTGCTGTTACTGCATATTTTCCATCTAGTCTGTTTATTATCATATCAAAATAATATTTTGGAGCATTTCCTTCTAATTTTCCTACATAAAAATATATTCTCTTTCCGATCTTTTTCTACATACATTTTTACTTCTTTTGGTATTTCTACTACTCCATCTTCTCTTCTTAAAAATATTTCTGCATTTCCTGTTATGTAATCCCTACCATCACTTATATGCATTCCTTCTATGCTATATGTATTTGTCCTTATTATATATTTAGGTTCTGCTTTTTTTCTAAATATTATCTTTCCTTCTTCTGTTCTAAATGTTGTATTCATTCCTTGTTTTGCTATTTCTTTTCTTTGGTTTCCTGGTATCCATAATCTCTCACTATATGTTTTCCCATTATTCCCTTTTGCTTCTGCTATTACTGCATATTCTCCATCTAGTCCGTTTATTATCATATCAAAATAATATTTTGGAGCATTTCCTTCTAATTTTCCTACATAAAAATATATTTTCTTTCCGATCTTTTTCTACATATATTTTTACTTCTTTTGGTGTTTCTACTACTCCATCTTTTCTTCTTAAAAATATTTCTGCATTTCCTGTTATATAATCTCTACCATCACTTATATGCATTCCTTCTATATTATATGTATTTGTCCTTATTATATACTCATCATTTGAATATTGACTTAATTTTATTCCATTATATTTAATTAATTCATTATTATTAATTTTACTTTTAATATTAAAGCTAAAAAATGATACTCCGTAATATTATAATTGGAAGAACAACTTTTCTTTTATTCTTTTTAACATATTCTTTAAAAGTTCCGATCTCATGACTTTTACTTTTTTTCATTACTATTCCTTTCCTTCTTTTCTAATTTAACATGTACATATTATCATTTCTATTATATTAAATATATATTTGATACATTAACGAAATGAAATATTATATTTTTATTGGCTCTATACTTTTAATTGGGGTATAGAATTATAAAAAAAGAGAAAAAAAGCATAAAAAAAGAGCTTAAGATATTGTTTATCTTAGTAAGCTCTTTATATATAATTGGCGTTCCTAAGAAGATTCGAACTTCTGACCCCTCGCTTAGGAGGCGAGTGCTCTATCCTACTGAGCTATAGGAACATACAATTATTATAGTACTTTTTATATCAATTCTTCAAGTAATTTTATAGCATAGTTATATATTTTTTTAATATATTATTATTAATTTTATAATAATCAAATTTTTTAATTCAAAAATATTAAACATATCTACTATAGAATATATTATATATATAAATTTATTTAACTTTTATACTACGGAACATGTGTTTTTCTTATAATATAAATTTATTCATAATTATAATATGTTATTATACTTTGTCACATTATTTTTATTATTTTTTATTATATTTTATCATATTTTTTATTATAATTTTTTCATTTCTTAATTTTTCATTATTATTTAAATACAATTCACTATTTTTAATACATATTGCACTTTTATTTATTATTATTATAGTTATTTTATTCAAAAACTTATACATATTATATCATTTTCAAAAAATTTTTTTATCATAATTTTAAATTATACAAATATACTAAAAAACTACCACTTTTATTACGGATAAGCAGTAGTTTTTAATCTCACTTTTTAATATTATTTCTATTTTTTACAAAAATTATATATCTAAATTTTGAACAGTATTTGCATATTTTTCTATAAATTCTTTTCTAGGAGCTACTTCATCTCCCATTAAAGTTGAGAATATTTCATCTTCATAACTTGCATCATCAACTGTAACCTTTATAAGAGTTCTTGTCTTAGGATCCATAGTTGTTTCCCAAAGTTGTGTTGCAATCATTTCACCTAGCCCCTTATATCTTTGAACTGCAAGCTTACTTTCATCATTTCCTAGTTCTTTTAACTTATCTTCAAGTTCTTTATTTGAATAACAATATACATCTTTCATACCTCTCTTACTTATTTTAAATAGAGGTGGTTGTGCAAGATATATATGTCCACCTTCTACTAAAGGTCTCATATATCTATAGAAGAATGTAAGAAGTAATGTTCTAATATGTGAACCGTCAACATCGGCATCGGCCATTATTATTATTTTACCATATCTTATCTTAGTTATATCAAAATCTTTACCAATTCCTGCCCCAATCGCTTGTATAACTGGAACTAATTTTTCATTTCCGAAGCACCTTATCTACTCTAGATTTCTCAACATTAAGCATTTTACCCCAAAGTGGAAGAATTGCTTGTGTAGCTCTATCTCTTCCACCTTTAGCTGTACCACCTGCTGAGTCCCCTTCGACTATATATATTTCACATTTAGATGCATCTTTTTCTATACAGTCTGCAAGTTTTCCTGGAAGTGTTATTGAATCTAAAGCTGTTTTTCTTCTTGCAAGTTCTCTTGCACGTCTTGCAGCATCTCTTGCTCTTGATGCTGTAATACATTTTTCTAATATTGTTTTGGCTACTGTTGGATTTTCTTCTAAATAATATCCTAATTTTTCTGATACTAAAGTTGAAACTGCCCCTGTAACTTCACTATTTCCAAGTTTAGTCTTAGTTTGCCCTTCAAATTGAGGATTTCTAACCTTTACAGAAATAACTGCTGTTATCCCTTCTCTTATATCATCACCTTGAAGATTACTATCTTTTTCCTTTAATATATTTTTACTTCTAGCATAATCATTAAATGTCTTAGTAAGTGCACGTCTCAAACCTTCAACATGTGTTCCACCTTCTACAGTATTAATATTATTAGTAAAACTTAATATATTTTCAGAATATGATGTTGTATATTGTATAGCTACTTCAATTGGAATTTCTCCATCTTCTCTTCCTATATATATTGGCTTTTCATTAATTTTTTGCTTATTTCTATTTAAATATTCTACAAGTGATTCAATACCACCTTCATAATAGTATTCTTCACTTCTCTTATTTTCTTCATCTCTTAGATCTTCAAAAACTATTCTTAAACCTCTTGTTAAAAATGCCATTTCTCTAAATCTATTTGAAAGAATATCATAATCATATTCAACAGTTTCAAATATTGTCGCATCTGCCTTAAATTTAACTTTTGTCCCTGTTCCTTGAGCTTTTCCTATTTCATGAAGATGTTCTACAGCCTTTCCTCTTTCAAAGCTCATTTCATATTCTTTACCATCTCTTTTTATATTAACAATTGTCCAATCTGATAATGCATTAACTACAGAAGCACCAACCCCATGTAGACCACCAGAAACAGAATATCCGACTGTCTCCACCAAACTTACCACCAGCATGGAGTACTGTATATACAGTTTCTGCAGCTGAAAGTCCAGTTTTTTTATGTTTATCTACAGGTATTCCTCTACCATCATCTGAAACTTCTATAATATTATCTGGAAGTATCTTTATAGTTATATTTTTACAATATCCTGCTAAAGCTTCATCAACTGAGTTATCCACAATTTCGTAAACCAAATGGTGAAGTCCTCTTTGTGAAGTACTTGCAATATACATACCGTGGTCTTACCCTAACTGCTTCTAATCCTTCTAATACTTGAATCTGATCCGCATTATATTCTCTATTATTTTTATCCATTCTTCTCCCTTTCTATTTTTCCATTATCAACATAAAAATATGTGTTTTCTTTTCCATCAATACTAATTTTATGTGTTGTTGTAATTATAATCTGAATATCTTCAATTATATCTAAAAATTTAAGTCTTCTTTTTTCATCTAATTCCGACATATAATCATCTAAAAGAAGTACAGGCTTTTCACCTATAACTTCCTCTATAACCTTAAGTTCTGAAAGTTTTAAACTTATAATACTCGATTTCTTTTGTCCTTGTGAACCATATATAGATACATCTAAAGAATTTATACTAATTATGTAATCATCTCT
>ERZ772960.3729-NODE-3729-length-10105-cov-9.042687_pt1 | contig 10105 bp, 8 predicted proteins | sample MGYA00580678_ERZ772960 | MGnify/ENA primary metagenome ERZ772960 (study PRJEB29015, sample SAMEA2737930) | human oral metagenome | biome: human oral; feature: human-associated habitat; material: dental | place: China | collected 2059 ...
CAGGATCTTTCGCAATCGCTGCGGTCTGAGTTGAACCGTTCCGTTTTAACAGATCAGGGCTGTATGCCAATGTGTAACTTGCCCCTTTAATTACTGCGTTTTTCATAATACATCCTTATTGATAAAATATTTAGGCACTTCTAAAAATTTTAATTTTTAGAAGTGCTCAGTTAGGAAAGCACCGCCTCGTATCGATAAACGGTATCTCCTATAGATAAGATAGAATGGTAACATCAACTTAATTTCATAGCCTACACGTTGGAATTGCGCTTGTCAAGCATTCGGTTTGTCATTAAGTTTTTCAATTCGAGAGGCGTATCATTTTTTTTCTTTTCCTGCTATAATAGTCTTCTATGAAATCAATCAATGGACGTTCGCTCTTTATGTCTGAGCACCCGCTTATCATAAAAAAAGAGTGCGCACATTCTCTTTTCGATTGTTTAAATGCACTTTCAAAAAAACAGCTATTTATAATCGCCGGACAAGTTATGCAGCCTCCTTTCGATGTACAACGGTACACAAAAGCTGCATTGATACCGATTTTACAAGCGGAAATACGAAAACGGATGCTCTATGCATTTAAGTATTTTTATCCGTTTGTTTCAGTCTTTTTTATCGGTTTCGCCTTCAAAGAAAGACGAGATGATATTATTAAAAACTTTGAAGAACCGGAACTCGCAAAAATACCGGTAGATGAACTGGAAGTTGTTGCTGCGCAAATGTTGATGGAAAGCGGCTTCTGTTTTGCATTCCTGCCGAAAGGAAGAAAAAGGGTAGAGTACGTTATTCCTGATGAATTGCACGCCATTGCCATCCAGCTGGCCGATGCGCTTTCGTCGGAAGATACACAACCTATTCCTCGCACGGATTTATTTCTGTATGGCAATGTACTCACTTCACTGTACGGTATCTGTCCTGTAGACCTATTCATGGATATTTATAATCGATATGCAAAAGATCCGATACCGGATAAGCAAGCGTTTCTATGGTGTATGGAAGAAGCAGCGAGTATGAGTGACAGCTATTATTTTATCGACGATTCGATCGCATCAATGTATATTCCATATACGGATTATGATGATATCAGCAATTATATTTTAAACTGCCGCGAAACTCTACAGCCGTATATACCATCTTCGGAAGAACTAATGGAAAATCTCTTTTGTAGTTCTTACGAGGAGAATACCGATGCTCATAGGCAATGTGTTGATTGGTTTGCACGGTATGCGCAAGATGAATATGAACCACAGGGGACGGTTGAACTGCTCTGTTCATATATTAAAATGGGTATGTTGTTTGAACATCAACTTGAATTATTGCAGGAACATACGGGCATATTAAACGCTATACCGAGGAATAAGCGTGAATTGCTCATACCGCTTATGCTCAAACTTAACGATATTACCCGCCGCTGGATCAATTGGGGACATACGGAGAATGAGATAGCGGAGGAAGACAGCGATGAAAGCCTGTTGAATGATTCAGCGGAGACAGCGGATACGGTAGACTCAAAAGAACAAAAATCCTGCACCATTCAGGATATTGCCTTACCGGAAGACTGCCGTATTCCATCGGCAGAAGAGTATGAAACACAGCGTGCGTTATTTGATGACTATTGCAATCATGGACATAATCTGCCGTGGCATCGCGATGCCGAAACACATATAAGACGGATTGCTCCATCGTATAAAAAAATTGCCCATATCTTTGACAAAATGCCCGACGACCCGCCGGAAGAACTGTTTGATCAATGGCTTGCAAGTATTTGGCATAAAAAGGCAAACCGCAGCGGTACGTTCGGCAATCAGCAGTGGAATTATGCCGTATTTACACCCTTGGAAAAACTCGGTGATAACATCTATAGCTGCGAAGGGCATGACGGAAAAATCTTTGTGGCGTATTCGCCTGCAATCGAGCGGTTCTTTGGAGACTACTCAACCTTTATGAGCGTTCCGATTGATATGGGCGGTTGGTATATCCTATATGGACCTGTTATATTTTGGAAAGGTCTGTTCACTTTTGATTTTACGGCTCTTGCAAAAAAAGTTGCGCCTCAAATGTACAAAGATCAAGGACTCAATGCCGTTATCCAATTTACCCCCTGTCCGTTTTGGGCGACTTCCTATCTTGCGCATGTTCCTCCGGTCGCTCACGGAAATATTCCGGCTATCGAGTATTCCCTTGAATGTACGTTTAAAAACAATACCATACCGGAATTTCCGAAATCATGGACAAGGGAGGATGCGGGCAATTATACCCGTTGGCTTTACAATAAAAACGATTATTTGAACAGCAGACGTATCTATTATAATCATAAAACACATGAAGTATTTTTATCTGCACATAATAACGACGCATTTAATAAGTTACTTAAAAATGTAAGCAAATATATTGACATCAGCAAGCATGGAATTGAAAAGATGTCCATGATACTGACTATGTTTTGCTACAATACTTTAAAATATCCGCATAAACTTGCCGAGCTCGAAAAAAAATTTGAAAAGTCACAGCGGGTTTAATGCACGTTATTGAGTTCATTTGTGCGAAGGGGTAATTCTTCCCGATGATTCGCATCGGAGAATGTTAATTAAACCGATAAAAGGATGACGGAAAGTATGGCGCTTATAGATTGTCCCGATGGGGCTGATTTTAAATTCGGTATTTTAATACAAAAAAAAGATATTTTTGTTTCCGTAGACGGACGATTACCGAACGGTAGCGAAATTTCTCAAGCCCTTAAAAAATATAGTAATAAAGATATTCTCGGTCTTTACGGTGAAAAGGCCTATCACACGTTTGCGGCAGCCTTATCACCTGATGCAGCGGTGCCGGAAGGATTTAAGCGCATACCGTATCGAAATGTATTCGTAACGGAACCTGCTGAGTATGCGGCGGTTGTTGCCCGCGCAGCGCTTTTGCTCGATTGGCTGCATCATACAAAGTATTGCGCTTCTTGCGGCAGCCATTTGTATTTGAGCACAACCGAAACGGCGCTGGAATGTCCGCAATGCCGCAGAATATGGTATCCGGTTCTTGCGCCGTGCATTATTGTGCTTATCAGTAAGGGTGAGCAAATCCTTTTAGCGCGGCATGTGCAGCATATCTCCGACCTTTATACCTGCATTGCCGGTTTTATCGAAGCGGGAGAAACGGCGGAAGAGGCGGTTGTTCGTGAAATACGCGAAGAAGTGGGCTTAACCGTCAAAGATATCCGGTATCGCGGAAGCCAAGGCTGGCCGTATCCTAATCAGCTGATGCTTGCCTTCCGCGCCGAATACGTTTCGGGGGATATTACCGTACAAAAGGAAGAGCTATCGGAAGCGGCATGGTTTACCCGAGACGCTTTACCGCCGATACCGCTTCCCGGATCCGCCGCTTACGATCTTATCTGCGGTGATTGGTACTAAGGTCTCCCCGTCTCTAAAACCGGTGCAAAATTTTAAACAAAATTTTGCACCGGTGGTTAAAAAAAATACGTCGTAAGCGTTTACCGTTACGATTCTTTTTCAACTTCAAACCGAACGTCGAACAATAGTGTTTCTGTTGGAACACCTTGACGGTGGAGCTCAAAAGATTGATGGGGGCTTGTTTTTAATTCGCTGACCGTGCGGCTCAGCTGTATGTGATTATCTTTCTGATTATCCGTTATGAAAAGATGCTGTGCTCCATCCAAGACACCTCGTATATTAAAGGATAGCTGTACGGGTAAAGAATCAGTTGCTACAATAATACTGTCCGGCTGCGCTTGCGGTTTTACATTTTTCATGTACGTCAACGTTAATTTAGGATCCGTATCACTGTAGTTAAAGATTATTTTTCGCAGCTTATCTTTATCAAGCGGCTGCATACCGACAGTACCGATGACATCGATAGAGTTATGACCCGTATATTTTATATTTTCTACCGTTGCGGTTACCTTGTATCCTTTTGCAGGAATTTCCATACATTCCACAGTCTTGTATCTTTCGCTGTATTTTGTATACGCGATGGCATTGTCATCCAAAAATCGTAGTTGATACTTAATAATATGTCCCGGATTCTTTGAAGAAAAACCTTCTTTTACAATATATTTTTGAAACTGTTTGAGATCGGTAACCGCTTCACTGCCGCCACCGATAATATTGATTGTGACGGTCGTTCCGTGCTCAAGCTTTTTGATTGCTGCGTCGATGTCAACGTTACCGTTGTTTGTCGCTGTAGCCTTAAATACTGCCTCAAGATTTGCCTTGAGCTCGGACTTTTTTTGGTCGGATTCGATGGTAAGATAAGCAATGCGTCCGTAAGAGACCGACGATACATAGACCGGCATCCGGTTTCCTACTGCTTGGCGCGGTATATTGATCATCAGCGGAGCGGCTTCTTGATTCACATCGACGGTGTAAAACGTCTCGACGAATTTGATAAGACGCCGTTCCTTTTGTTCCCCGCTCTTGAACTTAAAACCTCCCGCTATCTTACTTTTAATTCCCGCTGCTCCGAAACCGATGCCGAGTTTAAGCTGCGTTTCAAGGCTTTTTTCATTGATAATTTCAATCTCTTCATAACTTAAATTGGCTGAAGCGTGGTAGGTAATACTTTGGCTGAGAATCTTATTGCGCAAATCTCTATACGTCGCTAAATTCGGAATGATTTCACCTGAAGTAATACCGGGTTTTCCGTCTTTTCCTTTTACTCCCTGTAAATCAAAAGAGATAATTGCTTTTCGCTTATTGCCTTCGGTAATTGCTTGATAACTTTCTTTATCAAGACTATCGCCGCGCAAAACGGAACCGGGATAAATTGAGTTTTGAGACGGATCGAGCAGAAGTGTGTCATCAAAAGCGGCCGAAATATCATGCACGACCTCTTTTTCGACGTACTTTACCACCATCCCTTGATCGTTGAAGTACGGCTCCGTTTCATGCTGTTCCCCTTGGGTAATCAGTTCGCGCAATCTCTGCGGTGACCGTGCAAGGGAATCGGGAATATCAAGACCTTGGTAGACAGATTCTCCTTGGCCGTTGTTTTGCGTGTTATTGGTATTCCCTCCGCTCTTCGTGTTAGGCTTAGCCGGTTTGGGTGAAGCAGGTGTCGTAGATTTTTCCGGATTTTGTTCCTTTATTAATGATTTTGCCGGTTGTTGACACCCTGCTATGCCTATTGCTGCAAGCCAGACCAGCAATACGGCATATCGTGTGATACACAATGCGGGTTTTACCCGTTTTTGTTGTTGCATAAAAACCTCCTTGTGGTTGATGCTATCTGTCTTATAAAGCACGCGTCGCAAAATGGCTTGAAATTCGGAGAAAAAAATGAAAAATTTAAAAAAAATTTGATATCAAAAGTTTTATCAAAATGAGGTAGAGACGCACATCATTACAGTCGCTTGCAGCAATCCACCGGAGACAGCATTCAGATTTGAAATTCGCTATAAATAAAACCGTAAAGGATGAATAAGATGAAACATAAGCGGAAATACGTTTTATTATGTTATGTTTGATGTTCGCAAAAAACATACCATTACAGTCGTTATCAAAGAATTAACGCAAAAACTGAATGAACTGAATAGCGCTGATGGCGATACCATAGAAGTTCGGTCGCTGATAATTTTAAAACAAATCTGAGCCGTATTAAAACACAGTGCCGCTCAAACAGTCCCCGATAGCCCTTATCCGTAAAATTTGATAGTATAGCCGCTATGTTGAAATATGCTTTTATGCAGAATGCCTTTATTGTGTCGTTCTTTATCGGCATTCTCTGCCCGCTGATCGGAATTTTTCTTGTATTACGGCGATACTCGCTTATCGGAGACACGCTTGCGCACGCATCGCTTACGGGGATTACGCTGGGGCTGGTTACCGGTGTCAATCCCATCATCGGCGCATTCACGTTCACCTCCGCGGCAGGCGCGCTCATCGAAGCGCTCCGCAATTACTTTAAAGAATACAGCGACCTCATCCTTTCCATCGTCCTCTCGCTCAGTGTCGGTATTGCCATCACTCTAATGAGCTCCGGACTGATACGCACCAATGCGGAAGCTTACCTGTTCGGGAGCATTTTAACGGTGTCAACCTCCGATGTTATTACCGTTATCGTCTTGAGCTTTTTTGCCGTTGCCGTATTGGCCGTGCTGTATCATAAGCTGCTGTATATAACGCTTGATGAAGACATCTCGTATGTCATCGGCATCCGCGTAAAAACGATCAATTATATTTTTTCGATTTTAGTAGCGGCGACAATCGCCGTTTCCATCAAGATAGTGGGAATTCTCGTACTTAGCTCGATGATTGCCCTACCGGTTGCAGCGGCGCTCCAGCTGCACGTAGGCTTTAAGCGGACGGTGTTTTTTTCAATCTGTTTCGGGATCGCGGACATTATGCTCGGACTTGTCTGTTCGTACTATTTAAACGTCGCCCCCGGCGGCTTTACCGCGCTGATTTCTGTTTTTATGCTGCTGCTTGTATTGATATGCAAAAAGCTTCGAAGTCCTTTTTGAAAATAGACGATGCAGATGCTAGGAGCGAGCACAAATTAACCGCAGGCACGGTACAAAATGTACATCCGTGTACATTTTGTACCTACGTGTTTGCACTGCAAACACGTTACTGACGAGAACCACCGCCATCCGTGGCGGTTTTGATACGTTGAGGATTTTCAGAAGCGGCACGGATGCCGCTTGTATTAACCAGCAGCGATGTTTCGCGATTCCGCGAAACTCGCCATTAAAAGTGTACACGGATGTACACTTTTAATGATGCGACAACGCAGATGCGTCGTATATTTTCAAAAGTGGTACTATTCCTGCAATACGGATTGCAGCACACGATCTTTTTGGCGCCAATTTTTATCGACGCGTACCTGTAAATCAAGCTGTACCCGGTACGGAAAAATTTTACGCAGCTCTTTTTGCGATTCCACCCTGATTGCTTTAATCATCGCCGCGCCTTTCCCGATAACCATCGCCTTTTGACTGTCCCGCTCTACACACAGAAAGGCGCGGACAAAAAGCTCCTTGCCGTTCTTTTTCATCTCCATATCCTGAATATCAACATACAGCGCATGGGGAATTTCTTCGTAGAGGCGGCTGATCGCCTGCCCGCGGATAATTTCGGCAATACGAAAATCAACCGGCTGGTCGGTATAGAAATCTTTGGGATACAAAAGTTCGCCTTCCGGCAGGAGAGCAAACAGTGCGGCGAGTACGGGTTCAAGTCCCGTCTTTTCCTGTGCGGACAGCTCAAATATCCGCTCTTGCGGTAAATCGGGTAAGGCCTGCATCAGACTGATACGTGTCTGCCCCGGACGTGCTGCAGGACTGTCGGTTTTATTAATACCGACAATCAAGCGATCTTGTTTATTTTTCAGTAATGCACAGATAGCCAGCTCTTCTTCGCCAAACAGACGCGCCGCATCAATAAGATACAGGACGGCCTCGGATTCCTGCAGACGGTTTTCTGCAATGAGCTGCAGACGGCGGTTTATTTTTTTTTCGCTGATATGATAACCGGGCGTATCGATAAAGATGATTTGCCCTTGCTCCGCCGTAAGAATACCGCGGACGGAGCTGCGCGTAGTCTGCGGCAGCGCCGAAACAATCGACACGGTTTCGCCGCAGACGCTGTTTAGAAATGTTGATTTTCCGGCGGAAGGGCGTCCGATAATACAGACAACCCCGCTCCGTATTTTTTTTTTATCCGGCACGTTGCAAAGCGCTGCTTAGCTCGCTTGGCACGCACTGCACGGGGACTGCACGGCGATCTTATCTTCTACTAAAGCAAGTACCTTTGTCGGGCAGCCTTTTATACAGATACCGCAGGAATCGCACAACTCGTAATTAACTTCGGGGATTCCGTTGATCACTTTTATCGCACCGGTGGGACAGTTCTTTTCGCACTTCATACACTTGATACAGCCGCGCTTACAGTTTTTCATAATAACTGCTTTTTTCGGATTTCTGCATGAACAAAGCGCAATGGAACCTTTCCGGGCAGTAGATACCGTAGTCAAAATATGCTGAGGACAGGCCGCAACACAGACTGCACAGCCGGTACATTTTTCATAATCGACGTGCGGAATCCCGTCTGCCTCAACATGGATGGCGTCAAACGGACAGGCCATTTCGCAGTCGCCGAGGCCGATACAGCCCCAATCGCATTCCCGCAATCCGTTGACCGAAATCTTTGCGGCGCGACAGGTTTTAACCCCGACATAATCGGCTTTTTCTTTACAGACATCGTGCGAACCTTGGCAAAGCAGAACCGCAACTTTTGCATCCGCGTCCGCAGATACTCCCAGAATCGCGCCGACTTTTACCGCAACGGGACCGGCTCCAACCGTACAGCCGTTTACCGGTGCATTGCCGCTTGCAACCGCAGCCGCAAAACCGTCGCAGCCCGGGAAACCGCATGCGCCGCAGTTTGCCCCGGGGAGCACTTCACGGATTTTTGCAACCGTTTCATCAGGCGCTACATAAAACAGCTTTTTAAAAAAGCCTAACAAAAAGCCTATCGCCAACGATAGAATCAACGAAACGATAAGCGTTAAAATAATTATTTGCATACTCTTCTTCTACTCCCTTAAATCATTCCTGCAAAACCGCCGAATGCCAAAGACAACAAAGCCGCAGCGACAAACAAAATAGGAGTACCCTTGAGGTACTTAGGTATCGGGGCAATATCGATACGCTCGCGCAAACCGGCAAACAATACCATCGCAAGCATGTAGCTGATTGCGACACCGATCGAGTACACCATCGACTGAATAAAGGTATAGTCGGCAGCGATAACATCGAGCGTAACCGCAAGAATGGCGCAGTTCGTGGTAATCAGCGGTAAGTACACCCCCATCGCCGAATACAGAGCAGGCGCCGACTTCTTTAAGTAGAACTCTACCAACTGAACCAAGCTCGCAATAACCAAGATAAAGAGCAATGTCTGCAAGAAGCCGAGATTGTATGGAGCAAGAACCAATTTATAGAGCGGATAGGTAGCCGCTGTTGCGATAACCGTAACAAACAATACCGCCCATCCCATACCGGTGGATTTTTTCACATCGGACGTCATCCCGACAAATGAGCAAAGCGCAAGGAAGCGGATAAAGACGATATTCTTAACGAATACCGCAGCAAGAAAAATCTTAAACAGTTCCATTTTCAGTTCCCTCCTTTGCAGGCGCTGCAACGGCCGCGGGTTCGGCACCAGCCTCAGATTGGGTCGCAGGTGCAGCGGCTTGTTTTTCCGCTTCCGCCTTTAACGCGGCTTCTTTTTGTGCAGCCTCCGCCTTGAGCGCAGCTTCTTTCGCCAGCTCAGCTTCCCGTAATGCGGCAGCCTCTTTCAGCGCCGCTTCTTTTAATGCGGCTGCTTTCCGTATTTTCCGCTGCTTCCGCTGATCTTGTACCAAATACGTTAAGGCAATCATCACACCGAATACAAAAAAGCCGCCGGGAGAGTTTGCAAAGAACTTAATAAGGTAGTCATCCGGCAACAAGCGCACACCGAGTACGGTACCGGTGCCCAAAAGCTCACGGATTGCGGACATAACGACCAGCACCCACGTAAAGCCCATGCCCATACCCAATGCATCCGCCATCGCTTTTAAAGGAGATTCCTTTGAAGCGAACGATTCGACACGTCCCATAATGATACAGTTTACAACGATGAGTTTAATAAAAATACCCATCGATTCGGAGAGCTCCGGTAAAAAGGCCTGCATCAGAAGGTCTACGATAGTGGTAAACGATGCGATAACAATAATAAAGATAGGAATACGGATATCATTCGGAATAAACTTTCGGAACATACTGATAATCATCTCGCTCAACACAATAACGAAAGTCATTGCGAGCCCCATTCCGATACCGTTTGCAACGGAAGTGGTAATGGCGAGCGCGGAACAAAGCCCTATCATCAGCATAATAAGGGGGTTTTCTTTCACCAACCCGTTTGTAAAAATGCGTACATACTCTTTCATAACCGTTCTCCTCTTAGTTTCCGCTGCCGGAGCCGCCAAGCCCTTGACTGCTCATATATGAAGAAGCGGCATCGACGGCAATTTTTACCATGCGGGTAACAGCCGTAGAGGTAATCGTAGCGCCGGCAATCGCTTGAACATCGCTTCCCAGCGCAAA
>ERZ772960.3730-NODE-3730-length-10105-cov-5.609950_pt1 | contig 10105 bp, 6 predicted proteins | sample MGYA00580678_ERZ772960 | MGnify/ENA primary metagenome ERZ772960 (study PRJEB29015, sample SAMEA2737930) | human oral metagenome | biome: human oral; feature: human-associated habitat; material: dental | place: China | collected 2059 ...
CCCATAGAACTCTTAAAGGCTGTATTCTCAAATCTTCGAGGCCAAAAGTTACGTATCTTTCAGTCGAAAGCAGCCTACCTTTTTGGGAAAAGCAGCGCAGTTTTTTTATAAAAGGAGCGTATCTTTTTATGGGTATTTCGACATGTAGTGTTTCTTTTTTTACTGATTATCCATAATAGATATACGAAAGACAATCTTATTTTGGGACTTATGTTGAAACTGTTTTAAGGCAAAAAAAACAGACATTGCTTATCACAAATCAAGGTACCTAAGATCCATAACCAAGCAAAGGCTGTGGATTTTAGTACTTTTAGGAAAAGAGTCTGGCAAAAACGGGCGTTATTGTGCAGGAATATATAAATTTGCCGTATCCGATGCTTTCGGCCTGCGTCAACTTTATATCACACAGTGTAAGAAAGAGATGAGGTTGGCATCGAATAAATAAAAACAGACTTGAACTAACTGCATTCTACTTTTATGGACAAACGCGCCCTTTTTATTTTGTCGCTTTTCCTATCGGTAACCGGCGTGGCCTATGCCCAATCGAAAACCGACTCGCTACGAAGCCCAAGCAACGATGAGCCTCTGCGTGTCTTGACGGGCAACATCGACAATATCACAACGAAACGCATGAATAAAGGTCTCCTAACGGGAGCACTCGATGCGCTTCACGGACAAGCGGTAGGCGTAACGATAGCTGACCCCAATAATACGGAGGCTATGCTCCACGCAGTGCGCGTACGTGGTACAACTTCATTGACGGGTGGAAATGACCCCTTGGTGATTATCGACGGTGTCTATGCTGACTTGACGACGTTGAGCAACGTTTTCCCCGCCGACATTGAACGCTTTCAGATTCTGAAAGATGCGAGCGAGACTTCTCAATATGGTAGTAGAGGGGCCTCCGGTGTAATCGTGGTCGATACGAAGAAAGGCCGACTCGGCGACTTTCATATCAGTTATGATGTCACGACGGGGCCGGAACTTATCTACAAGCAACTCAAGATGCTCACGGCAGATGGCTACCGCGCTGCCGTACGTTCAAGGGGAAATTATTTGGTAGACAAAGGATTTAATACTGATTTTCAAGACGCCATTACGCGGACAGGCTTCGTGCAGAACCATCACATTGCTTTCGGCGGCGGGACGAATCAATCCAATTATCGCGCGTCCTTGGGCTTTATGCAGCACAATCAGGTGATCCAAACGATAGGCAATCGCAACTTCACGGCTAAATTCGACATCTCGCAAAAGGGCTTTGATGACCGCTTGCAGATTGATTTAGGGGTATTCGGCAATATTCAGAAGAATAAATACATCCTTGACGTACAAAAGCTCTTTTATTCGGCGGCTTCCTTCAATCCGACGTTTCGTCGCGGCAAGAATCCGGACGGAACGTGGGCGCAATATTCCGATGCCAGTCAGATCACCAATCCACAATCATTGCTTGATATGCTGGATCACGAGGAACAAGCGGGCTTCAATGCGCATGTGCGTGCAGCCTACGACTTGGGCAGCGGACTCAAACTATCGGCCTTCGGAAGTTACTCGTATAGTTCGCTGGATGTAGCGGGCTTCAACCCCATTTACGTATGGAGTCACGGGCAAATCTTACGCGGAGAGACGCGCACGGAAGCATTGCTGGGCAATATTTCTTTAACATTTAATCGCTTTTTCGGACGCCACCGACTGGAAGCCTTAGCCCTGGGGGAGGCCTCAAAGAATATCTTAAAAGCTTTTCATACGCAAGTGTCCAACCTGAGTACCAATGCCACCGGCTATTATGATCTCTCGGCCGGCGCTGTCCGCTTATGGGAAGCTACAGGTTCTTCTTATGAGAATCCGGCTTTAGCCTCTTTCCTCGGACGAGTAACCTATACGTATGACGACCGCTACGCCTTGACGATCAACACGCGTGCAGACGGCAGTTCTAAAGTAGGTCGCAATAATCGCTGGGGCTTCTTCCCCTCCGTTGCCGGCGCTTGGACTGTTAGTAAAGAACCTTGGATGCGAAACTTACGTTACCCTATAGACCTGAAGTTACGCGCAGGCTATGGTCTCTCCGGAAATTTGGCGGCAATCGATTGTTATAATTCACTCGAACTCTTAAAGCCCAATGGCATCGTCTATGTCGACGGTACGCCCACCGTCACTATCGGCTTGATACGCAATGCTAATCCGGATCTTAAATGGGAAATCAAAAAGACTTTTAATGTGGGCGTGGATCTCTCGCTCTTCTCGGGCCGCTTTTTGCTAACGCTCGACTATTACAATGCCAAGACGAAAGATATGTTGTATCTCTATGACGTCTCTGTGCCGCCATTTGCCTACGATAAGTTACTGGCTAATCTGGGCGCTATGCGCAATAGCGGTTTGGAGATCGGCGTAGCCGGCATCTTGCTGCGCAATAAAGATGTGGAACTTAATTTGGGCGTCAATTTGGCCTTTCAGCAAAACAAACTCCTCTCGCTCAGCGGTATGTATCGCGGAGAATATCTCTCTGCGCCGGCTTACCAGCCTATCACGAGTCTTACCGGCGCCGGATTTCACGGAGGAAACAACAATATCGTCTATCAGATCGTAGGCCAACCGCTCGGCGTATTTTATTTGCCCCACTGCAAAGGCTTAATTAAAAATGCCGACGGTACGTATCGCTATGACATAGCCGACTTGGATGGCGACGGAGTTGTCAATATCGAAGACGGAGGCGACAGATATATTGCCGGACAAGCTACGCCAAAGGTTTTGCTGGGTGCTAATCTCGGCCTGCGCTATAAGGACTTCGACGTTTCAATGCAAATCAACGGCGCCTTCGGCCATAAGATTTACAATGCGACGGCACTCACTTATATGAACGTTGGCAGTTTGCCTTTTTATAATGTTATGCAAGACGCGCCGGCACGCAACATTTATGATCAAACAGCTACTGACTATTGGCTGGAAAAGGGCGACTACATACACGTAGCCTATCTCAACTTCGGCTGGATGGTGCCACTTAAGCAGACCCGCTATATACGGAGCTTGCGACTTTCTTTCTCTATCAACAACCTACTGACGCTTACCGGCTATTCAGGACTAACCCCGATGATCAACAGCAGCATAGTCGGGCCGACGCTCGGCACGGACGACAAGCGCAGCTATCCGCTCTATCGCTCTTATGCTCTGGGCGTAAGTATTCAATTCTAAGCACATAACGACGTTTGGTAGCAGCTCTTTATTTGAAAAGCCAGCGGACCACTCGGATAGAAACATATTGTTTATGCAAAAGACAAATTCCTTTTTGAAGACCTTTGATCGCTCGTTCACCGCAATCGCTTGGTGCCTGACATTGGCGGCATCCTTGACCTTGGCAGCTTGCTCCGACTTCTTGGAGGAAAAGCCCAAAGATTATCAGACAGAAGATCAGGCTTATCACGATGCAGCAAGTATTTACCGCAACGCGGTCGGCTCTCTTTACTCTTACTTCGGCGGTTATCAAGATAGTCAGGGCTTGCAGGGCACTTATCGCGGCCTATACGATCTCAATACGTTTACGACGGATGAAGCCATCTTGCCAACGCGTGGCGGCGATTGGTATGACGGCGGTTTGTGGCAGGACTTATACCTACATCGCTGGGGCGTATCCAATAGCGTATTGGCATCCACTTGGAAATATCTATATAAAGTTGTCACGCTTAGCAATCGATCTTTAGCCGGAATTGAGAAATACGCTGCACGTCTAAGTCCTGAACAACGCCAAGATTATGAAGCAGAGGTGCGCGCCATTCGCGCCTTGTATTATTATGAATTGATGGATCTTTATGGCCGCCTGCCGCTTGTTACCTCTGCGGATGTAAGTATGCGAGAGGTGAAGCAGTATGAGCGCTCGGAAGTATTTCGCTTTATCGTCGATGAGTTGCAAACTGTAGCGCCCCGCCTCCCCAACGTGCGCAGCAATGCTTTAGGGGAGGGTTATGGGCGAATCACGCGCCCAGTGGCTTACTTCTTATTGGCGCGTTTGGCACTCAATGCGGAAGTGTATACGGACGACAATTGGACGGATGGGAATCGTCCTTCGGGGCGCGACATCTTTTTCCAAGTCGGTGGGCACAAACTCAATGCTTGGCAGACGTGTATCGCTTATTGTGATAGTCTGAACGCCTTTGGCTATACGCTGAGTGCTGATTTTAGAGATAATTTTGCCGTTCATAATGAAAACAGTTTGGAGAATATTCTGACCATTCCCTTGGATAAGCAGACCTTGCCTTATCAGAATCAAAACCTCTTCCGCTCTTATCATTACCGGCACGCGGGGGCTTACGGCTTCTCCGGAGAGAACGGATCGAGCGCCACTATTGACGCTTTGAAGACTTTTGGTTATGAAACGGCCGAACAAGACAAACGCTTTGACTACACCTATTATACCGGCGTTGTGCGAGGCCTCAATGGCGAAATCGTTCGTTTAGAAAATGGAGATACGCTCATTTATTATCCGTGGGAGGTAAAACTTGATATGTACTCCTCGCCGCATCGTGTGACAGCCGGAGCGCGTATGAAGAAATATGCGATTGATAAGACGGCGACCAAAGATGGTAAGCTTATGGACAACGACATTGTACTCTTTCGCTATGCTGATGCACTCTTAATGAAGAGTGAAGCGAAAGTGCGCAATGGAGAAGATGGCACTGCCGAACTGAATGCTGTGCGAGCACGAGCCGGAATGGGTCCTCGGCCGGCTACGTTGGACAATATCTTGGCAGAGCGCCTATTGGAATTGGCTTGGGAAGGCTACCGCCGTCCCGACTTAATCCGCTTTGGGAAGTTTACGCGTGCTTATGCTGACCGCCCTCAATTACCCGGCGAGGCATCAGGCTTTACTACCGTCTTCCCTATACCGCTCAACGTTCTTTCACTCAACCCGCTTTTAAGTCAGAACCCCGGCTATAAGTCGTCTTCCCACTAAACGCCTCTTATTTCCCAATTGAGCGAAAAAGCAACTTGAAATCACTCATCAGCAAACCGCTTAAAAGACCTACGTGCATACCAAAGCCGCAGCAATTATGATTTGCTGCGGCTTTGAAGCAAATAAAAGAAGCCTCCCAACTATCTACATCGCTATTTCTTTTCGGACGATAAGTCCATCAAACTTTTAGAAAGGCTTTCTTTGAATGCCTCAACCTCAAAATCATACCTTACCGCTTTAAGTTTCTTCTCTACAAGTGCACTTAAATCAGCAAACGTCTGTTCCAAAAATAGTAGAAATTTCTGCTTTCCACCAAGTAAGGGTTCAGCAAGCCAATAGTCGCGACTAATACAAAACGAAGATTGCACTTCTTTCTTCTTCTGGTAGTAGCGACAGCTTATAAATCCGGTTTGCTACCATATTTCTATAGACTTCCACTAATACATTTCATAGTCTTCATCTTGTCAAGACCATCGAAAGATTTATCTATATAAAAAACGAATAATAATAATTTGAGCTTTTGATATAGAGCAAATAACAACTCTCCGCGCTCGGCTAATAGGGATGAAGAGGAAACGAGCGAGATTCTCTTATACCCTTCGTTTCACAGAATTACAAATATTCCTTATTTCTCACTTGTAAAAGCACTCAAATTCCTATAAGAACACCTTATGATAAAGGATTTTATTGCGTTCATAAAGATAATACACTAAACCTTTCGTTATCTCCTCGTAAAGTTATACCTTTGTTTCTGTAAGATTTCTTTTGAAAGAATATAACCTGCAATGAGTTTTAATAAAAAAGATGTTCTTATTTAAAGACGAGACTACAATTGGAAATATTCGCATATCAGATGCGGCAATAGCATTGTCTGTGTCTAGTGCTACGATTCGAAATTGGATAAAAATAGGTTTATTAGAATCAGATACTCGTGGATTTGTCTCTTGCAAATCTTTGAAATCTGTAAAAGAAACCTTAATAGGAGATTCCAAACTAATTTCTAGGGCAAATAAGAGTCAAAAAAATAAAGGCGACAGCCAGTTGAGTAGGATTGCTATCATGGACGATTTGACTAGCAATATTTTTGACGAATCAATAGCTCAGAAATATGAGAACTCTCTCTCTGAATCTTATCGTAATAAGGAGGGAGTCTATTATACCGATCAAAATATAGTAACCGATATGTTACAAAATATTGAGATCAATTCTAGGACCACCTTTTTAGACCCTTGTTGTGGATGCGGTAATTTTATATTAGAGGCTATAGACCGAGGTGTAAAAGTTAAAAATCTATATGGATTTGATACTGATGCTATTGCTGTTGAGATTACAAAGAAAAGAGTTTTTCACAAAACAGGAGAGGAGCCTAAAAATATTATTTGTGGTGATTTTCTTACTATAGCCAAAAGCTTGGATAAAGAGTTTGACTTGATTTATACCAATCCCCCTTGGGGAAAAAAGATCCCTAAAAGTCAAAAAGACAGTTTAGCTCATTTCTACATGACAGGTAAAAGTACGGACACCTGCTCTCTTTTTGTTTTTGCATCCGCCAAACGACTGTCTAAACACGGAAGCATGGGTTTTTTATTGCCAGAATCTGTTCTAAATATAGCGACATTCCAGTCTCTAAGAAAGTTGTTTTTGTCTTTGTCAATACAAGAAGTTAAGAATTACGGTAAGCCTTTTAAAGGAGTTCAGTCTCGGGCATACTCTATTCTAGTTGAAAATCATTCTCCAAAAAAGAATCACCAAATTCGATGCATTGAAGATAAGATGCATCTTAGGTTACAATCTTCTTTTTCAATGAACCCTAAACAGATTCTCAATGTATGGACAACTCAAAACGAACAGAATGTCATCAGTAGATTGCTTGAAATACCTCATTACTCATTAGAGAATAATGCTGATTGGGGATTAGGAATAGTAACAGGAGACAATAAAAACAAGTGTAAAATGATATATAAAGAGGGGCTTGTGCCAATCTTTAGAGGAAAAGATATTACTCCTACGAAATTGAATACACCTGCTCTATACATAGATCCCGATTTATCTAAGTGCCAACAGGTAGCACCATTAAGGATCTATTACGCAAACAAAAAGATTATATATCGTTTCATATCTGATCGCTTAATTTTTTTCTGTGACACAAAGAAAACTCTAATTCTAAATAGTGCCAATGCTTTGGTTCTAAAGGAAAATTTTCCACTCTCTAGTGAACAGTTAGTTTCCCTATTAAATAGTAGAATTATGAACTGGATTTTCATCAAGGTATTCAGAACTCATAAGATTTTACGAACAGATATAGAGAAACTCCCGCTGTATTCCTCCGACTATATCGAAAACGAATTCGACGAAGAATCATTTTTAATAAATAACAACATCACATACACAAATGGAACTTTCTCAATTAAAAGACAAGATTTGCCAAACATTTAGTGGAGAAAGAGACGAGCTAGAAAGACTGCTTGATCTCTTTGAACATGACAACTCCGTATTCCCTTTTAATGAGTATGAACTCCTACTTTTTTCTATGTTATCTAAAGGAGGAATAACATACGATGACTACACTAGAATTCGAGCAGAATATATCTCTCGCAACCCCAATTTATGGGTATTCGAACTCTCAGCTCCACGAACATTTGGGGAAAAATATGGTCAAACTCTATTACAATCGATAAGTGCTAACTTAAAGATTCCCGACAAAAATCTAGATCCAAATTATAATGGTGAATATGATTTATGGCTAGATGGGATTAAGGTTGAGGTAAAAGCTTCTAGAGCAACAGATAAAAATAGTGAAGAGCCTCTATACAAAAAAGCTTTATCTTCAGACTCTAAAAAAGATTTCCTAATGAACTTTCAGCAATTAAAGCCTCAATGCTGCAATGTCTTTGTTTGGATTGCTGTTTACAGGGACAGCACAACAATATGGGTAATGAATAGTCAGAAAGTTCTAAGTCATCCAGATTATTCACAAGGACAGCATCGAGGCAATCATGGAAATGAAGGGCAACTTCATATAACCTCAAAGAATATTCATAGTCTAGATAAGTACATTGCCCAAGGATCCAATATAGAAGATAGAATAAGAAATGCCGCCATACGGGAATAGAAAGAGTTTACTTTCAGATAAGGAGAGATTTACTAATAAAATCGTTTTACCCTTTATGAAGAAGCTTCGGATGATCCTTTATCTCTTCAAGCGTAATTCCTTCAGCAACAAACATAGCTCTATTATGAATCATAAAATTTCCACTTTTACCATCATAGTTCGCGGCGGCATCCGGTAGCGCCACTAGCTTATGCTGTGGTTTTGTAGTAATTTCTCTTGTCCCATTAGGTAAGACGTAATACCAATATACCTTTTGACCAGCCTTTTTAAGCAAACTATACACCTTATTCTTCCAGACCTTTTCTTCATCATCATCTGCCTCATACGAGTCTGCTATTCTGCCTTGTTGCAGGCAGTTTTCCACATTGACATCCGGCAATGAACGCAAGAATTGCATCTGCCCACGACCTAACTGATAAAAGTGATAATAGCCATTACGCAATTTATAACACCGACTTAATTCTTCCTTACTGATTATATCGAGATTGACGATAGAGAAGAACTCACTGTCTAAAGTAGTAATATCGCCAACTAAACGTCTGTCTACATCTCCGTCTAAAGAGGGCTTAACATCTAAAAAGTATATATTCGGATTATAGGTCCGCAAGGCTTCGCAGAACATTTGCTCATCTTTTAGCGTCATAAAAAACTGATAATCTCTAACCTTTTCCATGCTTTTCTATTGTTCGTGAATGGGCAGCTCGCGTAGACCCTTCTTAGGACGTGCTCTATTTTTGAAAACTGTATTATAGTGACTCGCGTACCCACTTTTGTTTCCAAGTAGAGTATCTTTTTTTAGTATCTAAAAACCACTCCTCTCCTTTTCGCACTAAAGTATAAATAAAGACTTCCTTCATCGGCTTCTCTCTTTGGGTAGTGATTTCAATTTTATCTTTTCCCTCACTCACCTGAGTTATTTTTTCTTCTTCCGGATCATAATCAGAGCCATAGGATATCGTATTAGGGCGGCCATAAACTCTCTTTTTTGCTGTACAATGCTTACGAAAGATGTCTGTAAGCAGTTCCTTTTGCTGACGTAATTTCTCTATTTCTTCTATATCTTGCTCATCAATCTCTTCACATGCTATTTCCCACGCGCTCATTTCCTTGATGAAATGAATGAGTCTGTTTTTCGCCTTTTCAATATTGTCCATCTGGTAGAAATTATCTTGTATTATGGTCGTACCTACCCCTGCACCTGATTTGAGAAGCATCAGAAAACATTATACTAAGCGCTTTGTGCAAACGCAGCCTCCTCATATTGCCCTCATATGTCTTAAACGAAATGAGCGAATACTTATTGTTTATCTTACTATTGTCGGGCAAAGTGGCAAGACGCCAGCGCACAACCTTTCCAATCGGCACCGTAGAAGGACCACACAAGTGAACCCCACATAAAAGAAAAGAAAATACTTTCGGAGATAAGCGACAAAGATTCAGTAGGCCCTGAGAAAACTACGGTCAACTAACGCTGTAGTTAAGAAATGATCACGGCAAGTGCATTTGAATTTAGCAGATAAACTTGACAAAGGAGAATCAAATTAAAAACCAAAGTTGTCTGCTAATTCAAGTACAATGCAGTTAAGGATTTACCTTGTCCTTAAAATGTTTTCCTCCTTTACTCTTATACACATAGTGTATGTGTGCGTTTTACCTCTTAAATCCTTTACCAACATTCAGTTATGTGTCCTACATCATTTATGAAAAAGATCTTAGAATATCTCGAATCAACGGCAAGATACAACGCAAAACGCCTCATTTCCGCTTAATTCTGCCATACACAACCCTTAGGAATAATCGCTTGCAGGGCAGGGCTAAAACGTACAGCGTTTTAACCCTACCTAACACGCCTCAGAAATGACAACTTTATAGGGTTGGTCCTTCAAAAACGGGCGCAGATGTATGAACGCAATAGTAAAAAAGCGCAAAAAAATACGGTTTCATCGCAGATTAGGTTATAAAAAAGCAGAACAAACAACCCCGCCGCAACTGCCTGCGCACCCTCGCCAAACTTTCACCTATGATCGTTGAAACTCTCCTATAAGACAATT
>ERZ772960.3731-NODE-3731-length-10102-cov-3.235692_pt1 | contig 10102 bp, 6 predicted proteins | sample MGYA00580678_ERZ772960 | MGnify/ENA primary metagenome ERZ772960 (study PRJEB29015, sample SAMEA2737930) | human oral metagenome | biome: human oral; feature: human-associated habitat; material: dental | place: China | collected 2059 ...
TACCGACATGGCGGCGCCGTTCTGCGTCTTGATGGCCGCCAGATAGCCGAAGTAGAGCCACTGCACGGCCTCTTTGGCGTCCTTGGCCGGACGTGATATGTCGAATCCATAGATGGCTGCCATCTCTTTCATTTGCCTTAAAGCCTTGATTTGCATGGAGACTTCCTCCCTTAGACGGATAACATCTTCGGTCATTATGCCACAGCCCACGTTCGACAGGTCTTCCTTCTTCTTCTCGATAAGGAAGTCTATACCGTAGAGAGCCACGCGGCGATAGTCACCTACAATTCTGCCTCGTCCGTAAGTATCGGGCAGTCCAGTGAGGATATGGTTGTGACGCACGAGCTTCATCTCGTCGGTATATGCATCGAAAACGCCATCGTTATGCGTTTTATGATACTCGGTGAATATCTTATGAAGTTCGCTGCTGGGCTCATAACCATAGGTAGTACAGGCTTGTTCTGCCATCTTTATGCCACCATAGGGCATGAAAGCACGCTTTAGGGGCCTGTCGGTTTGCAGTCCTACAACTTGCTCCAAATCTTTCGTTCCTTCGCCAATATAGGCGGCACCGTATGCGGTTAGTCCCGATACGATCTCGGTCTCCATATCGAGAACGCCTTCTTTAGCGCGTTCTTCTTTCTGCAGTCCCTGCAATATGAGCCACAGTTTCTCCGTTGCGGCCGTAGGTCCTTCCAAGAAACCTTCATTGCCTTCGTACGAAGTGTAGTTATCCTGTATAAATGACCTTACATCGATGTCATCTGTCCATCGGGTTCCTTTGAACCCTCTCCACTCCTTTTTCATTGTAATTTTGTATTATTTAGAATTAGACAATTGTGCATAGAGCACTAATATCCTGATAATGTCGAAAGGAAAGAAGCGCGTTCTAATTCTCCGACGCTGCAAAGGTATGAATAAAATCCGGTCGTTGCAATACTAATAAATGATGATTTTTGCAATGTAGAGATTGCAAATAATGCTATTATTTTGCTATATTGATATTGCAAAATAAAGAAAATAATTTGTGTAGATACATGATACGACGGGCTTTACTCAGAGGCTATTTCCTGCTGTAGAGCACGTTTGGAGAGAATAATTGGTACGAATATGCGACACATTTCGCCACCGTATGGACATTAGGTGTATGGTATATCGGACATAAAAGGCCCGTGTATCCGGTATAGACATGGGATGTATCGGGCTTACAGGGGCTATGTAATCGTGCGTTACGGGCGAAACGAAATCAGCGGAACATCGGTCTGAACCGATATTCCACTGACTATAAAAAGGCTGCCCCGTAACTGTAACGCACGCGACCAGCGCGCCTGAAACGACAGAAAACTACTTCACGTCGCCTACTTTAATAAGATATTCGGCGATCTGTACGGCATTCAGCGCCGCTCCTTTGCGTATCTGGTCACCGCTGAGCCAGAAAGTAAGGCCATTATCGTCGGCAAGGTCTTTGCGCACGCGCCCCACATAGATGTCGTCTTTGCCTGCCGTATCGAGTGGCATCGGGTAAAGTTCTTTCGACGGATCGTCTAGCAATGTGACTCCGGGGGCTGCTGCAAGTGCTTTCTTTGCTTCTTCAACGGAGATAGGCCGCTCGGTTTCTATCCATACACTCTCAGAATGAGCGCGCAACGAACTTACTCTGACGCACATGGCCGAGCACTTCGCATCGGTGTGCATAATCTTCTTCGTCTCGTTGAACATCTTCATTTCTTCCTTGGTGTAGCCGTTTTCCGTGAATACATCTATTTGCGGTATCACGTTATAGGCCAGCTGATGGGCGAATTTCCGGATGGTTGTCACTTTTCCGTCTTCCACCATTTCTTTATATTGCTGCTGCAGTTCGACCATTGCTGCAGCGCCTGCCCCGCTTGCACTCTGGTAACTTGCTATGTGGATGCGGCGGATGTGCGAGATATTTTCTAACGGTTGTAGCACTACAACCATCATGGCGGTAGTGCAGTTAGGGTTGGCAATGATGCCGCGCGGACGGTTCAGCGCGTCTTTAGCATTGCATTCGGGCACCACCAGAGGCACGTCGTCGTCCATACGGAACGCGCTCGAATTGTCTATCATCACTGCCCCATGCTTCGTAATGGTGCCTGCATATTCTTTAGAGGTGCTGCCTCCTGCCGATACAAAGGCAATATCGATATCCTTGAAATCATCGTTATGCTGTAAAAGTTTTACTTCAAAGTCTTTTCCCCTGAAGTTGTATTTTCGCCCGGCACTGCGTTCAGAACCGAAAAGCACCAGCTCGTCCAGCGGGAAATCGCGCTCGGAGAGGATACGGAGGAACTCTTGACCGACCGCTCCGCTTGCGCCTACAATTGCTACTTTCATAATCTGTATTATTTATATGTTATACTCGATTGCCTTGCAAAATTACTATATTCCTGCTGATTATAAGAACGATTTATTGTAAATTTAAAGAATATCGTTGCAATATGTGCAGTACTAAAATGAGAAAGCAGCGATGAAAAGCCATTTTTTAGCAATCTTATTCGGATTATTGTTGTATCTTTGTACCTTTAAACAATAGCTCTATGTTCCATCTTTCGTCCTATTTTCCCTTTACAGATCCGACTTTGGTGTTCTTTGTCGTGCTCCTTATTATATTGTTTGCGCCGATCGTCATGGGAAAACTGCGCATCCCACACATTATCGGCATGGTTCTGGCGGGCGTGGTGATAGGAAAATACGGGCTCAACATCCTCGAGCGCGACAATTCTTTCGAGCTTTTCGGCAAAGTTGGGCTGTATTATATCATGTTTCTTGCCGCGTTGGAGATGGACATGGAGGGCTTCAAAAAGAATAAATACCGCGTGCTTGTGTTCGGTGTATTGACGTTCGTACTCCCTTTCCTGCTCACCTTTCTCATGGGGATTACTATTCTGGGCTATTCTTTGGCGGTTTCGTTGCTCTTGGGATGCATCATGGCTTCGAACACGCTCATAGCCTATCCCATCGTAGGGCGCTACGGCCTGCAGCGAAAGCCGAGTGTCATCCTCAGCGTGGGCTCGTCGATGATAGCTTTGCTGCTTGCCCTGATCTTTCTTGCAGGCATCGTTACCTTTTATAACAATGGCAATAACGTGGGTTTCTGGCTGCTGTTCGTTGCGAAATTTGCACTCTATTGCGCGGGTATGATATGGCTTGTGCCCCGACTTACGCGCTGGTTTCTGCGGCGATACAGCGACGCTGTGATGCAATTCACGTTTATCTTGGCCATCATGTTCATGGGGGCGGCGCTGTCGGAAGTAGCGGGCGTGGAAGGCATCTTCGGCGCTTTCCTCTCCGGACTGATACTCAACCGATACATACCCCACGTGTCTCCGCTGATGAACCGCATCGAATTCATCGGCAATGCGCTGTTCATACCTTACTTTCTCATAGGCGTGGGCATGCTCATCGATGTTAGCTGGCTCTTCCACGGGGGCAATATCATCTGGGTAGTGCTGTGCATCACTTTTTTCGGAACGCTGGGAAAGGGCCTCGCCGCATACCTCTCGGCCATGATATTCAGGCTGCCTCGGTCGTCGGGGCATATGATGTTCGGCCTCACGTCTGCCCATGCTGCGGGCGCCATAGCTATGGTAATGGTGGGCATGAAGATAGAGGTGTCGGAAGGGCGTTATCTGGTCGACAGTGAAATACTCAACGGCATCGTGCTCGTCATCTTGTTTACGTGCGTCATTTCTTCGATGATTACCGAGCGCTCCGCCCAGATCATCACGCTGCGCGACAAGGACATACCCGTGGAAGAAGACAAGAATGGCGACGACGAGCGAATACTCATCCCCGTAAAATATCCCGAATACGCCGACCGGTTGGTCAATTTGGCGATACTCATGCGCAATGCAAAGCTGAACAGAGAGCTGATTGGGCTCAACGTGGTGTACGACGACGACCACATGAGAGCCAATCAAGAAAAGGGAAGGCGACTGCTCGAACACGTCACGCAGTATGCTGCGGCGGCCGACGTGAAGATGCAAACGCAGGTGCGCATTGCGGCCAACATTGCCAACGGTATCAAGCACGCGTTCAAGGAGTTCAGCGCGTCGGAAATATTAATCGGGATGCACATGCACAAAGATGTGTCTGCAAAGTTTTGGGGAGAGTTTCATCAGAGCCTGTTCAACGGACTCAACCGGCAGATCATCATGTGCCGGCTGATGCAGCCGCTCAACACGTTGCGCCGGATACAGGTAGTAGTGCCCTCGAGAGCACAGTTCGAGCAGGGATTCTACCGCTGGCTGGAGCGCCTGTCGCGCGTGGCCGGCTACTTGGAATGCCGCATACAGTTCCACGGGCGGGCCGACACGTTGGCGCTGATCAGCGAATACGTGCGCAACAGGCACCCCGACGTGCGGGCCGATTATGCCGAGATGACGCACTGGAACGGCCTCCCGCGGCTGGCGGAAACCATTGCCGACGATCATCTCTTTGTGGTGGTGACAGCGCGCAAGGGCACCGTGTCTTACAAAAGCGCGCAAGAGGGCCTGTCTGATGAGATCAAGCGCCATTTTTCGGGCAAGAACCTGTTGATCATATTCCCCGACCAATTTGGCGACGCAATGGACGAGATGACCTTCGCGCAGCCGCAACATACGGAGGAGAACAGCGCCTACGACGTCATTAGCACGTGGATACGTAAGCAAGTGAAGTAGCTTGCGAATACATTGTTCGCAGCTTGCCTGTTGCAGATTCGCTGCTGCCGTCTTTTTCCCCGCCGACCGCCCTGCCGGCTCTCCCTGTGCCCCTGCGAGCAGCTTAGCGGTCGACCACACCTCTACATACGGTTAGCCGTATCTCTGCAAGCGGTCGCACATACCTCTACATACGGTTGGCGATATTCTTGCGAGCGGTTGGCGTTGTCACAGCAAACGGTTAGAGTTGTCACGATAAGCGATTGGCGTTATCACGGCAAGCAGACCGGCGAAAATTCCCATGCGGTATGCCGGCTTTTCATGCCCTGCCGCCGCGGCGGCCGAATATCGCAAAATAAAATCGGCGATAGCGTCTGTTTACTCGTTTTTTTGGCGTATCTTTGTCGGCACATTCAAGTAAAATTATGATAGAAATTAAAGGCATAAAGAAGAGCTTCGGCTCGCTTCGGGTGCTCAAAGGCATCGATCTAAGCATCGCGCGGGGAGAAATTGTCAGCATTGTGGGGCCGAGCGGAGCGGGCAAAACCACGCTGCTGCAGATCATCGGCACGCTGGACAAGCCCGACAGCGGTAGCGTGAAGATAGAGGGGGCGGAGCTGCGTGAGCTTTCCGCTGCCAAGCTAAGCGACTTCCGTAACCGCCACATCGGGTTCGTGTTTCAGTTTCATCAGCTGCTGCCCGAATTCTCGGCCATTGAGAATGTAATGATTCCGGCTTATATTGCGGGCCTGTCGGGGGGCGAAGCGCGGAAGAAAGCCGAAGAGCTTCTGCGGTTTATGGGGCTTGCCGAGCGCGCTGAACATAAGCCGAACGAGCTTTCGGGCGGCGAGAAACAGCGCGTGGCGGTGGCAAGGGCGCTGATCAACGATCCCGCCGTGATACTCGCCGACGAGCCCTCGGGCAGTCTCGACTCAAAGAACAAGGCGGAATTGCATCAGCTTTTCTTCGAATTGCGCGACAGGTTCGGGCAAACGTTCGTTATCGTTACCCACGACGAGGGGCTCGCATCGATCACCGACCGCACCGTTCACCTGAAAGACGGCCTGATAGTGGGCATGGATACGCCGGCCAAACCGACGTCTGACGAAAACAAATAGCGCGTATGGAAGAGATTAAATTAGGAGATTACAACAATCTGGAGATTGTAAAAGAGGTAGACTTCGGGCTTTATCTCGACGGGGGAGACGAGGGCGAGATTCTTTTGCCCAAGCGCTATGTGCCCCAGACGTATCGAATGGGCGAAAAGCTCGCGGTGTTCGTTTATCTCGATCAAGACGAACGGCTGGTTGCTACCACGGAGACGCCTTTGGCAAAAGTCGGCAGCTTCGCCTTTCTTGAATGCTCTTGGGTGAACGAATATGGCGCTTTCTTGAACTGGGGGCTGATGAAAGACCTCTTTTGTCCGTTTCGCGAGCAGAAAAAACGCATGGAAATCGGAAACAAGTATGTTGTTTTCGTGTATATAGACGAGGAGAGCTACCGCATCGTAGCTTCTGCCAAGGTGGAGCATTTCCTCTGTAAAAACTTTCCGCAGTATGCCAAAGGGCAAGAAGTAGACCTGCTCGTATGGCAGAAGACCAACCTCGGATTTAAAGTGCTCATCGACGATAAGTATGCCGGATTGGCCTACGAAGACCAGATATTCAAACATGTGCAGACGGGAGACCGCATGAAAGGTTATATCGGGAACGTGAGGCGCGACGGCAAGATAGACGTAACGCTCCAGCCGGTCGGTTTTCTGCAGGCGCAAGGTTTTGCAGACACGTTGCTTGCATACATGAAAGAGCACGGCGGAATGTGCGACTTAGGCGATAAAAGCGCCGCCGAAGAGATTAAAAGACGCTTCCAAGTAAGCAAGAAAGTCTATAAGAAAGCCGTGGGAGACCTCTATAAACGGCGGCTGATTACGTTGTCTGACGACGGCATACGGCTCAGCGACAGTAAATAGGAAAATGAAAAACGGAAACTACGAATCTTATCCTTGCTCCCGCCCTGCTTCATGCCGCCTGAGGTGCATGCTTAAAGAATGCGCCCCGTAAGCGTGAACTTCATGACAGGATAGACCGAGAATTTGTCGATGAACTTAGATAAATTGTCGTCTGCTTCATTCAAATCGCTCGTGTCTACCACGCTCCCCGCTTGGCAGACCCTTATCTTTCCCTGAAACTGGCAGCCCATTTCGAACCTAAATCCTACCCGATGTCTAGGCACGAGGCGACCGTATCCCAAGCCGATATAAGGGCGGCAGCTGTTCACTTTCGCATAGCCGGCAATCTCACCTTGATCGCTGAACTTGATGTTATATTTGTCTATTTCGGCGATTATCTTGCCTCTTAGTTGCGGATGAGCTGCTATCACATTCTTTATATCATCACTGTATCCTTTTATTCTGATGATCTTATTTCCGCCGAAAGAAAAACCTGTAGCCACAAACAGCGCATTCCGGTCGCCAAAAGGATAACAACTGATCTTGAAATCACAGGCGGTACGCGCCATTTTCCCCTCGATATTCACTTGACTTATCGGAATGTTGATTCCTCCATTCGTAATGTCTCTTACGTTTGCGTCGCCAGTTATCTTGAAGCCGGGCATTGAGCTAAGGCCGATGCTTGCTTCGAGATACTTTGTTACAGGCGATGCTACCCCCGTGCCGATGCCTTCCGTTCCGGCAGAAACGTATACACCGAAGTGGTTAAATATACCATGGAAATCGTCCTTTTCTCGTGCAGATAGCGTTCCGAATGCAAGAAACGCCAGCAATATAGCTAAAACATTTTTCATATAGTCAATGTGTGCGGGTATTAAAAATCTGCGCTCTTCGGCGTACGGGGGAATGGAATAACGTCGCGAATGTTCTGCATTCCCGTTACGAAAAGTATCAGCCGTTCGAAGCCGAGCCCAAATCCACCATGCGGACATGTACCGTATTTGCGGGTCTCAAGGTACCACCACATATCCTTCATGGGGATATCGCGACGCTTGATCTCGCCAAGAAGCTTGTCGTAATTCTCTTCTCGTATGCTTCCGCCTATGATCTCGCCGATTTGAGGGAATAATACGTCGGTGCCCTGAACGGTCTTTCCGTCTTCGTTTATCTTCATGTAAAAGGCTTTGATGTCTTTCGGATAATCGGTCATGATGACGGGTTTCTTGAAATGTTCCTCCACCAAATAGCGTTCATGTTCGCTTGCAAGGTCGGTACCCCACGATACGGGGAACTCGAACTTGTGCCCCTGTCTCACTGCTTCCTCAAGGATATTGATGCCCTCTGTATAAGGCAGGCGCACAAAATCGTCTTTCAAGATGCCTTGCAGGCGTTCGATGAGTCCTTTGTCGATCATGTTGTTGAGGAATTCCAAGTCGTCTTTACAGTTGTCGAGTGCCCATTTAACACAGTATTTTATAAAGTCTTCCTCTAAATCCATCAGGTCATTGAGGTCGATAAATGCCACTTCAGGTTCGATCATCCAAAATTCTGCCAAGTGTCGAGGGGTGTTCGAATTCTCTGCTCTGAACGTTGGACCGAAGGTATATATCTGCCCCAACGCCGTTGCACCGAGTTCTCCTTCGAGCTGTCCAGATACAGTGAGCGATGTCATCTTGCCGAAGAAGTCGTCATCGTATATAATCTTTCCGTTCTCATCCTTCTTCAGATCATAGAGATTTTTGGTGGTCACTTGGAACATCTCGCCCGCTCCTTCGGCATCACTCGCCGTTATAATGGGCGTATGAAAGTAAAAGAAGCCGTGTTCATGGAAATATCGGTGGATTGCAATGGCCATATTGTGACGGATGCGGAACACAGCACCGAAAGTGTTCGTACGCAATCGCATGTGTGCATGTTGGCGCATGTATTCGAAAGTCTGTCCTTTTTTCTGCATAGGATAGTCGCTTCCACACAATCCGTATATCTCTAAAGTTTTGCATTGTATCTCTACGGTCTGGCCTTTGCCTTGACTTTCCACCAGTTCTCCTACCACATTGAGGCACGAACCCGTGGTGATATTCTTCAAAGTATCAGCATCGAATTTCAACGGGTCCACCACAATCTGCACATTTTTTATAGTGGAGCCATCGTTCAGCGCTATAAAGTCTACGGCTTTACTGCTGCGATGTGTACGTACCCAGCCCTTCACGTTTACGTCGTTACCATAATCGGTGCTGCGTAGAACATCGACAATCTTCGTTCTTTTCATTTTGGAAATCTATTTAAAAGCAACGTGTAAAGATGCGAAAGACTCCATTAAGTCTTTACATCTTTACACATTATTATATATACACATATATTTAGTTATTCGAAAGCGCCCATGCGAAGCATTTCCACTTCTTTCTCTGTGAGGTATCTCCAATCGCCCCGTCGCACGTTTTTCTTGGTAAGACCTGCGAATTGTACGCGATCGAGCTTGATTACACGGTAGCCGAGATTTTCGAAAATGCGACGTACGATACGGTTCTTTCCGCTATGTATCTCTATTCCTACCTGCTTCTTGTCGCGTTCGTCGGCATATTCAATGGCATCGGCATGTATCTCTCCGTCTTCTAGTTCTATGCCTTCGGCGATCTTTTGCATATCTTCTTCGGTTACCGCTTTGTCGAGGAAGACGTGATATACCTTCTTTTTCAGGAATTTTGGATGTGTGAGTTTGCTGGCAAGATCGCCGTCATTGGTCAGCAGTAGCACTCCTGTAGTGTTTCTGTCAAGACGCCCTACTGGATATATGCGTTCTTCGCAAGCTCCTTTCACCAATTCCATAACGATTTTACGTTGCTGCGGATCATCACTTGTGGTAACGTAATCCTTAGGTTTATTTAGCAAAATGTACACCTTCTTTTCAAGAGATACTGGCTGTTCATGGAATTTTATCTCATCCGAACGCAGCACCTTTGTTCCGAGTTCCGTTACAACGTTGCCGTTCACCGTAACCACTCCCGCCTGTATAAACTCGTCTGCTTCTCGACGACTGCATATTCCGGCATTGGCAAGATACTTATTCAGACGTATCGGTTCATTGGGATCAATGTTCTCTTCCTTATATTCAATGCGCTTCTTAAAGCTATATTTCGCGTTTGGATCGTAATCTGCCGTGCGTTGACGGTAGCCCCCTTGACTATAGCCACGGTTATTGTTGTAACCATGGTTATTGTTATAGCCTCCTCGGTTGTTATTGTATCCGCCGCGATTGTTATATCCTCCGCGGTTATTGTTGTAGCCTCCACTTTGTCGATAGCCGACTTGTGGGCGATAGGCTCCTTGCATTCGCGGTTGATATCCGCCTTCTTGGCTCGGTTGATAACCTTCGCCGTCTTGATTGTAACGTGGACGATAGCCACCTTGAGGCCGCTGTCGATAATCTCCGCGGGGCTGATACCCGCCTTGTCTGCCGTCTTGATTAGAATATGGATGGTAGCTTCCCTGC
>ERZ772960.3732-NODE-3732-length-10101-cov-11.115867_pt1 | contig 10101 bp, 8 predicted proteins | sample MGYA00580678_ERZ772960 | MGnify/ENA primary metagenome ERZ772960 (study PRJEB29015, sample SAMEA2737930) | human oral metagenome | biome: human oral; feature: human-associated habitat; material: dental | place: China | collected 2059 ...
ACAAGGTCAAAAAACCTTGAATTTTCAACAAAAAACACTTGATTATATGAGGAGGTTGAAATAAAATGATATTTTGAAATAATAAAAAATAATAGGTTAATTTTAATAGAAAACTTTTTTTGATACGAGAGGACTGTTTACGCCAAAGTGTAGAAGTCCTCCTTTTTTTATTCTCAAAAACCAAAATCAGAGAACAGGAAAAGGAGGATTACACAATGGATAAAAAGGATTACTACCTTTATGTCAAAGGAAAAGCGGTTAAAGTAGATGAGGAAATATACAGAGCCTACTGGAGAATAACGGAACACGAAAAGTATCTTCAAAGAAAAGATTGGAAGTATAATGTACTTCCCTTTTCTGTATTTGACTATGACGGACATTTTATAGATAACATCGTAGATGAAAGCATTGATATTGAAAAAATTGTAGAAGTAAAAATGCAAATCGAAGAACTGAATAAGGGATTAAATTCTCTTACAGAAGAAGAAAGGGACATCATTACTGCCATATTTTTCAGAGAGGAGAGTTTACGGTCTATCGGAGAAAGAAAAAACAGAAGCTATCAGGCAATCGGGAAAAGGAGGGATAAGATTTTAGAGAAATTAAGAAAACTCTTAGAGGGTAAAATCTAATAAATCGAAAAGGTTAAGTGCGAAATGTGCTTAACCTTTTTTCATAAAAAACGAAAGCGAGGAATGGATATGAAAGACAATAGGACAGAACTACAAAAAGTAAAATCGGAAATTGAAATCAAAGAAAATGAACTTGAAAAGTACGAAAAAAAGTTGGTGCAGTTAAAAAATCAGGAAAAGAAAATCAGAAAGAGGGCGAGCCTTGAAGAACGGAAAAAGCGAAACCATAGATTGGTAGAGCGAGGGGCAATCTTAGAAAGTTTTATCGAGGGAGCAAGCGAGAAAAGTAATGAAGAAATAAAGGCTATTTTACAAAGAGCATTTCAAAAAGCTCACTGAACAAAGCGTTCTGTTAGGTAATAAAGATTAAAAAAAGCAAGGACATCGTATAATTGCAATTCCCTTAGATTTTCTAAGGGTGCAATTATAGTGTCCTTGCGTCCTGCGGAGCTTTTACCCTTGCAGGGAGCAAAAGAGGAATAGCGAAGATGTTCTCATATCCCCATTCCCTTTTTTATCGTCAAGGGTAAAGTGCATTCGCTACCACTCACTCTTGACCCTAAAAATTTGAAACGGATACTACTTATCAAGCCGACATATTGAAACAACAAAATAAAAGAACAAAGACAATCTAAAAGCGAAAGGAGTTGATAAGAGTGGCAGACAGTTTTCATTTTAATATTTCCATCATCTCAAGAGGAAAAGGAAAAAGTGCTGTGGCAAGTGCTGCCTATATTTCTTGTGAGAAACTGACGAATGAATGGGACGGAGTAACCCACGATTATCACAACAAAAAGGGTTTGGGGCATAAAGAAATTTTCTTGCCGGAAAATGCACCGAAAGAATTTTTAGACCGCTCCACCTTATGGAACAGTGTGGAATTGAATGAAAAAGCCATCAATGCACAACTTGCAAGAAACTTCATTATTGCCCTACCCAAAGAGTTAAGTTTGGAAGAAAACAAGGAACTTATTCGGGAGTTTATACAAGAAAATTTTGTATCCAAAGGAATGATTGCAGACCTTGCTATTCATCAAGGAAATGACGAGGGAAACGGAAATATTCACGCTCATATAATGACAACTGTTCGACCTTTAAATCAAGATGGCACTTGGGGAGCAAAGAGCAAAAAAGAATATCTTCTTGATAAACAGGGAAACAAGATTTTAGGCAAGAACGGAAAACCTAAAACAAGAAAAATCGACCTCACCGATTGGAACAACAAAGAAAATGCAGAGAAATGGCGAGAAAGTTTTGCCACGCTTTGTAATCAGTATTTAGAAAAAGCCGGAGAACAAAAACGAGTGGATCATCGCTCCTACAAAAGACAAGGAAAAGAAGAAATCCCGACCATTCATTTAGGAGCAAGTGCCGGTGCCTTAGAGCGAAAAGGAGTAGAAACCGAGAAAGGAAACATCAACCGAGAAATCAAAAAGCATAATTCCATTGTGAGAGCAGTCCGAGAAAGAATAGCTGAACTCACCTCTTGGCTGAATGATTTTACCAAAGTCTTATTTGACAAATATGAGCAGTACAAACAGGAGAAGAAAGAAGAATATGAGAACAAAGCGGAACTCTTTAATCTCTATGAGTACATCAGTATTTATTATGATTTACAGGGAGAAAAGGCGAGAAAGTTAAACCCCTATGCAAGCAACAAAAAGATCAGTGCAGACCTCAACCGATTTTCCAAAGCGAGGATATATTTATCCGATAACCGATTACAGACCATTGCAGATTTGCAAGGAAAAATCACCGAACTACAAGGCAAGAATAAGCATATCTATCAGGACATCAAAGCCAAAACCCAAAGAATAGAAACACTTCATCAATGCCTTGTTTATGCAGACATCATCAAAGCAAACAGAAAGATTTATGAGGAGTGGAAAAGTAAAACCTTTTTGTTCAAAGACAGTTTCTACAATGCCCATCAAGATGAAATCGAAAAATACCGAAGAGCAAAAGGACGGATTGAAAAACTAAGCGGAGAAAGTGCCTTAAAGCCAAAGAGTTGGAAGAAAGAGATCGAAAGCCTTGAACAAGGGATAAAGAACTTAAACCATCAATCTCAGCGAATAAAAGCCGAATACGAGCAAATCAATCATATCAAATATGCCGTCAAAACGGTCAATGAGGATTATGGAATTGACCTATCCATTGAGATTGATAAGGCAATCAAACGAGGAGAAAAACCAAGTGTCATTGCTCAGATTAAGAAGTATCAGGAGCAACAAGAAGCCTACGAAAAAAGAAAAGAACGGACAAAGGATTATTACAGGAACGAGGAAAGATGAAGTCCTGTAATGGGATAACATCGTAAATAAGATAAGCAGACGCACTGTTTCGGTGCATAGTTTTGCATACCCGGTTTTAGGGACTTGCAGAAAAATAAAGGGTGTCGTAAATCACGACTTCCTTAAAGACTATGAGGGGAGTAATGATTTGTTACTCCTTTCCGCGCAAGAAAAGAAAGGAGAGAAAAATGGCAGAAAGACGAATGTTTTCCAAGTCTGTTATCTGGTGCGATATGTTTTTAGAAATGCCTTTATCCTCACAGGCACTTTATATGCACCTGAATATGAGTACCGATGATGACGGATTTGTAGGCAATCCCAAAACAATCTTGAGAATGATAGGAGCAAGTGAAGATGATTTTAAGATATTAGTTACCAAAGGCTTTGTGATTGTGTTTGAGAGTGGAATTATTGTGATTACCCATTGGAAACGAAACAACTACATTCAGAAAGATAGGTACAAGGGGACAATCTATAAAGACGAAAAAAGCTATCTAAACATCAGTAACAACAATCTTTACGAGAAAACGGAGCGTATCTGTATCCAAAATGTATCCGATTTGGATACACAGGATAGGATAGGTAAGGATAGGTTAGATAAGGGTAGTATAGATAAGGGGAGAGGAGAAGAAAGTCCCCCACCCCCAAACTCAAAAACCTACGGGGAATTTCAAAATGTCAATCTAAGTGATGAAGAATATCAAAGGCTAAAGGAAAAGTTAAAAAGCCACACAAACACGATGGTTGAAAAGCTATCAAGGTATATGCAAAGCAGTGGAAAGACCTATCAAGACCATTATGCAACCTTGCTTCACTGGTATGAGAAAGATGAGGAAGAATTGCGAAAGAAAACAAATGAGAGAAGCAAAGCTCCAACGATTGAGGAATATATGATAGGAGATCACCTTTAAGATATGCTTAAAAGACAGTGCAAGCACTCTATTTTGTTTCTAAATGCAAAATAGGTACAAAGAGCCGAGAGAGAAAAAGAGCCTTAAAACGATTACCACCGTTTTGTAGTGAGTTAAATAAAAATATGGTTACAAGAATGAATATTCAGCTTGATAGAATGGAAAAATATGAGAAAAGTGATATAATAGGATGGACGAGAAATTGACAAATCAGAATTTGTATAATTGGTGATGAAGGAGGAAAAGAAAATAATTTACTTTCATTTAAATACGACAAACTTTATTGATCCTATGGTTAATGGAGAAAAGAATAACTTAGGAATTATAGAATGTTTCTTTTTCAATACGGTATTTTCCGCCCTATCAAATGTGAAAGTCTATTCTAACAATTGGTCAGAATACCCTCCCTTTGCAAATGATGATATACTTAAAGGAAAAAAGTGGTTGTTATGTTCTCTAGATGATGAAAGTGTTGAAACTCCAATTGAAGAAATACTTGAATTAATGGAGACTGCACATTTGATAACGATTACAGATATAGGAAAATCTTTAAAAGATATGGGGATACATTATGATTATATAACTCGTATTCCTAACAAAGAAGTAGATCTCGCATGGAAAAATTATATGGCGGAAAATAATTATCAATACATTGAGGAGGCTGTTGGTAACAAAAATATGACTTTATCTGAAAAGATTTCTTTTCTTTCTGAAGAATTACTTAATATCGAAAGTGAAGGAAATCAACTAACAATTTTTGATCCATATCTTTTTCCTAAGAAATGTGATAAAGATTATATAGACTTATTTTTAGGCATTATTAGAGCAGCAAAAGTATCAAGTATAAAATTAATTATTGACACACGCAAATGTGATATTAATTCACATAAAAATATTTTTGAGAAGGTGTCCATACCGATGTATGTTTATGATTCTGAAGCTATACATGATAGATGGTGGATAGTTGAAAATGTAAAAAAGGGTATTTTATGTGGAACATCTTTGAATGGAATTGGTAAAGATAAACTTTCGACAATCACTCCACTATCTAAAGATGATATCGAGAAAATTATCAATGATATTAGTAACAATTGTATATTAATAAGCAAAACAAAATCTAAGTTGTAGGATAGATAAATAGGAAGTTATGGAGAGAAATTGATATTTATAACGGTGTTGAATAGATAAGTCCCAGTTTGTTTGATCCATTCATTCCCTCCTGAAATGGGAACTGATACGGCGTTCTTGGATCGAAATCCATTGCTATAACCCTGGATGGGAGATCCCTAAGTTTCGCCCTGGGCATTTTACAAACGAATATGGATTCATCACAGACTATCTGTCTGGATGGGTACGTAAGATGCGTAAGGTTCAGTATGGAGATGCTATCGATAAGTATTTCAGACTTGGAAAGAATCTTAACCAACGTGATACCATTGCAGTTCGTCGTCTTGTAGATGGATATATAAAGCTTTTATATCCAGACGGAGAGGTTATGAAGGGTGACATCCAGGAAATCCTAACAATCTCACTGGAGATGCGTCGTCGTGTAAAAGAACAGCTCAAGAAGCTTGGTGGTATGGAGTTCTATGATGTGAACTTCTCATACATTGATATGGATGATATGTCTGAGCACTATGTTTCTGTTCCGGAGCAGGGCTGTGGAAAACTCATTCCGGAAGGAATGTGCAATCTGGGTCAAGTATATACTGCATCTTACGGAAAGTCAGACATGATTGGTGTATTCCGCCTTGAGTCTCAGATGCTTCCTGGAAGCGGTAAGTTTGATAAGACTGGCCTTGGCTCAGATCGTGAGTGTAAGGAGTCTGTTGATACTGCATTTAATTTTCTGAAAGCGAATGGTAATAGAATCAGTGGATCTATCAGTGTGGCCAATAAGGACTACATCATTAATTATCGGGATCTTCAGGGACTTGGAATGACAAAGACGCTAGCACTTCCTACGCTTGTAGCGCTCTGCTCGGTTGCATTGCAAAGGCCAGTACATAGCTCCATGGTTATCCTTGGTGATTTCAGTATCGATGGAACAATACACAAGGTGGAGAATCTCGCAAGCACTTTGCAGGTATGTCTAGACAGCGGAGCCAAGAAAGTACTTCTTCCTGCAGCTACGATGATGGATCTTGCTACAGTACCTCTAGATTTGATGTCAGCATTCCAGTTGGTTCCTTATAGTGATCCGGTTGATGCGGTATTTAAAGCATTGAGGGTTGAATAATACAAAAATAATTATATAGACATATAATTGAGGGATAAAATGGACAGTTTATATATTTCTAGAGTAGTTATAAAGAATTATAGAAATTTTAAAGATTTGGATGTTGAGTTACAACATGAGTCAGTAATTGTTGGAGAAAATAATATAGGTAAAACCAATTTTATAAAAGCAATACAGCTGATATTAGATCCTACTCTGTCAGATGAGGATAGAATGCTTTCTGAAAGTGATTTTAATGATTCTCTTGAAAATCCGATGGATAATAATCAGGAGATACTAATACAGATATATATTAGCAATTATAGGAATAATATAGCGGTAATGACGATGTTATCGGATGCGACCGTCCTTGATGATAATGGAAATGAAGTTCTGTTATTGAGTTATAAGTTCTTCCCTCATGTTGATGAATTTGGCAAGAAAGAATACCAATATGAAGTTTACATGAAAAACGATAAGTCCAGGAAATTTGGCGCAAGAGAAAGAAAGTATCTTAACTTAAAAGTAATTAAAGCATTAAGAGATGTAGAAGCAGAATTAAGAAATAGTAAGAAGTCACCTGTTAAAAAGATTCTTGATGAGTACAGGATCAGTAAAGATATTCTGGAAAATATTGCCAATGAATATAAGCAGTGTGGAGATCGCGTGCTGAATTTAGATGAAATTAACGATATGACTATGCATATCAATGAGCGTTTTTCTGAAATCTTGGGAAACCATGATTACGATATATCGTTACAGGCAATGGAGGTAGATCCTACAAAGGTATTAGGATCGCTAAAAATACTGATGGCAAATCGTTCAGTATCTGATTCGAGCTTAGGATTAGATAATATTTTATATATTTCATTAGTACTTCAAATGTTGAAAGACAAAACGGTGCCTAGTTTTATAGCTGGTTCAGAATATGCTGATTTATTATTGAAGGATAATAGTAAAATTTTGGATGAATGCTATGTATCCAATACAAGTGGAAACTATACATTAAAGCCAGACATCGATGAAGAAAACAGTACACAATTATATACATTCATGTCTGATAATGGATACGGCAATAACGCTGTAACTTTGTTAGCAATAGAGGAACCTGAGGCACATCTTCACCCAGTCTATCAGCGCTTGATATATAAAGATGTTATAAATCGCAATGGATTTCCAATATTGCTGACTACACATTCAACGCATATTACATCAGTATCTCCGATTAAGTCATTAGTACATTTGCACAAAGTGGGAGGAAATACTGTAGCTCATTCTACAGCAAGTATGCCAATGGTTAAAGGCGAATTTCTGGATGTTGAAAGATATCTAGATGTTAAGAGAGGCGAGATTTTCTTGGGTAAAGGAGTTTTGCTTGTTGAAGGAATTGCAGAAGAATATATCATACCCAAAATGGCAGAAATGATAGGAAAGCCGTTAGATGAGAAAGGTATAGTGGTATGTAATATTAATTGTACGAACTTTAAGCCATATATGAAGATGTTAAATTCACTTAGTATTCCTTATTCGGTTATAACAGATGGTGACTTCTATACGATAAATGAAAATGGAGCAGAAGAGGAAGATTCGAAAAGAAGTTATCATGTTATGGAAAAGAATGTCAAAGAGGATGAAAAAACAGGCGCTCTTGGGGTTGAAAATGCAATAAGAATATTTGATGCGTTGGAAATCAGTGTACCGGAAGATAAGGATTGTATAACATATTTTTCAGAACAGGGTTATTTTATTGGAAAATATACGTTTGAAGTTGACATGATGGAGCAGACATCTACGGAAGACGGAAAACAGGTATTTATAGATACTTTTAATTTGTTAGTTGAAAGCACACAAAAGAAGAATAATTTTAAAAGAAAATTTGAGGATCAAGACTATGAGTTTTGTTTAAGACGGATAGAGGATCAGAGTATAGGAAAGGGAAGGTTTGCACAGATTTTTTCGGGAAAATGTATTGCTGACAATTGCCCTGAATATGTAAGGAAAGCCATTGAATATGTATATTCGAGGGTTGATGAATGAGTATGAGTTATTTAGAAAAGTTGAGTAGACTAGAAAAAGATGAATATCAAAAGGATGCCTTTGAAAGTCAAAATAATACGGTTGTATTAGCAGGACCGGGGAGTGGAAAAACAACTGTTCTAACATTAAAGGCTATGCATTTGTTAAATGGTGTGATTCCTGAACCACGTGGGTTAGCTTGTTTAACATATAGTAGAGAGGCCGCAAGAGAATTTACGGAAAGATTAAGGGAATTAGGTCTGGTTAGAGGAAATAACATTTTCCTTGGTACAGTACATTCTTTTTGTCTTTCTGAGATTCTTGGTAAGTTTAGTGATGTGTATTCATTAAATATTCCGACTCCGATAAAGATTATCTCTGAAAAAGAGAAAGCTAAGCTCTTTGATAAAGCCAAGCACGATGTACAGTGTGGTAGTTATTTGAAAATTGAAAAAATGAATTGCGCTAGAATGCTGAGTATTACAGGGGTAAGCGATATTACTATTGATAGGAATGAGGATGTGGAATTAGTAGCAGACGAGTATGAGAAACTATTATTCCAGGCAGGATGTATTGATTATGAAACCATAATTATCGAATCGACAAAACTGTTGCAAGAAAAACCATATGTACGAGAATGCATTTCGGCTAAGTACGCTTGGCTATTGATAGATGAATATCAGGATTTGGGCAGACCACTTCATGAAATGGTTCTTTCATTAATTGAACATACCAATATTAAGTTTTTTGTTGTGGGGGATCCAGATCAATCAATTTATAGCTTTCAGGGAGCGGTACCTCACTATTTACGAGAACTTGCAGAAAAACCTGATGTAACCCAAATAGTGTTACGAAATAACTATCGAAGTAATCAGGATATTATTGATGGATCTGAGCTTGTTCTGGATCAGCAGCGAGGATATATTGCAAAAACAAGAGAAAACGAAAGGGCTTTATACATGTTTATAGAAGTAAATGAAGAATTGGATGATCAAATTCAATACTTTGTAAAAACTATTGTTCCAAAGCTTGTTGATGCTCAAATACCATATGAAGAGATTGCTGTCCTTGTGGGAAATAATACGGAATGCAATAGCATAGCTTTAGTATGCCAGAAAGAAAACATTCCCCACTATATTGTTAAACATCAATTCAATCGAAGTGACTTTGTAAAATGGATTGAAAACTGCGCTTTATGGATTGAAGGAAATACAGATATCCTTTTTAGCGAATTGGGAGATTTTTGGACTGAACTAATAACAGATAATGGAGCGAAATATATTACAGATAAAGAAAAGCTAATTAATATAGAGCATCTTCATAAGGTCCTAAAAAATAGTAAGACCTATGAAAAGTCTCTAGCTCAATGGTTTGCCTATTTGAGAGAAGAACTGCAGTTTGATTATTATCTTGATAACAACGTCTTTTTTCAGGATGAAAGAGATAATATTGATAATCTAGTAGAAGAAATGTCCGGTGCGGAATATTTTGATTATGGAATTGATAAGTTTTGTAAAATAGGTAAACCGGAGAATCAAATTGTACTATCCACAAGACATAGTTCAAAAGGATTGGAATTTGAAGCAGTAATCATGATGGGAATGGAAGAAGACCATTTTCCGAATTATTATGCTAAAAATGATATCAGATTGTTAGAAGAGACAAATCGATTATGTTTTGTGTGTGTAAGCCGTGCTAAGCAGATATGTATTTTGATGCGTTCAAATTATTATACTATCAAAAAGAAAAATGGAGAGTTGTGGAGAAAAAAGTTTTATCCATCAAGATATTGGATGCAGTTGTATAAAAAATATGGCAAAGAATCCTAAGGGCATAACAATGCAGAAAATATTATTACAACTGGGTTATTTCTTTAGATAGTAAGTATACAGAAAAGAGTGTATACATTAGTTGTGGAGAAATGTTTTTAAGAAGCAAGGTTCTTTGGCTTTGTTTCGTTTTTATAAGGAGCTTCCTGTATAGTTTAAATGTTGGACGTTGAAAATTGAAGATACCTCAGAGTAAAATAA
>ERZ772960.3733-NODE-3733-length-10099-cov-11.818598_pt1 | contig 10099 bp, 7 predicted proteins | sample MGYA00580678_ERZ772960 | MGnify/ENA primary metagenome ERZ772960 (study PRJEB29015, sample SAMEA2737930) | human oral metagenome | biome: human oral; feature: human-associated habitat; material: dental | place: China | collected 2059 ...
AATAGAGCTGTTAGGCTCTTAGAAGCCCATTACCTTTAGGTGATGGGTAGTTCACGTTATACTGTACAAAGATTCTATAGATTGATTGAATGGAGAAAGGTGAAGAAATGTTGAATATAAATAGGAATACAGGAAGAAGAAAAATAAAGAAGATAACCGCAGTGATTTTAATGGCCACTGCACTTTCTACGCTGGCTGTTCCAATGCCAGGATTTAGCGTGAGAAATGTCATCACTGCTTATGCAGCACAGACTCCAGAGGTTGCAGCACAGGGTGCAATTCTTGTCAATGAGACAACAGGAGAGGTACTCTATGAAAAGAATGCCGATACCCGTTTTTATCCAGCATCAATTACAAAGATTATGACGGCACTTTTGGTGGCAGAGAGAGGAAATCTCGATGACACGGTGACCTATTCTGCTGCAGCAACCACAAATTTGGAATCGGGTGCCGTGACACTGGGTGTAACTGCAGGAGATAAAATTAGTGTGCGAGACAGCCTATATGGGCTTTTGCTCTATTCAGCCAATGAAATTGCCAATGGACTGGCAGAGTATGTCTCAGGATCTGTGCCAGCTTTTGCGGATTTGATGAATCAAAAGGCAGCAGAGCTTGGCTGTACCAATACACATTTTGTCAATCCAAATGGTCTAAACAATGCCAATCACTATACAACACCGAGGGATATGGCAAAGATTGCCAATGCAGCCTATAACAATGAGATTATTAGAAGCATTGATACCACAGTGCAATATACCTTCCCAGCGACAAAGAAACGACCAAGTGCAAAGATCATTACCATGGGCCACAAGATGATTAATCCGGCAGATCCAAGATACTACCCAGGAATTATTGGAGGAAAGACAGGCTATACTTCAAAGGCGGGAAACACCTTAGTTACTGCTGTTGAAAAAGATGGTGTGAGGATGATTGCTGTGGTGATGAAAGCCAGCCAAACACAATATCAGGATACCAAGGCTCTTCTTGACTATGGATTTGCTACGGTGGAGGAAAATAGACAGACTCCAGCACCAGCACCACAGGAGAATGTAAGTGCCAATACAAGTACAACAGGAAATAGTGCAAAGGCTGGGGTTGTAGGTCCAGGAGCAAATATGACAAAGAAGGGACAGCAAAAAAATGCAGGACCTGGAGAAAATCTACCTAGTGAATCACGCAAGCCAGAACAGCCAGAAAATCAACAAGGAAGCCCACAAACTGTTGCTGAAAGCGAAAGTGCAGGTTGGCATCAGAGTGGACAAAATTGGTATTATATCAAGCAAAGTGGTCAAAGAGCAGTGGGAGAGATGCTCAACATCAAAGGGGCAAATTACTATTTTGATGGCAATGGAATAATGGCGACAGGTTGGCTTCAGGATCCAAATGGAGATTGGTACTATTTGCGTGATTCAGGAGATATGATTATTTCCGGTTGGCTCTCCTATAAAAATCAATGGTACTACCTCGGACAAGATGGAAAGATGTTAAAAGATACAGTGACACCCGATGGCTATAGAGTAAATCACGAGGGAGTGTGGTCGTAATTGGGAGTACAGAAGATAATTCAACATACCCTATGGATGGGAACAGCACTGACTTTAGGGGTACTGGTCAGATCAAAGTTTGAGCGAAATCATTTGAGTGTGGTGCACTACAGAGTGGAGACAGATAAGAAAATAGAAGGAGAGAGACGATTTGTTTTTTTGTCGGATTTGCACGAAAATAGTTTTGGAAAAAACAATCGCATTCTGGTCGAGAATATTGAAAATCTCTCCCCTGATGCCGTACTAATTGGAGGAGACTTACCTGTAGTCAAAAAAGAGCTTTGTTTTCTCCAAACCCTAAATTTGCTAGAGCAATTGACAGAAAAATTTCCTGTCTATTATGCCAATGGAAATCATGAACTTCGGATGAAGCGAAATCGGCATAAATATGGCAATGCCTATTGCTTTTTTCACAGACAACTAGAAGAAATGGGCGTCATTTACTTGAGTGATCAAAAGGCCGATTTTGACCAAGATATCGAAATCTTTGGCGTAGATTTGGATGATCGCTTTTTTAAAAAAGGAAAGACACCAAAGATGGATGGGGAATACCTTAGAAAAAAATTGGGCAATTGTTCCAAGGAAAAGTTTAGCATTTTATTACCTCATTCGCCACTTTATTTTGGGGCCTATGCAGAATTTGGGGCGGACTTGACTTTGGCAGGACATTTCCATGGCGGAACCATTCGTCTACCTGGAAATATTGGACTAATGACTCCGCAATATCATTTTTTTAGCCAATATGTGGTTGGACTAAAGCAAAGGGGCAAACAAAAAATGATTATTAGTGCGGGACTTGGCACGCACAGTGTAGATTTGCGTCTCAATAATCAACCGCAACTGGTCGTCATTGATATTGTAAATACACAGCAAGGACAGGAAAGTAAGGTTTAGAAAATGCTGGAAGAAATTTCGTACAAATTAGAGAAATTTGAAGGGCCACTGGATCTTCTTTTGCATTTGATTGAAAAGGGCAAAATGGATATCTATGATATTCCGATTGTGGACATCACAGCACAGTATTTGCACTATGTAGAGACGATGGAAGAGGACAATCTTGACATAAAATCAGAATTTTTAGTGATGGCAGCAACTCTTCTTGATATCAAAGCAAAAATGCTTCTGCCAAAGGAAATCAATGAGGAGACAGGCAAGGAGATTGACCCAAGAGAAGAACTAGTGGAGCGACTTCTTGAACATAAGCGCTATTGCCAATTGGCAAAGGAGCTAGCCAATCAGGAATTTTTTGCCCAAAGAAATCTCTACAAAGAGCCGACCATTCCCAATGAGGTTTTGCAATATGAATCTTTAGTGGACCTCGATGCCCTGTTTGGCGATATGAACCTAGCCAAATTAAAGGAAATCTTTGATGGGGTGATGAGACGCAGTGATAGTCGAATGGATAAGCAAAGGAGCAAATTTGGCACAATTAAGAGAGAGCGTATTAGCCTTGAGGAAAAGGTGAGCAGTGTATTAAAGTACGCAAGGAGAAGGAGAAACTTTTCGTTTAAGGACCTCTTAGAGAGACAAAAAAATAAGCTCGAAGTAGTGGTCACTTTTCTTGCCGTGTTGGAGCTAATGAAGGTCGGTGCGATTTGCCTAAAACAGGAGGAGACCTTTGGCGATATGGTGATTGAAAGTAAAACTGAAAAGAATACAGATCCGGACATCAAAGAAATGGAGGATCTTGGCATTTCATTGACAGGACTGAGGGAGAGTAAGTAGTGGAGCAAGGAACAGAGAAAAAGGAGATCGAACAAAAAAAGGTACAGCACAGCATAATGGAGAAAGAAACCATTGAGCAGGAAAAAATTATAGAAGCTGTGCTCTTTACTATGGGAAAATCCGTAGAGGCACGCCAGCTCAGTGTGGCTCTTGGATGTAGTGTCGATCAGGCAAAGAAAATAGCAAGGAGCTTGATGCAGCGATATGAAAAAGAGCAGAGTGCAATGAAGATTATTGAGCTAGAAAATGCCTTTCAAATGTGCACACGCCCAGAATATTATGATGCCCTCATTCGTGTCGCCAAAACCCCAAAACGACAGGTGCTGACAGAGGCGGTTTTAGAGACACTCTCGATTATTGCCTATAAACAACCGGTGACAAAGACAGAGATCGACCACATTCGAGGAGTGAGCTCAGCTTATGCACTCAATAAACTATTGGAATATGGCTTGATTTATGAGGCTGGTCGCCTCGACGCACCAGGAAGACCGGTGTTACTGGCGACGACAGAGGAGTTTTTGCGTCGCTTTGGGGTGGGTTCTCTGGCAGAACTTCCCCAGATGGAGCCAGATGCCGAGGCAGAGATTATTCATGAAGTCGAAGAAGAGATGAATTATCACTTTGGAATCGAAGAAGAAGAAATCGGGGACGAAGGAATCAAGGAAGAGGAAGAAGATGGAAATTAAAATTAAGTATTTTTCAGATGAGATTGAGCGTTTAGAATATATTGGTGGGAGTAAGAGTGATTGGATTGATCTTCGAGTGGCCAAGGATGTGGAGTTAAAGGCAGGAGAATTTGCCCTCATTCCCCTTGGCGTTGCTATGGAATTGCCAAGCGGTTATGAAGCCCATGTTGTGCCAAGAAGTTCGACATTTAAAAACTTTGGCATTATTCAGCCTAATTCTATGGGAATTATTGATGAAACCTATTGCGGTGACACTGATCAATGGTTTTTTCCAGCACTTGCAATGCGAGATACAAAGATTTGTGTCAATGACCGCATTTGTCAGTTTCGCATTATTGAGCATCAGCCAAAGCTTTCCTTTTGTGAAGTCAAGGAATTGACGAGGGAGTCTAGAGGTGGCTTTGGCACAACAGGAAAAAATTAGGGAAAATGAGGGAGAGAATACAATGAAAAAGAAGTGGATTTTTCCCTTGCTTATTGTGGCTGTGGTATTGGTTGGTTGCAGCGGAAAGACAAAAAAGGAACAGAGCATAAAAAATGAGGGAGTTGCCCTGATGGAAAGTAAAGATTATGCCGGGGCAATTAAAAAATTTGATGCTGCTCTTAAGGTCAAGGATTTAAATAAGCTCAATGTTCCAGAAATTGATATTTTGCGTTACCGTGCACAGGCAGAATACCTGGCAGGTGACTATGCAGCGGCAGATCACACCTATACTTTGCTCGGCGAGGTCGATGGCGACAAGACAGAATATAAGAATATGCGAGTGATTTGTCTTTCAAAAGAGGGCAATGAACTCGATAAGGCGAAGGCTCTCTTTGATGAGACCAATGCCTTAAAGGATTCAGGGATTGGACACAAGGAGGCACTTTTAGAGCTTGGCAGGGCTTGGGCAAAAAAGAGCAGTGAAAGTGGTGATCAGAGTTATCTTGAGCAGGCCAAGGCCTATTTTGCAGCGGCAGCAGGCAAGGAAGGCCAAGTGGACACTCAGCTTTGTGACTATATTGGAAAGTTTTATTATGAGATTGAGGACTACCAAACGGCCCTTGCTTGGTTTGAAAAGGGACTTGGCTTAGAGGCAAATAATCGTGAGCTATTGTTTAATCAAGCAGCCTGCTATGAGCATATGCATGACTATCAAAAAGCACTCGACTTATTTAAGACATATCAGTCTAATTTCCAAGATGATGCCAAGGCTGCACATGAGATTGCCTTCTTGGAATCAAGATTATAGAGAGTATAAGTAGGATTACGGTATCAGATAGAGAAAGAGAATAGGAATATATGGCAGATTTAATTCAGACAGAAGAAGTTAAGGAAAGAGTGATTGTAGTCGGCGTGGCAACAAGCGACAATGATGACACAGAGCGATCCCTAGAAGAACTTGCAGAACTGGTCGATACAGCAGGGGCTGAGAGCCTCGATCGGATGATTCAAAATCGAGAGCGTGTTCATCCAGGAACCTATGTGGGTAAGGGAAAGATTGAGGAAATTAAAGAGAGAGTCTGGGAACTGGATGCAACCGGTGTCGTTTGTGACGATGAGCTTTCTCCGGCACAATTAAAGAATCTCGAACATGAACTGGGCACCAAGGTAATGGACAGAACCATGATTATCCTTGATATTTTTGCAAAGCATGCCTCTTCAAGTGAAGGAAAAATTCAAGTTGAGCTTGCCCAATTAAAATATTCAGCAGCAAGACTCGTTGGTCTTCGATCCTCCCTTTCTCGCCTTGGTGGTGGCATTGGAACAAGGGGACCAGGTGAGAAAAAAATCGAGATGGATCGCCGACTCATTCACGATCGCATTGGACTATTAAAGGCAGAACTTGCCCAAGTAAAAAAGCACAGAGAGATTGCTCGCCAGGCAAGGGAAAGGTCAAATGCGTTTGTCGCAGCCATTGTAGGCTACACCAATGCAGGAAAGTCTACGCTACTCAATACTTTGACTCAAGCAAGTATCCTTGCCGAGGACAAGCTCTTTGCCACTCTCGATCTAACAACAAGAAAACTTGCTCTTCCAAGTGGTCAGGAGATCCTCTTGACCGACACGGTAGGATTTATTCGCAAACTTCCTCATCACTTAATTGAGGCATTTCAATCGACACTGGAAGAAGCAAAGTATGCCGACTTAATTATTCATTTGGTTGATGCTTCTAATCCTGAGGCGGACACCCAAATGCTTGTGGTTTACGACACCTTAAAAAAGCTGGAAGCCCTCGGAAAAGAAGTGATCACCGTCTACAATAAGACAGATCTTCTCAAAGAAGGTGACGAAATGCCAAGAGATTTTCATGCCGACTATACAATGCGTCTCTCTGCAAAGACAGGCGAAGGCATTGAAGAATTTAAGGAACTCCTTGAGAAAATTCTTCGCAATCGCAAGGTCTATATTGAAAAGATATTTGACTATAAAGATGCGGGAAAAATTCAGCTAATCCGAAAGTATGGAGAGCTCTTGAGCGAGGAGTATCTTAGCGAAGGCATAGCTGTAAAGGCCTATGTGCCAAGTGAAGTGGTGGAGAAAGTATATCGCTAGACGATAGGAAGAGTGGTAGAATATAAAAACTAAGAATAGTGATGGAGCGATAGATGATGGATGTCAGAAAAGGCGGGACAGCAAGAATATCTCGTCTTTTTTATGGTATTGGTAAATATAAATGAATAAAGTGTTTGCAAAAGCAATTTTTTTGTGTTATACTCTCAAAAGTAAATGAGGCAATTTGAGTTTTGCCCCGATGGCTTAAAATGGTGCTTTTCAAAGGTTTCAAGCTTATTTGAACAGGATTTTGACACCAAAAAGCCCTTGTTAAATTTTTAGCCCGAAAACCGCCTCTCAACCCCTGAAGTTCACAGGCTTTGCAGGGATAGGGTTTAGAAAATGATTCCCCGTCTAGGGGACGGAAACCTATTCTAGCTGTCAGCAATGCTGTTGCCAATTGTGTTTAGAAAATGATTCCCCGTCTAGGGGACGGAAACTGCTGCTGAGAAAACATCATCGCTGTGGAACACCCCACCGTGTTTAGAAAATGATTCCCCGTCTAGGGGACGGAAACGCAAGAATGTTCTTGCACATCTCAACCTTTCTAGCAGTCTGGTTTAGAAAATGATTCCCCGTCTAGGGGACGGAAACCTGAACAATCTTGCCCGCCTTGATTAGGCGGGCTACGTTTAGAAAATGATTCCCCGTCTAGGGGACGGAAACTTTGACAGCATTAAAGATGTCGGCGACGAGTCTCACCCCGCCAGTTTAGAAAATGATTCCCCGTCTAGGGGACGGAAACTTATCTACAAACATACGTTTCCTTTGAGCTCTTGATAGTTTAGAAAATGATTCCCCGTCTAGGGGACGGAAACTCTCTAATACCGTCAATGTTATTATTTTTACTATTGTGTTTAGAAAATGATTCCCCGTCTAGGGGACGGAAACCCTATCTGCAAAAAATGAAAAAAGAACAAGCTTCTAGTTTAGAAAATGATTCCCCGTCTAGGGGACGGAAACTCTTGTTTTGTCATATCCTTAATCCTCCTAAATTTCGTTTAGAAAATGATTCCCCGTCTAGGGGACGGAAACTCTTGCCGAAGCTCATCTTTCACATTTTCAATGAAGTTTAGAAAATGATTCCCCGTCTAGGGGACGGAAACTATCGATTCATTGTATAATCTGTAACTCCGATTATTTCTTCTACGTTTAGAAAATGATTCCCCGTCTAGGGGACGGAAACAATAACATCCTCATAGATAGAAAATTTATTATCTATGTTTAGAAAATGATTCCCCGTCTAGGGGACGGAAACGTTCCAGAAATGCCTTGACTCGTCGTATCTGTATCGTTTAGAAAATGATTCCCCGTCTAGGGGACGGAAACTTTAAGTTCATCTAGTGACTTGCCCTTTACATTGTATCTCGTTTAGAAAATGATTCCCCGTCTAGGGGACGGAAACCAAACAACTATCTAATGTGCATACTAGCGGAACTTATTCACGTTTAGAAAATGATTCCCCGTCTAGGGGACGGAAACCTAAATTTAAAGCCATATGGATTATCGTTTACCTCTGTTTAGAAAATGATTCCCCGTCTAGGGGACGGAAACTATATAGTTTCAGAAACTAGTGCGATAGGGTATATACTACGTTTAGAAAATGATTCCCCGTCTAGGGGACGGAAACTTAAATTGAATAGCTTGTCTGAGGTCATGTCTAAAGTTTAGAAAATGATTCCCCGTCTAGGGGACGGAAACGCAACCTTGATGGCGTTGAAGATATCCGCCGCAAGTTTAGAAAATGATTCCCCGTCTAGGGGACGGAAACCTAGAGCTTGGAGTCTATTATTTCTTAACTCTTTATCGTTTAGAAAATGATTCCCCGTCTAGGGGACGGAAACTCCTCTGACTGCTCAATCTTGCCCGCTTTTATCAAGCGGTTTAGAAAATGATTCCCCGTCTAGGGGACGGAAACTTACCTTTACCAACTGGAATATATGTTTCATTACCAGTTTAGAAAATGATTCCCCGTCTAGGGGACGGAAACGATGGACTTTTCCATCATGATATGACTCTGCAATGTCGAATGTTTAGAAAATGATTCCCCGTCTAGGGGACGGAAACTATTCTTTTTATCATATTTGTTAAACATGATATATTGAAGTTTAGAAAATGATTCCCCGTCTAGGGGACGGAAACTTCTTGTGCATGAAACTGATTTCTGGATTATTTCCTGTTTAGAAAATGATTCCCCGTCTAGGGGACGGAAACTTGATATTCTCAAGGAATAATCCATTCTCAGTATGTTTAGAAAATGATTCCCCGTCTAGGGGACGGAAACACAATAATGTCCAGGGCAATAATGCAGTTTGAAAGTTACGTTTAGAAAATGATTCCCCGTCTAGGGGACGGAAACCAAGCTTCTATGAATTTAATATTACCTCCTTTATAAGTTTAGAAAATGATTCCCCGTCTAGGGGACGGAAACCCTAGGCTAGAGAGTAATATAAACCAAGGTACCTTAAGTTTAGAAAATGATTCCCCGTCTAGGGGACGGAAACTCTTTCAAGATCCTGAATCAAACTATTGAAGGTTAAAGCTAGGTTTAGAAAATGATTCCCCGTCTAGGGGACGGAAACTGTGTTAATAGTAAGAAAGATACTAAGCTTAAGAGTAATGTTTAGAAAATGATTCCCCGTCTAGGGGACGGAAACTTATGAAAAGAGCACAAGAAGAAGGAGCACTATTATCTAAAGTTTAGAAAATGATTCCCCGTCTAGGGGACGGAAACCCTAATAGGAAATTATTATATGTATCAGATGTTCAGTATAGTTTAGAAAATGATTCCCCGTCTAGGGGACGGAAACTCAGTACCTTTAGTATTTCTAATTCTATATTGATTTGTACCGAGTTTAGAAAATGATTCCCCGTCTAGGGGACGGAAACCATCCTTGCCACCTTAACTGCATTGGCGATGTCCGCCACAGTTTAGAAAATGATTCCCCGTCTAGGGGACGGAAACTTGCAGTGGCACGTAACCCAGCAGTTGTACTGCCTACATTTTAGTTTAGAAAATGATTCCCCGTCTAGGGGACGGAAACCTAGATATATACATCTACTAGTGACCTCTGAATCACGTTTAGAAAATGATTCCCCGTCTAGGGGACGGAAACCCTATCTTTTTAAATCGTGTGATCACGTAACTAATAGTTTAGAAAATGATTCCCCGTCTAGGGGACGGAAACAACATCAAATACAATACCATCAAAATCTGATGGAAGTTTAGAAAATGATTCCCCGTCTAGGGGACGGAAACCTAATACCTAGAACTCCTTCACAATATTGGATAGTCTCAATAAGTTTAGAAAATGATTCCCCGTCTAGGGGACGGAAACTGTGCCTGTTGAGCCGTTGTGTTTGCGTTGTTTGCAGTCTGTTTAGAAAATGATTCCCTGTCTAGGGGACGGAAATGGAAAATCAATCGTCAATCGCAATAGGAGACGGTGAATTTTGGCATTAATCAGTATTGCATTGTATTGATTAATTGATGAATATTAATGAATTCCCCGTTTAGGGGACGAAGAATTAAAAGATTTCAGGAAAGATGTTATTTGAAATAATGCTACCGCAATCCCACTAGCTTTAGATGGTGGGTTAAGGTAGCA
>ERZ772960.3736-NODE-3736-length-10090-cov-8.992825_pt1 | contig 10090 bp, 7 predicted proteins | sample MGYA00580678_ERZ772960 | MGnify/ENA primary metagenome ERZ772960 (study PRJEB29015, sample SAMEA2737930) | human oral metagenome | biome: human oral; feature: human-associated habitat; material: dental | place: China | collected 2059 ...
AGGTAAACATATATTCTTCCTTCTTTATTTTTCATTTTTCTAATATAAGCCATAATTTATTATATCATACATAACCATACACAACAAGAAAAATTTTTAAAAAATATTAAAAAAATATTGAAATTTAATAAGTATTTAAATAAAATTGTAATTGAAACTGACAAACTCGAGAAAAATAATGGAGCACCTACCATAAATGCTAAAAATGTTAAAATAAAAGTTGAAGCAGGAGCAGCTGATGGTAATAATGCTCCTAGAGGAATGGTAATGTATGATGGTGCTAAGTACTTTGGAGAAAATATAGATATAAATTTAATTACAAATTCTACAACTGAAGGGAATGATGTAATAGGACTTGATTTTGGAACAAATGATGAGAATTTAGTAGGAAATCCTAGTAATACTGTAATGAATGTCAAAGATATAAATATAAAAATAGAAAATAACCAAGTTGTGATACCAGCTGGTGGTGAGCAAAATACACTGGTTGGACTTTGGCAGTATGGAGAAAAAAATCAAACATCAAGCTTTACATCAACAGGAAATTTGAATATAGAAATAGATGATAAGACAAATAAGGCCTCATATCATACTTCAGTAGGAATCATTGTTGCAGGTGATAGTGCAGCAAAAATGACTTTAAATAATTCAAATATCAAAATAAAGTCAAAAGCAGATAATGACTATTATGGAGGGGCTATTGTTTTAGGTTATCCAGATTATGAAGCTGCAACAACAGGACAAGGAGCAACTTTAGAATCTAAAGGAAAGATGGTTTTAGATACTACAGAAGCACCTGATGTTGCAACATTAAATTTACATGGTCATGGAAGCTTATTTAAAGCAGATTTTGAAAACAGTTCAACTGAAATAAAATCAGGAGGAACTGCTATTAGATTTGCAGGAGTTTCTCAAGAGTTTATTAATGAAGGTGAAGATACTAAACCAGGAAGAGATTTAACTATAAGTTTAAAGAATGCTAAAATTACAACTTCAGCTACTGCTCCTTATTCTGCTCCTTTAATTGTTGTTGAAGATGGTGTTAAAAATGCAACTTTCAATTTATCAGGTCCTGGAAGCATAGCAAAAGCAGCAGAGAAAAATAATTTACTTTCAGTTAAAGGAAATGCTAATGTAACTTTAAATATAAGTGATGGAGCAAAGGCAAGTGGAACAATCACAAGAGGTTCTAGTGGTGAAATAACAACTAATATTACAAATAATGCTGTTTGGTCAGTACCTGCAAACAGTGGAAGTACCTATTCTTCTAATTTAACTCTAAAAAATGGAGGAACTCTTAATCTGTCAGATGAAAATCATCCACATACTAGTGGAATTAATTATTATGAAGTTAAAGTTTTTGGTTCTAAAACTGATGATGGAAAACTTGTTAATGACAATGGAGTAATAACTATGGCTAATACTTCATATAATGATGAAGTTGAAATCTATGGTAATTATGAAGGTAAAAATGGAGCAAAAATTAAAATGAATACATTGTGGAATGCTCCAGGTGATGCTAATGGTGCAAACTCAAAATCAGACATATTGAAAATTTTGCAAGGAGGTTCTTCTAAATTAGGGAATGCAACAGGAGTTACAGAAATTATTCCTGTAGCCCTTGATGGAAGAGTAAATATAATAGAAGGTAATATTAAAAAGGTAGCTCAAGCAGTAAATACTGTACCTGTTGTAGTTGCTGATAAAGCAGCCGCTGGAACTTTCGTAGGAACTGCTCAAACAACAGGTGCTGGAGAAGTTCAACTTACAAGTAAACTAAATAGTAATGGTCAAAGAGTTTTCTTCTGGACATTGAATGCCATAGATGGAACTAATCCTTATGATGATGGTACAAGTAAAAACTATAGCTTAAGAAAGGCTAGAACAATACTTAATTCATCAGTGGCTGGATACATAAATACAGCTAAGGTAAATATGGATTCAGGTTTTACTAGTTTATCAACTTTACATGAACGTAGAGGAGAAAATGCACTAGATGTAAATAATAAAAAAGGTCAAGCTTGGGCTCGTATAATAGGTAAGCATTCAAAAGATGAAGGAAAAGAAAGATTTAACTATGAAACAGATATATATGGAGTACAAGCAGGATATGATTTCAACATAAAAAATTCTGAAGATGGAAACAGATATACAGGATTTTATTTTACAAATACAACAGCAAGTACAGATTTCTATGATAGATATAGAGCTCAAAATGGTATCATAGCTTCTGATAAATACACAGGTAAAGTTAAGACTAAAGATTTTAGTTTAGGTCTTACAACAACAAAATACTATAATAATGGTTTCTATTTAGATTTAGTAGGACAATTGTCTTTTATCAATAATAAATATAATTCAAGAGATGGAGTGTCTGCTAAACAAAGAGGAAATGCTTTAGCATTATCAGTTGAAGGTGGAAAAAATTATAGTCTAGGAAGTAATTGGGCAATTGAACCACAAGCTCAATTAATCTACCAATACTTGAATTTAAAAGATTTTAATGATGGGGTACGTGAAGTTCATTATGGAAATGACTCTGCTCTTCGTGCTAGATTAGGTTTTAGAACTACATATAAAAAGTCATTCTATTCTATAGCTAATGTATGGCATGATTTCAGTAACACAACAGAAGCAAATATAGGTTCTGATAGAATTAAAGAAAAATATTCTGCAACTTGGGGAGAAATTGGACTAGGAGTACAACTTCCAATAACAAATAGTGCTTATGTCTACTCAGATATAAGATATGAAAGATCGTTTACATCAAATCCTAAACATAAAGGATATCGTGGAACAGTTGGATTTAAATATACATTCTAATTTATAAAAATGGGGCTGTTACAGCCCCCATTTTTTAATCTTTTATTAATTCTCTTAGATTTTTAATAACCTTAGTCGGATAGACTTTTAATCTTTCAATGTCATTCTCATCATGTACACCTGAACAAACCATTATAGTTTCAATATTTCCTTCATAACCAAGTTTAATATCAGTTTCTAAATTGTCACCTAATAAGATTATATCTTCCTTTTTTAAGTTCTTATCTTCTAAAAGAATATTTAATATTGTTTGATAAGGTTTCCCAACTTTAATAGCTTCAACTCCTGAAGCATATTCAAGCATATTTACTGTTGCCCCATTACCTAAATCAAAAAGTCCATTGTTTGCAAGTAATCTATCAGAGTTAGTTGCAATGAATTTAGCACCAGCTAAAATATGATGTAAAGCTTCACTATATTTAGTGTAATTTGCCTTTCTATCCAAGCCTACAACAACAAAATCAGCCTTATCCTCAACAAAAATAAAGTTTTCTTCTTTTAAAGCTTCTTCTAAGCCACTTTCACCTATCATAAAGCATTTTCTTTCTGAGTAATTTTTAGCAATATATTTAGCAGTAGCTATTGCTGATGTAAAGAAATCATCTTCTTTTATATTTTTAAAACCTAAATTTAACATATGTTCCTTAGCTTGAGTTTTAGTTCTTGTTGCATTATTTGTTAAAAATATATAGGGCAAGTCTTTTTCTTGTAAATAGGCTATAAATTCTCTAGCCCCATCAATATTCGTATTCCCACTGTACATAGTTCCGTCTAAATCTATAAGATATGTTTTCATAATTTCACCTCTTGTCTATTATACATTAAAACAAAAAGGACTGCAATTTTTACAGTCCTTAATTAATATTAATCTACTTGTCTATCATCTACAAAGTTTGATTGTCTTTTTAAGTTACCATTTTCATCATAAATCTTCATTGGTCCATTTTTCTTACCATTTTTGAAAGTAATTTCTTCATTTACTTTACCATTTTCAGAGTAACCTTTTAATACTCCTACTTCCTTATCATCTTTAAAAGTAACTTCACTTAATAATTTACCACTAGGATAATATTTTTTAGATACACCATTCTTTTTATCATTAGCATATTGAGTTTCATATTCTAATTTTCCATCTTTATCATACATCTTAATAAGACCATTAAGTTGATTATATTGATATGAAAGTTCTTCTACTAGCTTTCCATTCTCTTGATATTGGAATGATTTACCATCTAAAACATCATTTTTGTAATTAGAACTAATTTTGATTTTACCACTTTCATAATAAAGTTTTGCAGGGCCATTTAAAGAACCCATTAAGAAAGTTTGTTCAGTCATTAATTTACCACTAGGATAATATTCTTTTGAAATTCCATTAGGTTGTCCTTCTGTAAAATATGCCTCAGCTAATAAAATACCTTTATCAGAAAAATATCTAGATAGTCCATCTATTTTACCATTTTTATAAGAAATTTCTTTTTCAACTTTACCATTAGGATAGTAATATTTTTCTAAACCATCTATTTTATCATTTTTGTAGTTTGCCTCATATTCTAAAATTCCATTTTCAGAATAACTTTTTACAGTTCCATTGACTAAAGCATTTTGAAAAGTTTCTTCTCTTTTAACCTTTCCATTAGGGTAATATGTAAAAGTTTTTCCTTCTAATTTACCATCTTTTAGACTTATAACAGCTTCAAGCTTACCATCTTTTGATTTCTTTTCAACTATTCCAGTAAAAGGAGTCTTTTCATTTCCAAAATAAGCTATACCATTATCAGTTCTTGTCATACTTTCATAAGGAACTTTTTTTACATTCCCTTCTGAAAAAGCTAAAACTGAAGTTAATAAAAATAAAGCTATTAATGATTTTTTAATATATAAACCTCCACATTATTTTTTCTTATATTATATGGTCTTTTTTTAATAATATCTGTAACATATGTTACATAAATATATGGAAGGCAATGATTAATATTTTAGTCTACTTGCTTATCATCTACAAAGTTAGCTTGTTTTAAAAAATTACCATTTTCATCATAAAACTTTGTTATTCCATTTTTCATACCATTTTTGTAAGTACTTTCTTCTTGTACTTTTCCATTTTCATAGTAAACCTTAACAATTCCTTCTATGACTCCATTATTATAAGGAATTTCACCTTGTACTTTACCAGTTTGAGAGTAACCTTTTAATATTCCTATTTCCTTACCATCTTTAAAAATAACTTCACTTAATAGTCTACCATTAGGATAATATTTTTTTGATAGACCATTTTTTTCATTATTAGCATATTGAGTTTCAAACTCTAAATGTCCATCTCTATATAATTTGATAAGACCACTAAGCTGATTAGCTTCGTATAAAAGTTCTTGTAGCACTTTTCCATCTTCTTGATACTCAGTTAATTTTCCATCTAAAGTATCATTTTTATAGTTTGAAATAATATATATTTTTCCACTTTCAAAGAAATATTTTGCAGGTCCATTTAAAGCTCCCATTGAAAAATTTTGTTCAGATTTTAATTTTCCATTAGGATAGAATTCTTTTGAAACACCGTTAGGTTCTCCATCAGTAAAATATGCTTCAGCTAATAAAACACCTTCTTCAGAGAAAACTTTTGAAACCCCATCTAATTTCCCATTCTTGTAAGACATCTCAGATTTTAATTTTCCATTAGGGAAATAATTTCTTTCAATACCCTCTAGTTTTCCATCTTTTATACTAATAGTAGATTCAACTCTACCATCTTCACTTTTCTTTTCAATAATTCCAGTGTAAGGAGCACTGTCACCTTCAACAAAAATTATGCCATCATCACTTTTAATCATGCTTTCATAAGGAACTTTTTTTACACTTATTTCTGAAAAAGCCAAAACAGAAGTTATTAAAAATAAAGTTATTAATGATTTTTTCATATTTAACCCTCCCAATTATTTTGAATATATTGTATAACACCTCTATTATAACATTTGTAATATATGTTATAGAAATATTTTAGTAATAATTTTTTATTCAAGTCAGATAGATGACGAAGTTTTTTATTTCCGTTCATATATAAAATAAAAGTTGTTAAATAATTTGTTATAAAATTGCAGTTATTATATAATAAAATATAAGAGTATTAAAAAAGAATAAGGAGTGCTAAGATGAAAAAGTTATTATTCTTATTATTTATGTTAATATTATCAATATCAGCTAGTTCAAAAAATTTTAAATATCATCCAAAAACAAAAGCTGAACTTCAAGAGTTAATTGAAAATGAAAGTGTTTATCTTGGTGATATAGATACATCAGCTATTACAGATATGTCCTATTTGTTTATAATAGGTCAAAAGAAAATAGATGCTTGTGGAACAGCTTATGAATATATAACTACAAAAAGAAAAAACTTTTCAGGCATAGGAAAATGGGATACTTCAAATGTAACTGATATGGAAGGTCTATTTTTTAAAATGAAAGATTTTAATGAAGATATATCAGCTTGGAATACATCAAAAGTAGAGAATATGATAAGTATGTTTGAGGATGCAGACAGCTTTAATCGAACACTAAATAATTGGGACGTATCAAAAGTAAAAACAATGAAAAATATGTTTAGAGGAGCAATATCATTCAATCAGGCATTAAATAAATGGAATGTAGGTGAAGTAATGGATATGGAAGAAATGTTTGAGGCTGCTTACAAATTCAATCAAAATATTAATTCATGGAATGTATCTAAGGTAAAGAATATGTCATATATGTTTAATAGTGCAAAAGAGTTTAATCAGCCATTGGATAAGTGGAATGTATCTAGTGTTGAAAATATGACTTGTATGTTTAGATATACTAAGAAATTTAATCAAGCTCTTAACTCATGGAATGTTTCAAAAGTAAAGTATATGGAAGAGATGTTTTTTGAAGCAGAATCATTTAATCAAAGTCTTAATCGTTGGAACGTATCGAATGTTAAAGATATGGCTCGTATGTTTTGTGAAGCAAAAAAATTTAATCAAGATTTAAGCATGTGGAAGGTACAAGGAGCAACTGATACTGTAAATATGTTTTTAGGTTCACCTTTAGAAAATAGAAAACCTAAATGGGAAGGACAATAAAAAAGGTATGCTCATGGAGATAAATATAATTCGTGGACAAAATCAAATAGGTGGTTCTATAATAGAGGTTTCATCTAAAAGTACAAAAATTATTTTAGATGTTGGTAGTAACTTAGATGATAAAGAAATAGTAGTTCCTGAGATTGAAGGACTATTTAAGGGAGAAGCTAAGTATGATGGAGTTTTAATTAGTCACTATCATAGTGATCATGAGGGCTTAGCAACAAGAATTCTTTCTGAGATACCAATATATATGGGAGAAAAAAGCTATGAAATACATAAGGTTACAAGAGAATATATAAAAAAAGAATATTTAAAAGAACCTAGAGTTTTCAAATCAGAAGAGCAAGTTTTTATAGGAGATATAAAAATTACACCTTATCTTTGTGACCATTCAGCCTTTGATTCTCATATGTTTCTATTGGAGTGTGAGGGGAAAAAGATATTATACACAGGAGATTTTCGCTCTAATGGAAGAAAATTCTTTCAGTCATTATTGGATAAGTTTCCTAAAGTAGATGCTCTTATAACAGAGGGAACTAATCTTTCAAATAATAAAATAGGAAAGATAAATTTGACTGAGAAAGAACTTGAAAAGAAAGGAATAGAACTTTTAGAAGGAAATGATAGACCTGTGTTTGTATTAATGGCAGGAACAAATATAGATAGAATAGTTACATTCTATAAGATTGCAAATGCAACTAAAAGACTATTTCTAATAGATACTTATGTAGGAGTAATTACAGATACTATAGGTGGAAATATTCCTAATCCTAGAACATTTTCTAATGTTAGAATATTTTTAACGAATCAAGATAAATATGAAATTTTAAAAAATTATCCACAAAATAAAATTGGTAAAAATGAAATAGCAAGTAAAAATTTTATGATGTGTGTTAGACCTTCAATGAAAAAGTATTTAGAAAGTTATCCAAATGAATTTTCTTTTGAAGGCTGTACACTGTTCTATTCAATGTGGGAAGGCTATAAAAAGCAAGAAGATATGAAAGAGTTTTTAGAATTCATGGAAGAAAAAGGGGTAAAAATTATATCCTTACATACAAGTGGACATGCAGATGAAAAAGATTTTGATAAATTAATTAAAAAAGTTGAACCCAAAATTATAATTCCAGTACATACAGAAAATTCTGAATGGTTCAAAAGATATGAAAATTGTGAAGTTATTTATGATAAAAATATAATTAAGATATAATAAGTTATGAAAATTTAGGAGGGGGTTATTATGTCGACATACTCAAAAGATGAAATTATAAAAAAATTGGAAGTAGCAAAATCTGAAATGTGGAAATTTTATAGTCAAGATTTTGTAAATTATAGAGGAAAAACATCAGATAAAGAAAGGGATTATTATACAGAAATTATTGCGAAATGGTTACTAGATAATATTGAATTATTTAATGATATAAAAATGATAAGTAGAGAAAATAGTTATAAAGTGGATAGTCATGATGGGAAAATTAAAAATGAAAAATCAGAGCGTGAAGAAGAAATTATTGCTATGAAATTATTTGATTCTTCACAAAATCAAGGGAAAGTTTTTGATATAATTGGAAAGATTATAGACTATCAAACTCCTTTAAAAAATATAAGGGCAGATAAAGCTGGTAAAATAGATTTACTTGCTTATAATGAAAAAGAAAACCCAAAAACTCTAAGAATTTTAGAATTGAAGAAACCAGATAGTGAAGAAACAATGTTAAGATGTGTATTAGAAGCCTATACTTATTTAAAAGTTGTGGATAAGGATAAATTATTAAAAGATTTTGGACTACCAGAAAATACAAAAATTAAAGCTTGTCCATTTGTATTCTATGGAAAAGAAGAATATAAAGAAATGCAAGAAATAAAAGACAATAGAAAAAACTTAGGAAAATTAATAGAAAAATTAGGTATAGAAGTAATATATTTGAAAGAAGAAAATGGAGAATACAGTGTAGTTAAAGAATAATTGATAAATAAAAAAAGCCAATTGCAGATTTTAAAAAAATCTTTTGCAATTGGCTCTCTTTTTCTGTAAAATTTATTTAGACTAAAACATACAGAAAGGAGTAATATCTCATGATTAAAGAAATACTATCCATAGCAAATCTACCACAAATTTTAAATTTTATCAAGCCTTTTTTAACTCATAACCATTTGGGATACATTAAAAATTCTATCAACAGATTTATGCTTTGTCGCGATTCTAAAGCTGGTTTCATTAAATACTCTTGTACTGAGTGTGGTCATTATCATACTATTCCTATTACTTGTAAATCTAGACTTTGTCCTTCTTGTGGATTTAAATATTCTGCTACTTGGACACAAAAGATGACTAATGATATTCTTAATGTACCTCATAGACATATTCTTTTTACCATTCCTGAAGAATTAAGACCTTTTTTCTTTTACGATAGAGAGCTTCTTTCTAAACTAGCAAGCGCTGTCAATAAAACTTTGGAATATCAATTTCATAATATTTATAAAAAGAATAATAGAAAAATTAAAGTCCCTAAATCTTCTTCAGATTATTTCACTAACTCTGATATTGTCCACTATGGACTTATCACTGTTATTCATACTTTTGGTAGAGATTTAAAATGGAATCCTCATATTCATGCGCTTGTTTCTCTTGGTGGATTTACTAAAAATTTTATCTTTAAAAAATTAGACTACTTCCATGTCTCTTCTATTGCTGGACAATGAAAGTATCATGTACTTAATATTGTTAAAAATGGTAATTATCCTAATCTTAAAATTAAAAATTTAGCTCTGAAAACTGTTTCTAAACTATATAAAGAAAATAAGAGATTCTTCTTTAATGTAGGTTCTGGTAATGTTAATTCACCTAAAGGAATCGTAAAATATTTAGGTAGATATCTTGCGCGTGCACCTATTGCTGAATATAAAATTGTTAATTATGATAATAAAAAAGTTACTTTTTTCTTTAATGACTTAGCTGACAATAAAAAGAAAAAATATGTAACTATGGACATAGATAAATTTGTTCAGCAAATTCTTATTCATTTACCGCCTAAAAATTTTAAAATGATTAATAGATTTGGTTTTTATGCGCGGAATATTACAACAAAGTTAAAAGATACTATTAAAAAATACAAGAAAAAATTTTCTAAATCTGAATATTCTTTCTATGTGAAACAATCTATTGA
>ERZ772960.3741-NODE-3741-length-10081-cov-5.228905_pt1 | contig 10081 bp, 9 predicted proteins | sample MGYA00580678_ERZ772960 | MGnify/ENA primary metagenome ERZ772960 (study PRJEB29015, sample SAMEA2737930) | human oral metagenome | biome: human oral; feature: human-associated habitat; material: dental | place: China | collected 2059 ...
GTCCTTAGCAAACGAGATAAAATTTTATCCAAGGCGAGTGAGATAAAATTACGCGTCTTGCCTCAAAAATTTATCAAAATTTAAGTGGGGGGGGGGGCTATTATAATCAACAAATTTTAAACGGATTTGTAAGCGGATCCGGTGGAGGAGGCTCAAAGATCGTAAGTTATAAAACGGCAAGAGCGGCGGTGGCGAGAAGCCTTGAAATCATAAATTGTAAGGAGAAAATATGAAAAACAAAATTTTAATCGCGGCGTTTGCCGCTGCGGCTTGCGTTAGCGTAGGCTCTAGCGAGGGTTTACTTTTAGGCATCGAGGGGGATTACTCGTTTAAATCTAGTCTTACAGCCAAATGGTCGGAGGATGGAGACTCTGGCACCGTTAAAGATCATAAGGGGCAAGCTGCGATAGGTTTTAAAGCTGGCTATGATTTTGGTATAGCTAGAGCATACGGCGAGTATATGTATGACTTTAAGGTTACAAAAAATGGTAGTGATGAGGATGGAGATTTTAAACACTCTTGGAATAAGCATAGCTTGCTAGTAGGCGGAGATTTTACGCCTGAGATTACGAATAGCTTTAGGCTAGTAGCGGGCGCATATACGGGGGTTTCGTTTTTGAAATACAAAGATTCGTATAATGACTTCAGCGGCGATAGTGACTCTATATCAAAGACAGTACCAGGCTGGGTCATCGGCGCAAGGCTGGGCGGGCTATATAGCTTTGATGAGCATAATGAGATCGAGTTTGGCTACAAAGCGGACTACACGAGATACAAGGCTAGTAAGCTCGGAGAGGATATAGATAAAGCCTACGAGACCAATCATGGACTATATTTAGGATACAACTTTAAATTCTAAAAATTCTAACGTGCTAGCGCAGGATGGAGCGAACGAACTCCCGCTCCATCCATTTTAAATTCCAAATAATTATTAGACGTCAAATCGCAGGATTGTTTAATCCGAAATTTGCTAGTAATTCAGACATAATTATATGATAATCAAGGATGCTGCCGGTGCTAGACATCAAATTTTACCCGCTTACGCGTATAAAATTTTAAAATTTTTAAAAATATCATTATCCAAGCTTAATTTCCTATTTTTGGTGCCATCTGCTAAGCGCTTAAATTGATGGAATTTATGAAATTTTACTCAATCCGCTTTTTTCTAAAAATCGTTAAAATCTCAAGTTGAAAAAGCGGAATTTTATTAATGTCTCCATTTGCCACTTTAAATTTGTTTCATAATTGCTTCGGATATCTCACGACTCCTAGCTTGAGCCAACGCAGAAGCACCATAAAATCATTAAAATTTGGTTGGTTGCCATAGGCAAAATGCTAAGCGAGCACGTAAAAGGATTGCTCTTTAATGGCAGTTGATTTAGAGGCGAATTGGTCCTGTTTGCTTTATGGAAATCTCGCATTTACATCTTCGGGATTAGCACTTAAATTGCGGTAAAATTCTAAAACTACTACACCTAAGAATTTTACCGTTTTAAAGCATTAAATTTTTACGATTTTAATATTAGTCGCAAGCGTAGAATTTTTACCTTTATAAATTCGCGGTAAAAGCGGTAGATGCCTGTCGTGCGGATTTAGATGCCAGATTTATCCGCAAGCGCTACGCTTTTACTAAAATTTTGTCTTTGTAAAAATTTTAAAATTTCAATCGCTCTTTTTAAAATACTTCGGCGCAAACATAAATTTCTAGCTGCTTCGCTATATTTTGTAAGCTAGCTCGGGGTCTTAAAATAGCAAGTCGCCGTGCCTGCTATTTGCCAAAAACCCTAGCGAAAATCGCGTCCACGTTTTTGGTGTAATATCCGTAGTCAAAGCACTCTTTGATCTCGCTTTCGCTTAGCTTTTCTCGTAGCTTTGTATCTGCGAGCAGATTTTGTAAAAATAGGCTATGCCCTTGCTCATCTATAGCTTTTTTGCCCTCTTGCAGATCCGCCCAGACCTTCATCGCATTACGCTGCACGATTTTATAAGCATCCTCTCTGCTAACTCCTCGTTTAGGCAGCTCTAGCAGCACGCGCTGCGAAAACACGAGCCCACCGGTTAAATTTAGATTTCTCATCATATTTTCGGGATATACGAGCAGTTTTTCGATCAAGCTTGTCAAGCGATTTAGCATAAAATCAGCAGTTATAAAGCCATCAGGGAGGATAAATCGCTCGACCGAGCTATGGCTGATGTCGCGTTCGTGCCATAGTGCTACGTCCTCCATCGCGGGTATTGCGAAGCTACGGATCATACGGCATAGTCCCGTTACGTTTTCGCTAAGCACAGGATTTCGTTTGTGTGGCATCGCAGAGCTGCCCTTTTGACCTGGGCTAAAAAATTCCTCTGCCTCATAAACCTCGGTGCGTTGATAGTGGCGGATTGCGATAGCGATCTTTTCGCAGCTGGAAGCCAGGATCGCAAGTGCGCTCATTACCTGCGCGTAGCGATCGCGCTGGATGACTTGATTGGATGCGGGAGCGGGCTTTAGCCCCAGATATTCGCACACTAGCTCTTCTAGCTCTAGTGGAGCGTGGGCGAAATTCCCCATCGCACCGCTTATTTTGCCGTAGCTGATGACGCTTTTTGCGTGTTGCAAAAGCTCTAGCGCGCGATTTATCTCATCATACCAGACCGCAAGCACGAGTCCGAAAGTGATCGGCTCGCCGTGGATACCGTGGCTGCGCCCGACCATCAGTGTCATTTTATGCTTCATGGCTTGAGATTTTATCGCGGCTTTTAAATTTTGCACATCCTCAATGATGAGCTCCATGCTTTCTTTGATTTGTAGCGCGACGGCAGTATCGATGCAGTCACTACTAGTCATTCCGTAATGCACGAAGCGGCTCTCCTGCCCAAGGCTCTCACTCACGCTCGTTAGAAATGCAATCACGTCGTGCTTGGTGGTCTTTTCGATCTCATCTATCCGCTCGATCCTAAAGCTTGCGTTTTGTAGAATTTTATCTTTATCGCAGTCGCTTATTAGACCTAGTTTATTCCACGCTTTAACTGCTGCGAGCTCGACTTTTAGCCACGCGTCGTATTTGGCTTGCAAGCTCCATTTTTCAGACATCTCTTTTCTTGCGTATCTTTCGACCATTTTAGTAGCCTTTCGGTTAGAATTTCTTGTATAATGATGGCAAAAATTATATAAAAATGGGGCTGAAAGTTTAATATGGGTTATGAGAAAAGAAGCCTGGGAAGCTTTGAGGGACGCAAAATTTACGAAATTCTGCTTAGCCTCGGATACGATATGAAATCCGCGCAGCGCATCTGTGACAAGCATCGCGTAACCGATGCAGAGGATCAAAATTTGCATAAAAATTCCGTTGCTCGCGGAGAAATTTTTTTGATCGATTACAAATGCGAGCCGCGCGGACTGAAGCCGATCTTTGAGTGCGATGCGTTTGCGGCATTTGACAAGCCGAGTGGAATTTTAAGCCATCCGAGCGGGCGCAACTCGCCTTATAATATGTATGACGAGATCTGGTCGCTATACGGGCAGGACGCGTGCGTGGCGCACAGGCTCGATCTCGAAACCAGCGGCGTTTTGATCGTCGCTAAGGATAAAGACGCGGCGCGCGAGCTTAAAGAGTGCTTCGAACAACGTAGAGTGATGAAAAGCTATCTAGCGCTCGTACGAGGGGATTTGAGAGAGGACTTGCGAGGTGATTTGCAAAGTGCTGCTTGCAATGGCGAGATAGAGGATTGCTATGCGCTAGGCTCGGATGAAATTTGCGGATCAAAATTTGTGGGCGATGCTGTGAGTTTGCCAAGTAGCGTATCGGATCTGCGCGATATGCGAGCTTTAAAAGGGGCAGGCGATAAATTTGGATTTAATATCTTGTCTAATGGTGCGAGTAGGGGATTATGGTACAGCACTCTATCTGACGACGCGCAGGCTAAATTTAAATCTGGCGCTCCTACTGGCGATGTTGGCAGCAGATTTGAATTTGATGACTTATCCTGCGGCGTGAGTGATAAGCTTAAACCCGCTATCGCGATGAGTAGCGCGGATAACGGACATAAACCTTGCGCCTTATCTGTGGCTAAATCTTTGCCAGCTACTTCTATGGGCTGCGTAAATTTTAAAAAATTTGAGCCTGCAAAATACGCAAAATTTAGCGAAAAACTGAAATTTTTAAAGGATTTTGAGGGATTTGTGATCGATGCTCCGATCGCCCCTAGCGACGAGTTTGCCGATCTTAAAATTCGTATGAAAATATCGCGCGACGGCAAGGAGGCGATCACGCTGATACGCCCGCTGCGATATTTTGAGGACATGGACGCTAGCCTGATTGAGTGCTATCCGCTGACGGGTAGGCAGCATCAGATCAGGCTGCATCTATTTGCCGCGGGTGCGCCGATATTGGGAGAGCCGCTGTATGGGCTTTCGCGAGAGCAAGCGGAGAGGATATTGGATAAAAAGATGGATGAGACGGAGCGGATCAGAACGACTGGGGCGCCGAGATTGCTACTGCACGCGGATGCGATTTGCTTCGAACTAGGCGGCGAACGATACGAGATAAAAAGCAAATTCGATGCCGCAAGAGAGTTTTATAATCTTGCTAAAATCGGTAAAATTTAAGCAACTCAATAAAATTTTGAAGTGGCGGCGATTATTTTTATGACCAGGATTTTGCTTTTGCTAGTTTTTATAAAATTTTGTGATTACAACGGCGTTTAATTTATTAATTTCTCATCTATGGTTTTTTGAAAATTTTAAGACGATTTTATTTTGCGATGGGCTATATTGGGAAAAAGCGTTACGGCTTTAAAAGTACATAATTCAGCTTGGCTAGATGGTGGGTTCATATATTTATTTTCGGTAGCGAAAATTACGGTAAATTTGAGCTCAGAGCGCATAAATATTGGATGCTTCAAGATAAGTTGGGCGGTAGCATAAAAGATTTTAAATCCGATGTTGATTCTTTTAAAAAATGCAATCAAGAATATGGAATATTTAAAAGAGAATTTGACGAATACGCTAATTTTCTATTTAAGCAAAAGGGCGGGGCGGGAAGCTCTGTTAATTTAGAAAGCTCGGCATTGATAGCAAGCATAGGAAGCAAAACGGTAGTTGCTTCTTTTGGGGAATATTGCAAGAGGGTACTTGGTTTGGGCATAGACCGTAGCATAGAACAAAAACGAACAATAGAAATATCGCAAGATATTGGCATGAGACTTGGATTGTAATTGTTAATTTCTATGAAAATTCGAAATGTTAAGGGTAGATTAGAAAGAATTTGTGGATAATTTCCGCCTTTGTAATCTAGGATTTTTTAAGCAGCGATCTGTTTAAGAAGACGCCGATCTCCTCCATTATTTTTGCGCGTTTATTCCTACTCCTTTATAAATTTTTTGCCGATTTGATTTTTGATCTGGAAATATTAGTCGATTTTTTTTATCTTTTTAAAATTTTATCCATATTGACGCCATTTTGATCTAAAATTTTATCTTGCTCGTTTCTTTGTTTAAGCTGTCCACACGCAGCACTGATATCTAGCCCCTTGCTCTGGCGGATCGTGCAAGTAATGCCGTGTGCGCATAGATAGTCTTGAAATTTCACCATATTTTCGGGGCTTGGTCTGCCAAAGTTCGAGCCTTCGTGCGGATTAAAATAGATCAGATTTACTTTTGCGCGGATGCCGTGCAGAAGCTTCACTAGCGTTTTGGCATCGCTTGGGCGGTCGTTTACGCCATCGATCATGAGGTATTCAAACATCACGCGCTTTCGTAGATCGATTGGGAACTCGCGCACCGCCTGCATGATCGATGCGATATTGTAGGCGCGATTTATCGGCATTAGTTTTTCACGCAGTTCGTCATCCACTGCATGCAGTGAGATCGCGAGTAGCACGCCAAGATCCATTTCGCCAAGCTTTTTTATCTGCGTAGAAAGTCCGCTCGTACTTATCGTTTGGCGACGCGGCGCTATGGCGAGTCCGTCGTTTTCTTTTAAAATTTGCACGGCTTTGGCAACGTTGTCTAGGTTATTAAGCGGTTCGCCCATCCCCATATATACGACATTGACGCGGCGCTCGTACGGGATCGCGTTCATTTTTTTGATGAGCCAAATTTGAGCCACGATTTCGCCTGGAGTTAAATTCCGTACGAAGCCACCTTTTGCTGTCAAGCAGAAGCTACAGCCAATTTTACAACCTACTTGCGAACTTACGCAGATTGAGTAGCGCGCGTGTCTTACAACTTTTTCGTTTTCATCTCGCAGCTCATCCTTCATCGGCAGCAGGACACTTTCTATCGTCTTGCCATCTTTGAGAGCGAAAAGGTATTTGATACTGCCATCACTACTTGTTTCGGATCTGACGTATTCAAGTGGATCTAAATAAAAATTTTGAGCTAAACTTTGACGGATCTCTTTTGGTAGATTTAGCATTTGTGTGAAGTCATCCACATTCTTTTTGTAAATCCATTCGTAAATTTGCTTGGCTCTAAATTTCGGTTCGATGAAATTTTCAAGCTCTTTCATCGTAAAATCAAAGATATTTTTCAAATTAATGCCTTAGTTTTTAGATATTTAGTTAAATTTTCTTTTGCGGCGGCGTGATTTTTTAAAAAATCCGTGTGAGCATTTGAATCGCAGAAATTCGTCGCACAAAAAATTCCGTAAGCGGGAATTTGAAATTTTTGTGCCACCTTGAGAACTGCAAAAAATTCCATATTTTCTAAAAAATAACCTCGCTCAAAGAATTTTAGCGCAGATTTTTTATCGGTCGTGATAAAATTTAAGCTATTGGTTATTGTTTCATATGAAACATCGGCAGAATTTCTAGCTATAATTTCATAGCTAATCGGAGAGTATGAAAGCTCATAAAGCGCCGATATCTCACAGTTTGCAGCCGATCTGCTTTCATAAATTTTTAGAATTTTACCTTCTTTATATAGCCCTGCAGAACCCACGAAAATGATTTCACTCGGCAAGCTTTGCCTATTTTCGCATAAAAATTTAGTCAAATTTATACTCATATCCACTAGTCCTACGCCCATAGGCAGGGCAAAATCAAAAATTTCATTTCGTCCGGCAGAGATTATCATTTACGCATTCACGCTTTCATTATTTTCTCTAATCATAGCAAAATGACGATAAATTTAAGGCTAAATTTTGAAATTTTTTCGTCGTAAAGTATCGGATGAAATTAAAATAAATCGAGTAAATATCTATGAGAGCTGTACCTTTATCTTCCATAATGGTAGTAGTGCAGGTGGCGGGTAGAAGATGGAAAAGTATCATAAAAAAAGCTTATGATTTAGCTAAAACGAATAAATTTTATCTAAGCAAAAACGATGCTTGCAAAAAACTTGCAAGATAATAAAGGCTGAAATAAAATTAATTTTTTAGTCGCTTTGACAGCTAAGTTTCAACCCCACGGTATAAACCTGACTAAATTTACAGTCTCACTTCAATATTTTGTTCTCGTAAATACGCTTTTAGTGCCTTGATTTCGATCTCTCTAAAGTGAAAGATAGAGGCTGCCAAGCACGCGTCCGCGCCTGCTAAAAATGCGTCCTTAAAGTGCTCCATATTGCCCGCACCGCCGCTTGCGATGACGGGGATATCAAGCGCGCTGAAAATCCGCGTCAAATTTAACTCAAAGCCGTTTTTAACGCCGTCGCAGTCCATCGACGTGAGCAAAATTTCGCCCGCACCGCGCTCTTGCGCCTCTTTCGCCCAAGCAAGCGCATCCCTGCCGGTATCCAGCCTACCGCCGTTTATAAACACACTATAGCCGCAAGTCTCGCCGTTTCGGGTCAAAATTTCATCCTGCGAGTTGCGTGAAGTCTCTCCAAAATTTTGTGCTTCATTGCGTAAATTTACGTTCAAATTCCGCGCCGCGCCACATAAATTGCCGTGCAAAATTTCACTCGAATTTCGTTTCGCGTCGATCGCTATCACGACGCATTGCGAGCCGAATTTATTTGCCGCTTCGTCTATCAAATTTGGATTTTTTATCGCGGCGGAGTTAAGGCTTATTTTGTCGCAGCCGACGTTTAGCAGGCGCGAGATATCATCGATCGTGCGTATGCCGCCACCCACGGTCAGCGGGATAAAAAGCTCGCGCGCGACACGTTCTACGACGTCAACGATCGTATCGCGCTCAAGGTGCGACGCCGTGATATCGAGGAAGCACAACTCATCCGCGCCCTCCTCGTTGTAGCGTTTGGCTATCTCGACCGGATCGCCCGCATCCACGAGACCTACGAAATTTACGCCCTTTACCACCCGTCCGTCTTTGACGTCTAGGCACGGGATTATGCGTTTTGCGAATCTATTCAAAGCAGCCCTTCGGAATAAAATTTTTTATGATTTTAGCCAAATTTTACTTAACATAATGACTTTATAAGTAAAATTTGGCTAGACTCTCGCGATGATTAGGGCGAAAAAAGAGTTCGGGCAAAATTTTTTAAAAGACGAAGCCGTTTTAAGCAAGATCATCCAAGCGATTCCCGAGAGCGTACAGAATGTCGTTGAAATCGGGGCTGGCTTAGGTGATTTAACTCGCAAGCTTTTGGAATTTTACAGATTAAAAAGTTTCGAGATAGATGAAGATTTATATCAAATTTTAAGCGCTAAATTTGCGCAGCAGATCGCTAGCGGCGAGCTTGAGCTCGTTTTGGGCGATGCTTTGCGGATTTGGCAGCAGCGGGGTCTTGGCTGCGGCGAATATTTTTTAGTCGCAAATTTGCCCTACTACGTCGCTACAAAGATGATTTTGCAGGCGATCGACGATGAGTTGTGCAGCGGATTTTTGGTGATGATCCAAAAGGAGGTCGCTTTAAAATTCTGCGCTAGAGCCGGGCAGAGCGATTTTAGCGCTCTTTCGATCCTAGCCGATCTCGCGGGCGGTTGCGAGCTTCTATTCGACGTTGAGCCTGGCTGCTTCGAGCCTGCGCCGAAGGTGACCTCATCGGTGATCAGGCTCGTAAAAGGCAAAAATTTTAAGCCCGGTGCCGAGGAAAGCGCGGAGAGTTTCGGCGCAAAAAGTTGCGCCCGCTTTCAAAATCTCGATGAATACGAGAAATTTAAAAGCTTTTTGCGCGTATCTTTCAGCGCGCCGCGAAAGACGCTTATTAAAAATTTAAGCGCAAAATTTGATAGAGGCTTAGCCGAAGAGATCTTTTTAAATTTGAAAATTCCGCCTACAGTTCGGGCGCACGAGTTAAATTCCACCCTTTTTTTAGAAATTTTTAAAAATTTAAAGGTAAAAGATGGAAGAAAACAGAAATGAAAACGGCGTCGAACGACTCAAAAAAAGCAATCGCTATAAAAAACGCAAGGAAAATCTAAAAAAATCTATCGCAAGCGAAGGCTCTGCGGGCGATGTGGAATTCGGCGGCGAGCACGAAAACGGCTCTCGCAAAAATAAAGGCGCGAAAAACGGGCAAAATTCCGCTCGTTCAAAGGGTTCAAAAAATGGCTCTCGCAACGGATCAAATTTTTCGGGCGGTTCGTCAAGCGGCAATTCAAACGGCGCGAATGGTGCGCATTTCGCAGGCGCATACCCAAAAAACAACGAAAACGGCGCGGGCGGTTCAAATTTAAACCGCGACGGTCGTGCAAAATCAAATAGCAGCAGCGCAAAAGGCGCAAATTCTAACGCCTCAGACGATACGAACTCTTCGGATTCGCAGAAAAAGAAAAAGCATAAAAAGCGCTCAAATATGCCAAAGAGCCTCACGGGCAACGAGCCGTGGCAAAAGGCGATGGACGATGCGATCGCGCAAAACAAGCTGATCCACGAGGAGCGCCTGCACCCGCTTAAAGACGCTAATCGCAGCGATGAGACGGTGCGTATCACGCCGCTTGGCGGACTGGGCGAGATCGGCGCGAATATGACCGTTTTTGAGACCAATACGAGTGCGATCATCGTCGATGTGGGCATGAGCTTTCCAGAGGAGAGTATGCTTGGCGTGGACATTTTAATCCCCGACTTCGATTATGTTCGCAAGATAAAAAACAAGATCAAAGGCATCATTATCACCCACGCGCATGAGGATCATATCGGCGCGATGCCATATTTTTTCAAAGAATTTCAATTTCAGATCTACGCTACGCCGCTTC
>ERZ772960.3743-NODE-3743-length-10077-cov-9.263321_pt1 | contig 10077 bp, 10 predicted proteins | sample MGYA00580678_ERZ772960 | MGnify/ENA primary metagenome ERZ772960 (study PRJEB29015, sample SAMEA2737930) | human oral metagenome | biome: human oral; feature: human-associated habitat; material: dental | place: China | collected 2059 ...
AAGAATAAAGGTCTTTCATGATAAACTCGCGACTGCGCATGACCCCGAAGCGCGGACGGCGCTCGTCGCGGAACTTGTCCTGAATTTGATAGAGGAGCACGGGCAGCTGTTTGTAGGAGCGCAGCTCGTCGCGCACGAGTGCCGTAATCATCTCCTCATGCGTCGGACCCATGCAGAACTCGCGCGCATGGCGATCCTTCACGCGGATCATCTCCGCACCGTACGCAGCCCAGCGCCCGCTCTCCTCCCAGAGCTCGGACGGCTGGAGGATCGGCATCATGATTTCCTGTCCGCCCGCTGCGTCCATCTCCTCGCGGATGATCTGCTCGATCTTGCGGATCGTCCGCCACGCGAGCGGCAGATAGGTATACATCCCGCCCGCAGACTTGCGGATCAGACCCGCGCGGTACATGAGCTGATGGCTGGCGATCTCCGCCTCCGCAGGCGTATTTCTGAGTGTGGGCGCATACAGATTCGTGGCTCTCATGACGTTTTGCGTTCCTCCAGTATCATATCAATCTCCCGAAACAGTTCGGGCAGCAGTTCTTCTTCCTTCACCTTGCGGATAACCTCGCCCTTGCGAAAAATAAGGCCTTCCCCATTTCCGCCCGCAATGCCGACATCCGCGCCGCGCGCCTCACCGGGGCCGTTGACAACGCAGCCCATGACCGCGACCTCGATCGGATCTTCCATGCCGCGCAGACGCTCCTCAACCTTCTCCGCGATCTCCACGAGGTTGATGCTCGTGCGTCCGCAGGTCGGACAGGCGACGAGCGTCGGACCGTACTCCTTCAGTCCGAGCGCCTTCAAAATTTCATTTGCCGTACGCACCTCGACCACAGGGTCACCCGTGAGCGAGATGCGGATCGTATCGCCGATTCCCTCGGCGAGCAGCGCGCCGACGCCGACCGAGGACTTGATGATCCCCGTGCCCGCCGTGCCCGCCTCCGTTATGCCGAGGTGGAGAGGATAGTCCACGCGCTCGCTCATCAGGCGGTATGCCGCAAGCGTCAGCGGCACATCGTGCGCCTTGAGCGAGATCTTCATGTCGTAGAAATCGAGTTCCTCAAGCACGCGCACATGCTGCATTGCAGACGCAACGAGCGCCTCCGCCGTAATGCCGCCGTATTTCGTCAGCATCTTGTGATCAAGCGAGCCGGCGTTGACGCCGATGCGGATGGGGATGCCCCCCTCGCGCGCCGCCGCGACGACCTTCTTGACGCGCTCCGTCCCGCCGATGTTGCCCGGGTTGATGCGCAGCGCCGCAACGCCCTGCGCCATCACCTCAAGTGCGAGCTTGTAGTCGAAGTGGATGTCGGCGACGAGAGGTGTCTTGACCTGCCGCACGATATTGCCGAGGTTCTTCGCTGCTGCCATGTCGGGCACGGCAACGCGCACGATGTCGCATCCCGCCGCGGCAAGCTCCCTGATCTGCTGTACCGTCGCCTCCGTGTCCGTCGTCTTGGTGTTGCACATCGACTGCACGGAGATCGGCGCGCCGCCTCCGATGGGGATATTTCCAATGTGGATCTGCCGCGTCGCGCGGCGCTCATACATCGCCATAGAGAGGGTCAGCCTCCTGCAAAGATACGGACAACATCATTCTTCATTGCGAGCAGCATGAGCAGGACGATCAGCCCCACGCCCGCATTCTGGACATAGTGCATAACCTTCGGGCTCAGCGGCTTGCCGCGCACCGCCTCGACGCAGAGCGTGAGGAAATGCCCGCCGTCCAGCGCCGGCACGGGCAACAGATTGATGATCGCGAGGTTCAGACTGAGGAGCGCCGCAAAGTTCAGCAGCGGCACTATGCCCATCTCCGCAACCTCACCCGCCATCTGTGCAACGCCGATCGGCCCCGCGAGCTCCGACCCCGACAGCTCGAGGATGATGCGGTAGAGCGCGTCGATCATCATCACAACGATCATCGCCGTGCGCTCGAACGCCATCGAGACGGACTGGAAGAACCCGGGATAGGTGCTCTCGTAGGCATTCACAATGCCTATGACACCACGGTCATGGGATGCATCGTAGTGCGGTGTCACACTGACCGTGAGCTCCTGCCCCGCGCGATCCACCTGCATCGTCAGGGGTACCGTCCCATGATTCGTGCGGATGGCATCCACCATCTCCTGCCACGTCTCAATCGGCTTCCCATCGATCGCAAGGATACGGTCATTCGCCATCAGCCCCGCCTGCGCCGCGGGGTTGTCCGCGAGCACCGTGCCAAGCACAGGCGCAGGGTTTGGCGTCTGCACGCCCGCAAAGAAGAAAATGCCAAAGAAGAGCACGACCGGCAGGATAAAGTTCATCGCCGAGCCTGCAAGAATCACGATCATGCGCGAGAGAATTGGTTTGCGGCAATAGCCGCGCTCCCCCGCCTCGTTGTCGTCTGCCGTCATGCCCGCGATGTCGTTGAAGCCGCCGAGCGGCACAATGCGGATCGAGTAGACCGTCTCGCCATAGCGAAAGCTGACGAGGCGCGGGCCGAAGCCAATCGCAAACTCATCCACGCGCATGCCCGTGAGCTTTGCCGTGATGAAATGCCCAAGTTCGTGCACAAAGACGAGGAGACCAAAAACAAATACGGTCGCGAGAATTTTTTCTAACATCCAAGCTCCTTTATGATTCCATGCTTATCGAAGCACAAAGTAGATCGTATAGTAATAGACGAGCGGCGCCGTAAAAAGGACGCTGTCAAAGCGATCCCAGATGCCGCCGTGCCCGGGAATGATCGCGCCCGAGTCCTTGATGCCCACATGCCGTTTCATCAGCGACTCCACGAGATCGCCAAGCGTGCCAAGCAGGGCAATCGCCGCCCCGAGTCCCGCCATCTGCGTAAGCGGCATATCGAGGACATAGCCGAGCCCCGCCACCGCTGCAATCGTGCCGAGGAGCCCGCCGAGGAATCCTTCGCTCGTCTTGTTCGGGCTGATCGCAGGGGCAAGCTTGTGCGAGCCAAACGCACGCCCCACGAAGTAGGCGAAGCTGTCGCTCGCCCACGTACCGATGAACATGACCCAGACCATCGCCGTGCCGAGGCTGAACGTCTCAATCGGCGTCACATACATCCCGCCCGTGAGATTGCGCAGCATAATGAGATGCGCAAACGGCAGCCCAATGTATGCGATGCCCGCCACGGAGATGCACACATCGGGTACGGACACATCCCCGCGCATAATTACAGAGGTCAGGAGCGCGAGCACTGTGGACGCCGTCATCGCAAGCAGGATGAGATCGAGCTGCCCGAGATAGGCGCCGTAGAGCATGCCGCCGATGCCGAGCAGCCCCGAGAAGCGCGTCGGATTTCCTCCACGGTGCGAGAAGGCACGCGTAAACTCAAACCATGCGAGCACGGCAAGCACCGCGCCCGCAATGACAAACGTCGTACCGCCCTGCTGAATCACATAGGCAGCAAGTGCGATGCCAATCGTTCCGGAAATAATGCGTGTAATCAAAGACTGCCTCCTATTTACTCCGCAGCATCCAGACCGCCAAAGCGGCGGCTGCGCCCCGCGAAATCCTCAATCGCATGCGCCAGCTCCTCGGGTGTGAAGTCCGGCCAATGCGTCTCCGTAAAGTAAAGCTCCGCATATGCCGACTGCCAGAGGAGAAAGTTGCTGAGCCTGAGGTCGCCGCTCGTGCGGATAAAGAGATCGACGGGCGGATCACCCGCCGTATCGAGCGCATTCGAAAAGAGCTCCTCATTGATTTCCTCGAGGGCAATCTCCCCTGCTGCCGCCCGCGCGGCGAGAGAGCGCACGGCACGCACAATCTCATCCTGGCTGCCGTAGTTCGCCGCCAAGTTGAAGTGAATGCCTGTATTGTTTGCCATAAGCGCCTCTGCGTCCGCCATCCGGCGCTGAAAGCGCTCCGTAAAGCGGTCACGCCGCCCGATAAAGTGGAGACGCACCTGCTCCGCGTGCATCTCCGCCAGCTCCTTCTCCAAAAAGGAGTCAAAGAGGCGCAGAAGGAAGTCGACTTCGCGCTGCGGACGCTTCCAATTCTCCGTTGAGAATGCGTATACCGTCAGCACCTCAATGCCCATATCAGAAGCCGCGCGCACAATCCGCTTGAGCGTATGAGCCCCCGCCTCGTGTCCCGCCGAGCGGGAGCGTCCCTGCGCCTTTGCCCAGCGTCCGTTGCCGTCCATAACAATTGCGATATGCCGTGGCAGACCTGCACGATCGACCGCAGGATTGGAAGGAAGATGATTCCCGTCCGAGGTCGGCGCACTCTTCCCGCCGCCAAATATCTTTCTCCACATCGTCTCTCTCCCGTCCTCCTCGCATTCTGCCCCCCTCCGAGATTCGCCGGGAGGAGCCGTATCTGCTCAACGAAGCGCTCTCTCACAGGCTATGACAGAGGTGCTCCGCGCGGGTGCATGGGTTAATGTAAGCACAGTGTGTCCGCCGCTCTCCTGCGCGCGAACAACATAGGGCAACGTTTCGTCCACGGCAAAGAAATCCCGGGGAGAACGTGTTTCCCGCAGTTCATAGGTGTCCCCATCCGCCTCGATCTGTGGTCGGACATCCGTCCACGGACGCGCCAAAAGATGATCCGCCATCAGATCTCCATGACCTCTTTTTCCTTCGCCGCGCGCATCTCTTCCATCTGCTTGACGAATTTGTCCACGAGTTTCTGCACAGAGTCCTGCCCGCGCTTGGACTCGTCCTCGTTGATCTCCTTATCCTTCTCGAGTTTCTTGATCGCCTCGTTTGCGTCGCGGCGGATGTTGCGCAGTGCGACCTTCGCCTCCTCTGTCTTCTTGCCGACCGTCTTGATGAGCTCCTTGCGGCGCTCCTGCGTCGGCTGCGGAATCGCGAGGCGGATCACCGTGCCGTCCGAGTTCGGCGAGAGGCCGAGGTCGGATTTCGAGATCGCAATCTCGATCTCGTGCAGAATCGACTTCTCCCACGGCGTAATGACGATCATGTGCGGCTCGGGCACCGTCACCTTTGCAAGCTGGTTCACCGAGGTCGGCGTGCCGTAGTACGACACCATCACCTTATCCAGGAGGTTCGGCGTCGCACGGCCTGCGCGTAAAGACGAAAACTCTCGGCGAAGCGCCTCAATCGCCTTGTTCATACTTACCTCATGCTTTGCGAGAATCTCCTTAATCATACGGCTTCGCCTCCTACGGTCGTTCCAATCGGCTCTCCAAACGACGCACGCGCAATATTCGCGTACTCGTCGATATTAAATACCACAATGGGGATCTTGTTCTCCATGCACAGACTCGTCGCCGTCGCATCCATCACCGCCAACCCCTTCTTGAGGATGTCGATGTAGGCGAGCGTCTCAAAGCGTTTCGCATCGGGGTTCTTGTTCGGGTCGGAGTCATAGATGCCATCCGTCCCCTTTTTCGCCATGAGGATCACATCCGCCTCGATCTCGGCCGCACGCAGCGCTGCCGTCGTATCCGTCGAGAAATACGGATTGCCCGTGCCCGCACCGAAGATCACGACGCGTCCCTTCTCCATGTGGCGAATCGCGCGGCGACGGATGTACGGCTCTGCGACCTGACGCATCTCAATGGCACTCTGCACGCGCGTATCGACATCCTGCTTCTCGAGTGCATCCTGCAATGCAAGCGCATTCATCACGGTTGCCATCATGCCCATATAGTCCGCCGTCGTGCGATCCATGCCCTTTGCGCTGCCCGCAAGTCCGCGCCAGATATTACCGCCACCGACCACAATCGCGACGTCGATGCCGTGATCGCGCACCTTCTTAATCTGCGCGGCAATCTCCTCGACAACGGCGGGGTTGATGCCGAATCCCTGATCGCCCGCCAGAGCCTCTCCGCTGAGTTTCAAAACGACGCGCCGATATTTCGCTTCCACGATGACTCCTCCTGTCTGTTCTTTGCGCCATTATATCATATTACGGGGAAAAAATCCCCTGTCCATCTGCAAAAAAAGGGCGTCACACGAAGCAAAATATGCCCCGCATAACAGCCCCTTCATTTCATCACATTACTGCATCTGTGCAGCAACCTCCGCAGCGAAATCTTCCTGCTTCTTCTCGATGCCCTCGCCGAGCTGGAAGCGCGTGAACGCCTTGACCTCAACGCCGCCGAGCACAGCCGAGACCTTCTGCTCGGGATCCTTCACGAACTTCTGCTCGAGCAGGCAGACCTCCTCGTAGAACTTGTTGATGCGTCCCTCGACCATCTTCTCGACGATCTTTTCGGGCTTGCCCTCCTCGAGTGCCTGCTTGCGGAGCACTTCCTTCTCGTGCTCAATGTCGTCCGCCGTCACGCCGGAACGGTCGATCGCAAGCGGGGAGGCCGCAGCAATCTGCATCGCAATGTCCTTGCCGAGCTGCTCATTGCCGCCCGAGAGGTCCACGAGAATGCCGATCTTGCCGCCCATGTGGATGTACGTTGCAACACGACCCGCACTCTCATAGCGCGCAAAGCGACGCAGGGAGATCTTCTCGCCGATCGTCGCCGTCGCCTCGGTGATGAGAGAGGCGACATCCTTGCCGTCAAGCTGGCTTGCGTTCAGCGCATCGAGATCGGCGGGGTTCGTCTCCGCAATGTGCTTTGCGACCTTTGCACTCAGCGCGCGGAACTGCTCATTGCCCGCAGCGAAGTCCGTCTCGCAGTTGATCTCAACGATCGCACCGACCTTCGCGTCCGTCGTGAGGTACGCCGTCACAGCGCCCTCGGCAGCAATACGGCCCGCCTTCTTCTCCGCCTTTGCAATGCCCTTCTCGCGCAGATAGTCGATTGCCTTCTGCATATCGCCGTCCATCTCCGCAAGCGCCTTCTTGCAGTCCATCATACCCGCGCCCGTGCGCTCACGCAGTTCCTTTACCATTGCAGCAGTGATTGCCATTGTATTTCCTCCAAATCATTCGTCCAAAAAAGGGGCAAGGGATAATATCCCTTACCCCTCTGCTTATTTCCTTACTCAGCCGCAGGTTCCTGCGCACCGCCCTGATTCCCCTCGAGCACAGCGTCCGCCATGCAGCCCGTGAGGAGCTTCACCGCACGGATCGCATCGTCATTGCCCGGGATCACATAGTCGATCTCATCCGGATCGCAGTTCGTATCGACAATCGCGACAATGGGGATGTTCAGCTTGCGCGCCTCAGCGACCGCAATGCGCTCCTTGCGCGGGTCGACCACGAAGAGCGCGCCCGGCAGACGGTTCATGTCCTTGATACCGCCGAGATAGCGCTCGAGCTTCTCCTTCTCGTGACGCAGCCCCTGCGCCTCTTTCTTCGTCAGGAGCTCAAGCGTACCGTTCTCCTCCATCTCCTCAAGGGACTTGAGACGGTGAATGCGGCGCTGAATCGTCTGGAAGTTCGTCATCATGCCGCCGAGCCAGCGCTCATTGACATAGAACATATTTGCACGCAGAGCCTCCTCACGGATTGCCTCCTGTGCCTGCTTCTTCGTGCCGATAAAGAGCACGGACTTGCCTTCCTGCGCAACGCTGCGGAGGAAGTTGTACGCCTCGTCCACCTTGCGCACCGTCTTCTGCAGATCGATGATGTAGATACCGTTGCGCTCCGTGAAGATGTAACGCGCCATCTTCGGGTTCCAGCGGCGGGTCTGATGTCCAAAGTGGACGCCCGCTTCCAGAAGCTGCTTCATAGAAATGACTGCCATGGAAAATACCTCCTGTTGTTCTTCCGCGCCCCTCATCCGCTGCACCACCGCACACAGTACGGCACAGAGCAGCTATCGTAAGCGCGTGATTTTTAAGGAATCGCTGAATTTATCAGTGCTTCCTAAACACTGCGGGATATTATAGCACAAGAAACGCTGCAAGACAACGCCCCGAGCAATATTTTTGCATAAAAATGGAGAGCCGAAGCTCTCCACCGATCAAATGCAATTTTCAACGCGCTCAATGCGGCTGTGCAACCGCCTCCGTCACATCGACACCCTTCGGCGCATAGAGGATGATCGTGCTTGACACCACACGCGCCGTGCCGTGCAACACATAGCATGCACCGTTCAGGAAGTCGCAGACACGGCGACGCTCCGGCTCGTTCAGGCAATCGAAATTGACCGTTACCGCAATGCCCTGCTTGAGCTGTTTCACCGCAACGCCCACATCATCATAGCGGCGCGGGCGATGAATGCGCACCTTGAGCTCTGCTACCTTCGTCGTATGCACGGTCAGCGGCGTGCCGCCGTCATCCGCCGTGGGGGTACGCGGCGCAGACGAAAAGCTGCTGTAGGACGCGCCCTGATATGATATCGTACCACCGTTTACCACCTTGCGCGTATTCATCTCCTCGACGTGCTGCCGGACAGCGGGTTGCGGCTGGGCTTTCAGAATCTCTTCCTCGTCTTCATAGCTGTCGGCATCAGAAGGAAAAAAAATGTCTACCACGCGCGAGCCCATATCTCTCACGCGTGAAAACAACGAATTTGCACTCATTTGTCTCTTCCTTCCTCATAGATGTAAATTTCAAGAAAAGTTGTGACAGCTTCTCGTAATAGTAACGGAGTCATACTATCACATTTCTTCCAGAAAAGCAAGGAGAACGCAGTAAAAGGATAATTTCCCGTATCCGTCAGGACTTTTATACGATCACTTATGTTGTTTTACTTGCGTGCGTTCTTTGCTGCGCGTCCGCGCGCCGTACGATCGAGAATCGCCTTACGCAGGCGAATGTTCTCCGGCGTTACCTCGACAAGCTCGTCGTCATTGATGTATTCAAGTGCCTGCTCCAGACTAAGAATGCGCGGCGGGGTGAGCCGAATCGCCTCATCCGATGCCGACGTACGCATATTCGTGACATTCTTCTTCTTGCACGGATTGATGTCCATGTCGATGTCACGCGTATTCTCGCCGACAATCATACCCTCGTAGACCTGCTGTCCCGGCGAGATAAACATCGTACCGCGATCCTGCAGTGAGAAGATGCCGTAGCCCGTCGTTTCGCCCTGCTCGAACGCCACAAGGGAGCCGTGGGAACGCCCGCTCATATCTCCCTTGTACGGCACATAGCCATGGAAGATGTGGTTCATGATGCCGTTGCCCTTCGTGCTCGTGAGCAGCTCCGAGCGGAAGCCGATCAGGCCGCGCGCAGGAATGAAGAACTCCATGCGGATGTAGCCCGAGAGCTCCGTCATATTCGACAGCTCCGCCTTGCGCGTGCCGAGTGCCTCCATCACCGAGCCCATATATTCCTGCGGCACCTCGACCGTCAGATTCTCCATCGGCTCGCATTTCTGTCCGTTGATCGTCTTGTAGACGACCTCGGGCTTTCCGACCTGCAGCTCATAGCCCTCGCGGCGCATCTGCTCAATCAGGATCGAGAGATGCAGCTCGCCGCGCCCCGAGACCTTGAACACATCCGCCGAATCCGTCTCCTCGACGCGCATTGCAACATTCGTCTCGATCTCCTTGAAAAGGCGATCGCGAATGTGACGCGAGGTCACGAACTGCCCTTCACGACCCGCAAACGGGCTCGTATTGACGCCGAACGTCATCGAGAGTGTTGGCTCATCGATGTTGATGGTCGGCAGTGCCTCCGGGTTCTCCGCATCCGCCACTGTGTAGCCAATGCTCACATCGCCGAGACCCGTGAGTGCCACAATCTCGCCCATCCCTGCCTCGTTGACATCAACGCGCTTGAGCCCCTGATAGACATAGACTTTTCCGACCTTCGCCTTTGTCTCATGATCGCCACTGATGACGACAACCGACTGATTCGGGCGCACCGTACCACGGATGATGCGACCGATTGCAACACGCCCCACATAGTCATCCGCCTCGAGCGTCGTCACCATCATCTGCAGAGGACCGTCCGCATCGCCCTGCGGCGCCGGAATCTCCTTCACAATCGTCTGCATGAGCGGCTCCAGATTGTCGCTCTCGTCCTCCATCTTGAACTTTGCAACACCGTCGCGCGCCGTCGCGTAGATCACGGGGAAGTCGAGCTGATCGTCGTCCGCATCCAGCTCCATAAAGAGTTCAAGGACTTCATCATAAACATCATCTACACGCTGGTCAGGACGATCAATCTTGTTGATGACCACGATTGGCTTCAGCTTCTGCTCAAGCGCCTTGCGCAGCACATACTTCGTCTGCGGCATCGGTCCCT
>ERZ772960.3744-NODE-3744-length-10074-cov-6.890608_pt1 | contig 10074 bp, 8 predicted proteins | sample MGYA00580678_ERZ772960 | MGnify/ENA primary metagenome ERZ772960 (study PRJEB29015, sample SAMEA2737930) | human oral metagenome | biome: human oral; feature: human-associated habitat; material: dental | place: China | collected 2059 ...
AATATTTCTCCGCCGTAACAGGTGTTACACCTTTTAAATTTACTGCTGATATGGCGACTACTTGGCGGAAGGTAAAAAGAGAAAAGGATGGTAAATTCACAATCAAAGATTTGCTAAAGGTGTATTATGGCGAATCAGATTATGCCAAGTATGATCATTCGGTTTGTCAATGGAATCAATTTTTAAAGGATTTTAGTGCAGACGAAAATAGTCGCAACTATTCGAACAAATTAAAAGTAGCGTCTATTCTTTGGAAAGAAGTTAGAAATTCAGAAAAGGAAAAAATCTATTCAAAGAATCTTTTGACTGAGTATGAACATAAAATAAGGGAGTATCACAAGTAGATAATTCGGGTCTTGTTAAACTAATAATTTAATAAAAACTAACACAGAACAGCAAGCCTAAGAATTACAGGCTTACTGTTTTTTCTTTGCTAAAATGAGAACGAGATCAAAAGAGAAAGCGTCCATAAATATAAAAGTGTATTTGAAATAACACTTCATAGATTAATCAACGATTACGATAATCGCCAGCCAGTGTCTCTTTGGAGCTCGGGATGGTGATTTTCTATTGGCGATGACATCAAGCGATAGGGTAGTGTCTTGCCCAGTCTGTACCGTGATCGTTAGGATGACTGATGCGCTCGTGTGTCTGCTAGCCACTTGTCAATCTCAGTATAAAACTCCTTGGAGTTACCCCGAAAAAGCTTGCGTCGTAATCGCGACAAAATACGCTCATGCAATGAGTGCGGTCGGTAGACGCGTAAATGCTTGAGTGACGCCATGGTTGCCGTATTTGAAGTGCCGTCCCAATGGGCTATCGGTAAGGTTGGTGCAAGTCCAATGTCAATTGACGGGTCAATATCATACGTCGATCCGTCAATAAATACGCGCAGTATCACGTGTCGTTCATGGCGCTGGCGGCGAAGGTTGAGGGTGTGTTCGGGAATCGGCAAATCTTGCCAATCGAAAACGCCGATTAGTAATTGACTGGTAATACCGATGTGCTGTAGTTCTTGCTTTAAGAGTACGCACTTTTGGTAACACGACCACACTTCATCACTGCCACTTGTTCCGTAGGGTAAGTCGCGGATCTTTTCAAATATTCTAATTGCTTTTTTGGCTTTCATGGTAGGTAGAAAAGGGTATTACGTCAATGATATCGCTGGAGTCTGTTAGAATTATGAGAAGTCTATCAATGCCAAATCCAACACCACCTGCTGGAGGTATACCAACGCGTAGTGTGTGGTAGAAAGTCTCATCCATTTGCAAGCTCCATGCCACCAAGATATAATTCAAATATTTCAAGCATTAAGTTATTATCCCTATAATCCTTGGCTATTTTTATATCATAGCATATGACGCTAGCGTTTTTCGGAAAGTTATAAATTAAGGTGGGTTGTATTAAGTGTGAAAGATAAAGGTTTTCAAATATGTCAATAATTTGAAACTGGTTCGGAATATTATATGCCTACTCTCCTCGCAGTATTGACTAGCTCGTCATAGTCTAACTCATATAAATCTTTACCAAATTTTTCTAATAGTGTGTCGTGAATAGACATCCGTTTCCATGGCTTGGAAAAGTCTAAAAGATTACCTATAAAAGTTAGTTTTAACTTTCCTGTAATTTATTTTGCAAGTTTTTTTCAGAAGTTTTTCTGTAAAATCCATCATGTATTTGTAGTCAACGTAAGCCATGTAGTACTCTACTGAAGTAAATTCCACTAGATGAGTTCTATCGATCTCTTCGTCTCTGAATATCTTATTTATAGTGAAAACTTTATTAAAACCACTAACTAAAAGCTTCTTTAGGTATAGTTCTGGTGAAGATGCTAGAGTAAAACGTAATCCATCGTATGTTGCTGTCTCTGCAAAGATTGGGCGAGATGTAGAATCTCCTTGAAATGGATGAAGGAGAGGGGCGTCAATCTCCATGAAGCCTTCATTGGTCAGCAGGGCTAAGTCATGAGCTATACATATCGTTAGAGCTATCATGCGTAATAGTAATACCAAAAATGTCGCTTTTATTCAGTAAATTGAAGATGCTTAGATCCAAATTATCAATACATACACTAACATCACCTGAATAGTCACTTAAAGTCAGTTCTTTATTAGTAATAATTCTTGTTATTCTTCCTGCTAATTTTGTAAACTTTCTTGGATTTTTATTACCTTTTTCAGGTTATGATAAAACTTATATTCAATAAGCATAGCATACGATATTATTCTCTAATAATTTTCGAAATTGCTCATCTAATATACTTATATTACCCCTAATAGACTATAAATTTAAATGCAATAAACTAGTGTATAATATAACACATGAAATGGCTTGACGATATAGTAGATCAGTTTCGGAATGTGGATAAAGAAGTGTTAGTCTCCTCGGGTGCATCGCCGTCGGGTGTGTATCATGTTGGGCACTTGCGTGAAATTGTCATCGCTGATGCGGTGGTGCGAGTGTTAAAGCAGGCGGGTATTAAGGCTCGCCATGTTCACATCTCGGATAATTTAGATGCTTTTCGCAAAGTACCAGTTAATCTGCCGGCCAGTTACGAGCAGTACTTGGGTATGCCGCTTTGTATGGTGCCAGCACCAGACGATCGATATGATTCGTGGGGAGATTTTTGCCTGAAGCCATTTTTAGAGAGCGCGGATAAAATTGGTATCATTATGGACGTGGTCTATGCCAGCGATAAGTATCGGAGCGGGTTTTTTGTGCCGGCCATTGAGCGCTCACTGAGCCGCATTGACAAAGCTAAGTCGGCCATCCAGGAGGTATCGGGCCGGCAGCTGGATGATCAATGGTCACCAATTCAGATCATGGAGCATGGTCGGCTAAAAAATCGCCGATTCATCAGCATGGATAGCGATGCTAAAACGATCACCTATCGTAGTCATGATGACTCGGAGCACACAGTTCGGTATGACGACGGGCAAGTAAAGTTGGATTGGCGGCTGGACTGGCCGGGGCGGTGGTGGCTACTCGGCGTTGATGTTGAGCCGTTTGGCCGTGATCATGCGACGAAGGGCGGCTCGTACGATACTGGTAAGCGGATTGCTCGTGAAGTTTATGATATTGATGCGCCAGTACCAGTGCCATATGAATTTATTAATCGCACTGGTGATACGAAAAAGATGAGCGCCAGCAAGGGTACTGGCGTGAACGCACACGACGTTGTTGATATGCTGCCACCTGAGGTAGTGCGCTACTTTATCCTTCGATATTCGCCAGCCAAGCGGTTGTATTTTGACGAGACCGATAGTCTAGTGCGGTTGGTTGACGACTTTGCAGCGATGAGGCAGCATCCGCAAAATGAACTTGATGAACGGCTATTATTCTTGTGCACTGATGGGCTAGATCACCCAGCGGTCAGCTCAATTCCATTCTCGCATCTGGTCATTTCATACCAAGCGGCGCTGTGCGACATGGTAAAAACGGTGGAGATTTTGCGGCGTAGTGCGGAATATTCGGACATTGTTGATGAGGAAGAGACGGTGATTATCACCGAGCTAGACTACGTCAGTCGGTGGCTGGATCAGTGGGCACCTGAATCGCTGAAATTTCGCCTCGCAGACGAGGTAAATCCAGACGAGTTTTCAGCAGAAGAAAAAGAATACCTGCGGCAACTAGCTGACGATATTGCCGAGGCGCCAGCCGAAGCTGACGGCAATTGGTTCCATCAAGCGATTTACACCTACAAAGAAAGCGGTTTGCTGCCGCCGCGGGAACTATTCACCACCATCTATCGCGTATTAATCGGCAAAGATTCTGGCCCGCGTGCTGGATGGTTCTTGTCGATTTTACCGCGAGATTGGCTGATTGATAGATTACGGCTATTAAAGTAGTAAAGTAAGTATATCTTGGTAATTAATCAGATAGAAATAGTGATTGCAGTTCATATATTTTAAATAATTAAGATTGATTAATATTACTTAGACGCTTGACGTATTTTATAATAAGGCATACAATGTAACGTCTGGGTATATTTGCTTAGTGTTATGGAACAAACTGTATATACAGGCTATCTATATCTAATAAATTTAGATTTGAGAGGTAGATAATGTTACACAATTTATCAATAAGAAATAAACTAATAGTCATGGGCGCAGTGATGAGTGCGCTATTTTTGGTAGCACTTGATCAAACAATAGTTTCAACTGCTTTGGCGGCTATCGTTAAGGAATTTAATAGTTTTTCATCGCTTGGATTTATTGTAACAGCGTATATGTTAACCACAACAGTAACAGTGCCTTTGGCTGGCAAGCTTAGTGATATGTATGGCCGTAAGCCACTACTACTATCCGGTGTGGCAATATTTACAATTGGTTCACTTTTAAGTGGAGCTAGTCCTGGTATTGAATGGTTAATTGCTTGGCGCGCATTGCAAGGAATTGGTGGTGGTATTATAACGGCGAATGCCTTTACTATTATCGGTGATTTATTTCCTGTTGAAGAACGCGGCAAATGGCAGGGAATGTTTGGCGCAGTCTTTGGTATGAGTTCTGTAATTGGACCGCTGCTTGGTGGCTGGTTAACAGATGGAGCAAATATTGCTGGTTTAGTAACTGATTGGCGCTGGACCTTTCTTATTAATGTGCCAATTGGTATAATTGCTACCATTGCTTTAGTGCGCTATTGTCCAAAAATTAAACATGATGCAAAACATAAACCAGATTACTTGGGTGCTATCTTATTAACTGTTTCATTAGCGGCATTGATTCTTGCGGTTGATAATACAGAGTTAATTTTTAAAGATATTATTAATAATGGCGTATCGTTAAATCTTATTAAAAATATACTGTTTATATTATCTGCATTAGCTGCTTTGGTGTTTGTTTGGATAGAGCAGCGTGCTAAGCAACCAACATTACCTCTTCGTTTCTTTAAAAATAAAACTTATAGCTTAATAATAATCGTGGCTTTATTATTTGGTGCAGCTTTTCTTGGCTCTATTTTATACCTGACTCAGTTTAATCAGCAGGTGTTTGGTGCTAGTGCATCGCAAGCTGGTTTAATGCTACTTCCAATGGTAGCTGGAATGATGGTAAGCTCTCTTTCAACGGGGCAGATAGTTAGCCGTATTGGGTCATATAAGTGGTTTATTACTGCTGGATATGCGCTAGTGTCAATTAGTATGTTTTCGCTAACCATATTGCAACCAAACACCCCATACTGGCACGAAGCAGTTATTATGGTGTTTATTGGCCTAGGAATGGGTATGTGTTTACCTATACTTAGTTTGGCTGTGCAAAATGAATTTACCCATAAGGATCTAGGTGCTGCTACATCAAGTGTTCAGTTATTCCGTGGGCTTGGTTCGACTATTGGTACTGCGATTTTTGCAGGTGTTCTAACTACAGGGATTATTAATAATATTGGTAATGCTAATAACTTACCCTATATTCAAACATTACATAAATCACCACAGGCTTCTAAAATGCTTGATGGCGAACTAAACTCAGATAAACTTCTACAGATTAATAGTCAACATAAAGAGATATTAGCTGGTGCTGAACAGGGATTTAAAAATATGCCTACTCCGATCCGTGAACAGTCTATTAATCAGTTTAAATCTCAGCAAGATGAATATAATAGCAAAATACTACAATCATTTAGCGATTCTTTGCATGGTATATTTATTATCAGTGCTTCTTTAATGGTAGTAGGTTGTGCAATTACTTTGCTATTGCCGCACAAGAAATTATCCTCATCGTCTAAAGCTAGTTTAGTCGCAGACTAGATTTTGATGTTATAATAGAGCTAGTTATGCTTAATTATTATTCTCGTCAATCTAATTCTGGAAATTTTACTAAAGTAGATACGCCACCGCGCAGTGGTAATGTCTGGATTCATGTGGATGAAGCTAATAAAGCAGACGCTGATAAATTGATTAAGGCATATAATTTAGATGCAGATATAATAAAAGACGTATTTGATCCAAATGAACTACCTCATATTGAGTATAGCGAGGATGGTAGAACTCTTTATGTATTTTTGCGTAAGGCATGGCGGTCAAAAACTGATCAGATAAAAACATTGCCGCTGTTAGTTGTAGTTGGCGATAAAGATTTTATCACTATTTCACAAGCTCATTCGAATTTGCCATTAAATAATATAGATATAAAAACCTATTCACTGCAACAAAGTCAGTATTTTTTGTTGCTTTCGTTGATCTATACGATAGTCTCTGAATATGGCGGCCTTGTAAACCATACGAGTGATGTTGTTCATACTATGAAATATCGATTGCGCAGTCATGAAATTACAAATAAGGATTTTTATAGATTTATTACAATAGAAGATAATATAGCTATCTATAAATATAATCTTAGGGCTATTATTTCTTTAATAGAGCGTTTGCGTGATAATCAAGATATTGCTTCCAATCATGATATGATTGAGGCGATTGATGACATTTTATTATATGTACGCCAATTACTTGCTAGTGTCGAGTCATCGGAGCATTCGGTTGCTAGTTTATATAATGTATATTCTACAGTTGCTAATAATACTCTAAATCTAAGAATGAAAACTCTTACTATTGTTATGTTAGTGGTAACTGTACCCAATATTTTCTATGGTATGTATGGCATGAACGTAGCCTTACCTTTTGCTAATGAGCCATGGGCCTATTGGTTTGTTTTGGGAATAACTGTAGTTATTATGCTACTAATTGTAATTTTGGTACGTCGCTCTAAGCTTTTGTAAAATACTATTGCAATAATTATATTTGTGTGATACTATACAATTTGTGCCTTTTTAATTATAAATACTAAAGGCTGGAAAATAAGAGTTATGTCTATTGATATTAAGGTTATATCAAGCCGAAATAAGAAAATTACAGTTGATGTTGTACCGGCTGATTGGCAAAATTATATAGTTTCGTAATATTTATTTTAGAATTCTGAGTAGGATAAATTATTATTGGCTAGGCTACTTTTTAGTAGATTCTATTGCTTGTTTAATGGTATTTCTTAGCTCTGTTTCATTGCTGAATTCGTTTTGTTTGAGTGATCTGCTGTTTAAGAATACACTAGGTGTGCCACTAACTCCGCTAGCTTTACCTATAGCTTGGTCAAAAGCGATTTTTTGTGCCACTTTATTGCTAGAAATATCTTTTTTTAGTTTATCCATATCTAGACCAATTTGTTTTGCATATTCATCAAATATCTTATCGCGCTTATCTGCCGAAACACCTGACCAGTCGGTTCTATTAGAGAATAGTTTATCATGCATCTCCCAGAATTTACCTTGCAATCCTGCTGCCTCGGCATAAGCTGCGGCTATTTTTGAATTAGGGTGAATACTTGTAATAGGAAAATGTCTAAATACTACTGATATTTCTTTACCGTAATCTTTTAAAACTTTTTTTATATTGCTTTCTAATGTTGTACAGCCTGGGCAAGAGTAGTCGCCATACTCAATTAAAACTATTTTTGCATCTTTATTGCCATTGGTTCTGTCTGGAATACCAGACTTTACATTATCTGCATCTTGCTGACTGATAATAGTTTTAAATTTATCAACATTACTTACATCAAGTGAATTTTGCTTAGAAAGAAATATTAAACCCGCCAAAATTGCAATTGACGCAGCCCCGAAAATAATCCAAGTCTTTGCATTCATAATAATTTACCAATCTCCTCTAATATTTAATTTATTATAATAAAAAAATAACATGAGTGCAATAATTTTTATGGTAATATAAATGTAAATGGTTTTTATATTTATAGCGATGATTAGCTACTTAGCAATGCTGGTGTTGGGTGCGATTAATCCGAACTATAGCAAATTTAGTGATTTTGAAATCAGGCGCCGTTTAAATACGTCTAATAAAAATATTGATTATAACGATATAGAAATTTTACGTGCAGAATATTTTGTGGATATCCACTATTGGATTAAGCTAATTTATGGAATTGTTTCTGCTAGTTTTGTCTCTTCTGTTCTTTTTTATTCACATAGTTATATAGGGGCTGCTATAACTATGCTGGGTGTGATTAGCTGTGTGATGATTTCTAATTGGCAATTTTTTAATAATTTTTGCCAAAGAATATATAATAGTTGTGAATTAAAAGTTTTACATTTTGCTCACCGTAATGCTTATAAATTACGATTTTTATATGGTGGATCAAAGAAACTAAGTCCAAAATCTCAAAACTCTCCTAAAATAGTATCAAGAGATGAGATTGCACACGTTATTGCAAAGAGTTCTGGTGTGTTGACTGCAAATGAAAAGAAATTGCTACTAAACGGTCTTAAATTTGCGCATAAAAAAGTAGAAGATATTATGACTTTACGGTCTGATTTGAAAACAGTTAATCATGATGATGTGATAGGACCACTTTTACTTGATAATTTACACAAAACTGGTAATGTATGTTTCCCTGTTATCAAAGATAATTTAGATAATGTAGTCGGAACCATTTATCTGAGTGATGTAATTTCTATTGATACAGATAAAACCAAAATTGCTCTCAAAGTGATGAGAACACCTGTATATTATATAAAAAATACTCAAAATCTTGAGCAAGCTATCGCAGCATTCCTTAAAGTACATAACTATATGTTCGTGGTTGTTGACAGTAAGAAGCGAACAGTAGGTATTTTGACTATAGGTGATGTAATCCGTGCTGTTGTTGGCTATTCAATAATTAATGATTTTGACGGGTATGACGATTTGAATAAGATTTCTAAATCGTAGAATTGTGCATTAGTTTGATGAATATTTAATAATTACATTGTAAATGCTATAACATGTTATAATAACAGATATGAAAAATAGAGTTTTGGCGGCGGAAACTTCTGCTGAAGTTGGAAAGAATATTACGGTGGCGGGCTGGGTGCACTCGCGACGTGATCACGGCGGGCTGATTTTTATTGACCTGCGCGATCATACTGGGCTGGTGCAGCTGGTGATTAATCCAGATAAACCGGCGGCTTTTAAGCTGGCGGAAAGTCTGCGTGATGAGTTTGTGATTCGTGCCAGCGGCGTGGTGACGGAGCGCGGCGAAGGTTTGAAGAACCCAAATATCGCCAGCGGTAATGTGGAAATCGTGGTGGAAAACCTGGAAATCTTGAACCGTGCTGAAACCTTGCCAATCCAGCCATTTGCCGAGGAAAATCAGGCAGGTGAAGATTTGCGTTTCAAATATCGCTATCTAGATCTGCGTCGCCCGAAGATGCAACAGATGCTGAAAAAACGTGCTGAAATGTACCGACGGATGCATCGGTACATGGACGACCGTGATTTCATTGAGATTCAGACGCCGATTTTGGCAAACTCTAGCCCTGAGGGCGCGCGTGATTTTCTGATTCCCAGCCGTTTGCAGGAAAATAAGTTTTACGCTCTGCCGCAAGCACCGCAGCAGTTCAAGCAATTGCTGATGGTTGGCGGCGTGCCGCGGTATTATCAGCTGGCGGCGTGTTTTCGCGATGAGGATCCGCGGGCTGATCGACTGTATGGTGAGTTTTACCAGCTGGACTTGGAGATGAGCTTTGTTGAGGACGGCGAGGAAGTTCGCCAGGAAGTTGAGCCGCTGATGTGTCAGCTCGCGACCGATTTCGCGGGCAAGAAATTGCTGGATTTGAGTAGTCTCGCGGTTGGTGACGGCAGTCCAATTCCGCGTATTTCCTACCGCGACGCCATGGAGACCTACGGCTCGGACAAGCCAGATTTGCGATTTGGTATGGAGCTGATTGAGCTGACTGATGTGTTTGCCAACACCGAATTTGGTGTGTTCAAGAACGCCGAGTGTATCAAGGCGATTTGTGTTAAAAATGGTGCTAGCCTCAGCCGTAAGCAAATCGACCAATTTACTGACATTGCCAAGAGTGAAGGGGCAGGTGGTCTAGCCTACATCACCTACCAAGATGGCGAAGCGAAATCACCAATCGCCAAGTTCTTGAGCGAAGCAGAGCTCACGGCGATTCAGCAAGAAACTGGTGCAGCTGATGGCGACGCCGTGTTTTTCGGTGCCGACACTCGCTCAGTTGTCAACGCCGTACTTGGTCGCCTGCGAAACGAATTTGCCGCCCATTTCAACCTGAAAGACCCGAGCGTGGTGGCGT
>ERZ772960.3748-NODE-3748-length-10064-cov-4.327605_pt1 | contig 10064 bp, 9 predicted proteins | sample MGYA00580678_ERZ772960 | MGnify/ENA primary metagenome ERZ772960 (study PRJEB29015, sample SAMEA2737930) | human oral metagenome | biome: human oral; feature: human-associated habitat; material: dental | place: China | collected 2059 ...
TCCTATCCTATCCACCAATCGTGGCTATATCTATAAAGAAAACAATGTCAGCCCCTACGTTCACAAACTCTTTAAAGTGAAACATGAACTGGAAGAAATCGGGCAGGAACTTCTAGCCATTGTAGATAATGGCGGACGCGTTCAAAATATCTTAATCGATCATCCCGTTTATGGCGAAATTGAAACCCATCTCAAACTCACCTGTCGCCGAGATGTCCAGCACTTTCTGGAACAAGTCGAGAATTCAGACTTTAGACCCCTTTCTGAATTGACAGACGGCATCCATTACCACCTTGTTGAAGCCGAGACACAACAAGACCTCCACTATATCGAGGAGGCCTTGGATCAGTTAGGTTATTTGGTAAAAGACTAGAAAATTTCTTTCTCCCAGCCGTCCTCTGTACGGTGGCGATAGAAGAACTCAGACTTGTCAGGTGCTTCCATCATTTCCATCAAAGGCAACATATCATAGGCCAGATCCAAGTTTGGAATCTGGTCTTTTTGTACCCAAGATACTTCTCCTTCATCTGAAGATTGGAGATTCCCAGTAAACTCTGTCGCCTTATAGCAAACGACGATGTAGCGCCCACCTGTATCTAAGGGCCAATTTTTAATACCAACCAGTTGGGGATTCTGAATCGTTAGACCGGTTTCTTCATAAATCTCACGAATGACAGACTCGGCAAAGGACTCGCCATTCTCAACATGTCCTCCTGGAAAGGCATAGCCAGACCAGCGATTATTTTTAGGAGAGCGGTATTGCATGACTACTCGCTTATTTTCTAGATCTTCGATTAGACAGATGTTAGTTAAAATGGTTGCTTGCGCACGGGACATGGATTTTCTCGCTTTCTAAGTTGTTATATGCCTTTTTCGAACTTAATATCAGATTTCATGATGAATGGATTAATCAACTCGTGATGTTCATAAGTACTACGGGCCAAAAAACCTCTAACAATGACGATTTCTTTATCTTGTATGTGATAGTCTATATTAATGGGAATAGCTGGATCCGAGATAATTGACAAAGCAAAAAATGCTCCAAACCAAAGATAAAGTGCCACCAATCCACTAAATAATTGAAAAATAAGGTGGTACCATTGAAAATCTCTTATTCTATAAAAGATTCTCCATGGATGGATTAAGAAGGCTAAACAAAGAACGAAAAACCAACTATTCCACAAAATCGGCGTAAAAGATAGTCCAAAAACCAACAACACCAAATGAAGAACCACAAAGGTCAGCAATGCCAAATAAAGTGTTTTAAATGAAAATAATTTAATTCGATTTTCTTTTGTCATGATTTTTCCTTTTTTTATCATTATATTTTAAAACCACCATCAATATCGCTGGAATGATGAAAAAGATTAGATAGGTAGTAATTGGAAGCCAGATGTAGCGATAATCGATAGATAATAGGGAAGGAATTTTTTTAACATTTCTCCCTTTCACCCCAACAATTAAGTGGAGGAGAAAAATAGGTCCGTTTATGAATAGAAAAGTTTTTAAAAATCCTTGTACTGAAGCCTTATTGCTAAAACCATCTCTAAAAATACCTTGATAGAATGTGTGAACCAAAAAGACAAAATTCATAATAATTGGCAAGACATAGGACATTTCTTGATATGATTTCGGGATAAGTGACGTCCCGAACAACACATACATGATAGCAAAAATAGAAAATAATATTATGCCACCATCCATAACAGAAGCAATCTTTGAATGTCTTTCCAGCCACAATTGGACGTGAGCTATCAAAGAATACTTTTTCTGGATTTTTCTAATTTGTCTATTCTGTTGTTTGACCTTCTTTTGTTTCTTAATCTTTCGCTCCATTTACGCCTCCTTCTTCTCTTTTCTATCCGTATAATCAAAAGCAGAATGCCCAGCCCCAAGAAAAAGAAAAAGAGATAACTTACAATAGGGACCCAGATATATGCTGGATCCATAGAAATTATGGGAGGGAAATTCGTTGACTTACGACGTCCTAGCCAATTCAGACCTACCAAGAGATGAAAGGGAAAAAGAAGACCATTGAACCCAATAAATCCCCATGAAAAGTAACGCCATTTCTGAAGTTTATCACTACTAAAACGAAAGACAAGGAAATAGGTTGATAAGATCAGAAGGATAAGATTGAAACTTAATGGGGAAAGATAGTTTATGTTCGGTAATTGGTAACTAATGTAAGAGGCGGCAAGAAATGATACAAACATAGATCCAAATAATACACTCGTATCCAAAAGTTGACCAATCCTTCTGTGCCTTTCCATCCAAAGAAAAATCCTCTTGGTCCAAGAAGGCTTTTCTTTTGTCTTGTACTTCATTTGCCTACTCATCTTCATTTTCATCTACTCCTTTTTTTGAACCTTTAGAGAGAAAGAAAATTGCCAAAGTTAACATCAAGACTAGAAGATAGACGACAATAGGAAACCAGATATAGGATGACTCCAGCGAAAACAACGGTGACAGAACAACTCTTCCTCTTTTTCTCACGCCAATCAGTTGAAAAATGAAGCTAAGGATATTGATATAAATGAAAGGTTCACAAAATCTTTTAAGGGTCCTTTCTTTTTCAGTTTTCACTGACAAAAAGAGAGCATAGAACCTATTACCCAAGATAAAAAGATTCAATTGCAAGGGAAATAAGAGCTCTCTGTACCGAAAATCAGCTGGAATGCTTTTGTTCTGTGATGTTGTAAATTCTATAACTAGGAACAAGATGATATAAAAGACAATATCAAACATAAATTTGATAAATCGATGCCCTTGTAACCAAAAACGTACTGAATCTAACCATGATGACTTCTTATACTTCGTCTCTTTCAATTTCATAATAACTTCTTTCCATTTAAAATATCTGCTAAAACGTATAGGTGGTATAGATTCAAAGTTAAATTTTAAGATTTAAAATTTCCTAATTCTGTTCTTTTCGTAACTTATCAGTTTATGATTCTGAATCTTTAAAGAAACACCACTACCTGAACGATATCCTTTAGCACCATAGTAGTAAGAAACCTCATAAAAGGCATCTGGCAACTCGGCATTATCTATCCCATTTGAAATAAATCCTGTCAGTCCGCCTTCACTATCGAAATAATCTTTCTCACCCTCTTCTAAAACAGTATCTTTATAGCTAACACTTCCTTTAATAATTCCTTTTTCCAGAAATTCATCAATAGGGAGGTCATATAAACCTTGAAAAGCTTTTCCTTCCTTATGATTCTTTTCGATGAGGGCATAATAGTCTTGGATATTGTCAGATTCAGTATCGACACTCCAGTAACTATTCACGAATTCCAAATTGGGATTTTCATATTGCTTGAAAAAACTCTCTACCTTTTCTTTGTTAGAAACACTGACAGGATCCTGGTTGAGTAACTGATCTGCTATATGTGAAAATTGATGTAACATCGTTTCAATAGTTCCATCGTATGCCAGTGCTTCATACGTTTTTTTAGAAGTACTGGAAGATTTAGGATCAAATATCAAACTATCACTAACAGTGACTTTCCTACCATTAACTTCTTCACTATAATCGTATTCAATTTCATACTCTACAGAAGGCCACCTGTATCTAGAATATTTAGTAACCTTTACATCTCCTTCAAAACCATATAACTTTAAGGTGCTTCTTGTTACACTCTCAATTTCAGATTTAGATGGTCCTGAAAAAGTATTATGAGTATTATGAAATGTAACTAATAAAATGACTACAAAACTTATAAAACAGGCTGAGAGGATAATTGCGATAAAACTGAAATTCAACACTAACGCTTTTTTCATTACTTCATTCTCCTAGATAAACATATTTAAATTTATTTCACTACCCCAACACCTTGACTTCCTCAGCTACTTTTTGCAGATATTTTTGCCTTGTAGAATTTGTATTCACCTCACGCCCTAACTCGCCTAAAATTGAAACTTTCTTTGTTTTGATTCCACAATGATTCAGGACAGCATTCTTTAATACTGATATTCCATAACTGTCTGGGATATTGATAGGACCTGAAAATACTTTGTACCACCATGTTGGTGCTATTGATGTTGCGTAAATACTGGCCGTTTTTCCTTTTAGTAACTTTTTAAACTGCTGACTTCTTAAGTAGTTCCAAATAAAACTTCCTTTATTATTGGCAGAGTAAGCAATTCCTGGCGTGAAAACACGATCGATCCAACCCTTCAATAAACTAGGCATACTACTCCACCAAATTGGATAGACAAAAATGAAATGATCTGCCCACTGGATTAATTCCTGAGAGCGAAGTATGAAGGAGTCCTCTTCCATACGTTTTCGATAACCATAACGTAATACGGGATCAAAATCTATCTCATTTAGATTAATAGATTCAAGCTCATGATGATTTGAGTCAATATTTTCTACAATCGTTCGAAAAATTTCTTGACAGAAACTTCCCTTGTCAGGATGTCCATTGATGACTAAAATTTTCATTCGTTTTCTCCTATCTACCCCAACGCCTTCACTTCCAACATCATATCACGTATCTGAGCTGCCAGTTCAAAGTCAAGCACTTCGACGGCTTCTTGCATTTGTTTTTCTAGTTTCTTGACGAGTTCTTTACGCTCTTGTTTGTTGAGGCTGTTGATATCGACTTCCTTGTCCTCTTCTTTAGCAACTGCCTTAGTTACAGCAATCAGATCACGGATTTCTTTCTTGATTGTCTGAGGCACAATACCATGTTCTTCATTATAAGCCATCTGGATTTTCCGACGGCGGGCCGTCTCATCAATAGCACGTTGCATAGACTGGGTAACTGTGTCAGCATACATAATCACATGCCCTTCGCTGTTACGAGCAGCACGACCAATAGTCTGGATGAGTCCACGTTCATTACGAAGGAAGCCTTCCTTGTCAGCATCAAGAATAGCTACGAGACTCACCTCAGGAACATCAATCCCTTCACGGAGGAGATTGATTCCGACTAAGACATCAAATACACCCAAGCGTAGGTCACGGATAATCTCCGTCCGTTCCAAGGTCTTGATATCCGAGTGCATATACTTGACTTTGATGCCCATTTCTTTGAAGTAGTCGGTTAAATCCTCTGCCATTTTCTTGGTCAAAGTTGTGATAAAGGTTCGTTCATTCTTTTCAACACGGGCATTGATTTCACCCAAAAGGTCATCAATCTGTCCCATAGTCGGACGCACTTCTACCTCAGGGTCCAAGAGACCTGTCGGTCGAATGATTTGCTCAATCACAGTCTCGGTCTGTGCATTTTCATAGTCACCTGGTGTCGCTGAAACGTAAACAATCTGATGCACATGGCTTTCAAACTCTTCGCGACGTAAAGGACGATTGTCCAAGGCAGACGGCAAACGGAAACCATAATTAACCAGCATTTCCTTACGAGAACGGTCTCCATTGTACATGCCCTTGATTTGCCCCATGGTCATGTGACTTTCATCAATCATAATCAAGAAATCATCTGGGAAGAAGTCAAGAAGCGTATAAGGAGGCTCTCCTTCGCTACGACCATCCATGTGGCGTGAGTAGTTTTCAACACCATTGGTATAGCCCATCTCACGTAACATCTCAATATCATACTCTGTTCGCTGTTTCAAACGCTGGGCTTCTAGCAGTTTGCCTTCCTTCTCAAAGACAGCTAACTGCTCTTCTAATTCTGCTTGAATTTTCGCAATCGCAACTTCCATGTGGTCATCATTGGTCACAAAGTGAGTGGCAGGGAAAATCGCCAAATGATCCACTTCTCCCAATACCTGACCTGTCAAAGCCTCAACTTCACGGATACGATCAATTTCATCCCCGAAAAACTCTACTCGAAAAGCGTGTTCATCTCGGGAAGCTGGGAAAATCTCCACCACATCCCCACGAACACGAAATCTTCCCCGTTGGAAATCAATATCGTTACGTTCAAACTGAATATCGACCAAGTCATTCAAAAGTTTATCACGAGAAATCTCAAGACCTGGACGCAGACTAACCACGCTATCAGCGTATTCCTTGGGCGAACCCAAACCATAGATACAAGAGACTGAAGCCACAACGATGACATCATTGCGCTCCAGAAGGGCTGAAGTCGCTGAGTGACGGAGCTTATCAATCTCGTCATTGACCGAGCTATCCTTCTCAATGTAGGTATCACTAGAAGGCACATAGGCCTCGGGTTGATAATAATCATAGTAGGATACGAAGTACTCAACAGCATTCTCAGGGAAAAATTCCTTAAACTCTCCGTAGAGCTGACCAGCTAGGGTTTTGTTATGGGCAATGACCAAAGTTGGTTTATTGACTTTGGAAATGACCTGACTCATGGTATAGGTCTTCCCTGTACCCGTCGCCCCCATCAGAATCTGAGCTTTTTCTCCACCCTCGATATTATCGACCAACTGCTCAATTGCCTGGGGTTGATCTCCTGAAGGTTCGTATTTTGATACTAGTTTAAATTTATTATCTGTAATCCGATTGATCATAAGAATCCTCTCTCCATGTGCTATTCCTATTTTAGCATACTTATAGCATTTTCACGAAGAAAAGGACGGACCTAAGTCACATCCTTTCATTTTCTTTCTTTAATTGATAAGCGAGATAGACAATCAAAAGTAACAAGACTAAACTTGTCATGATAGAACCTTCAATCCCAAAAGAGCCTCCTGATAGCCAAACTTGATTGCCTTGTGGTAAAAAGGTCATCAGAGACGTTCCTGACGGTTGACCGCTAACTAAAATGCCAAAAAGATTGCCCTGAGCAAAATTCCAAGCTCCATGAATACCTGCAACACCCCAAACTATATCAGTTTTGAGAAGGTAAAGAGCCATGGCAACTCCGAATAAGAAGAGATTCACTAGAGATAGAGGTGTTAGACCAGAATTTCCCACATGAAGCAGGGTAAAGAATATGCTAGATATGACAACAGCAAGTTTTAGATTGGTTCTTGAGGCCAATTGTGGAAGAAGCCAAGCACGGGACACCACTTCTTCTGCTGTCCCCTGTAAAATCCAAAATGGGATAGTAAAGACGACAAAAGTAAGCGAATAAGGATTCAAGCGAATGGATTCCAAACGATATTGCCCCAAGACCACCAAACCTAACAAGGTCAGAAGAAAAAGTGCCAAACCTAAGCCAAATCCTTTCAGAAGACTGCTAAGAAAATTTTCTCTATAAAATCCCAAGGTTCTAATAGATCTTTTCTCAACTTTTTTAGTCCATCTGAACACAGTGTTGAGAATAAAACCAAAGGACAGCAATGCTAAAATTAAACGAAAGTCACTTGTTTTATCCGTCAAGCTCTGCTGCAAGGTTTGCAAGTAAGTTGCAAGATTTTGACCAGCCTCTCCAAAATTTCTAGCAAGTCCGATGAGAGCTAACAAGCTAATACCATACAAAGTATATGCAACAAACTCTCCTATAAAGACAAAAACAAAGGCTAACAAAGGACTTGTGTAAATATTTAAACTCATTTGGGAAGATTGGAAGTCTTTAAATATTCTTTTATTCTTCATGTTCCTGCCCTCATTTCTTCTATTACATACTATTATTATATCATTTTATAGTAGCAATTCAAGAAGGAAAAAAAATATAGATGTTATATTTTCTGACACAAAAATATAAAAATTTGCCTTTTCACCTTTTTTCTGGTATAATGGAAAAATATTCGAAAAAGGAGACTAAAAATGAAGAAAAAAATACTAGCATGTTTGCTCATTTTATTTCCCATTTTCTCACTAGGTATGGCAAAAGCTGATACTGTTAAGATTGTGTCTGATACAGCTTACGCACCTTTTGAGTTTAAAGATTCAGATCAAACCTATAAAGGGATTGATGTTGATATTATCAATAAAGTCGCAGAAATCAAAGGATGGAACATCCAAATGTCTTATCCTGGCTTTGATGCAGCTGTAAATGCAGTGCAGTCAGGTCAAGCAGATGCTATTATGGCAGGTATGACAAAAACAAAAGAACGTGAAAATGTCTTTACCATGTCTGATACCTATTATGATACAAAAGTTGTCATTGCTACCACAAAGGCAAATAAAATCACCAAATATGAGGAACTTAGCGGGAAAACAGTTGGAGTTAAGAACGGAACTGCCGCTCAACGTTTCCTCGAAAGTATCAAAGGTAAATACGGTTTCTCTATTAAAACCTTTGATACTGGTGATTTGATGAATAACAGTCTAAGTGCTGGTGCTGTAAATGCCATCATGGATGATAAACCTGTTATTGAGTATGCGATTAACCAAGGACAAGATCTCAGCATCAATATGGATGGTGAGGCTGTTGGAAGCTTTGCCTTTGGTGTCAAGAAAGGGAGCAAGTATGAACACTTGGTTACCGAGTTTAATGAAGCCCTAGCACAAATGAAGAAGGATGGTAGCTTGGAGCAAATCATCCAAAAATGGACAGCTTCTACAACTACGGCAAGCCCAACGACAACTACTGCTGCTGGACAAAAAGCTACTCCAGTGAAAAGCAAGTACATTATTGCCAGCGACTCATCTTTCGCCCCATTCGTCTTTCAAAATTCAAGCAATCAATACACCGGTATTGATATGGATCTTATCAAGGCCATTGCCAAAGATCAAGGTTTTGAAATTGAGATTACCAATCCAGGATTTGATGCAGCCATTAGTGCTGTTCAAGCTGGACAAGCAGATGGTATCATTGCTGGTATGTCTGTAACAGATGCTCGTAAGGAAACCTTCGACTTCTCAGAATCATACTACACAGCAAATACGATTCTCGGTGTGAAAGAATCAAGCACAATTGCTTCTTATGAAGACCTCAAGGATAAAACTGTCGGTGTTAAAAACGGGACTGCTTCTCAAACGTTCCTTACTGAAAATCAAAGCAAGTACGGCTATAAGATTAAAACCTTCGCAGATGGCGCATCTATGTATGACAGTCTGAATACTGGCTCTATCGATGCCGTGATGGATGATGAGCCTGTTCTCAAATATTCGATCAGCCAAGGTCAAAAATTGAAAACTCCGATCGCTGGAACTCCAATCGGTGAAACAGCCTTTGCAGTCAAGAAAGGCAGCAATCCAGAATTAATCCAGATGTTCAATAACGGACTTGCGAACCTCAAAGCTAACGGAGAATTCCAAAAGATTCTTGACAAGTACCTAGCTAGCGAAACTTCAACTGACTCTACAAGTACGGTTGACGAAACAACTATTTGGGGCTTGCTTCAAAACAACTACAAACAACTTCTTAGTGGACTTGGAATCACTCTTGCTCTAGCTCTTATTTCATTTGCAATTGCCATTGTCATCGGGATTATCTTTGGTATGTTTAGCGTTAGCCCATACAAATCTCTTCGCTTAATCTCTGAGATTTTCGTTGACGTTATCCGTGGTATTCCCTTGATGATTCTTGCAGCCTTCATCTTCTGGGGTATTCCAAACTTCATCGAGTCGATTACAGGCCAACAAAGTCCAATCAATGACTTTGTAGCTGGTACTATCGCCCTCTCACTCAATGCGGCAGCTTATATCGCTGAAATCGTTCGTGGTGGGATTCAAGCTGTTCCAGTTGGGCAAATGGAAGCCAGTCGCAGTCTTGGTATCTCTTATGGAAAAACCATGCGTAAGATTATCTTGCCACAAGCGACTAAATTGATGTTGCCAAACTTTGTCAACCAATTCGTTATCGCTCTTAAAGATACAACCATCGTATCTGCTATCGGTTTGGTGGAACTTTTCCAAACTGGTAAGATCATCATCGCCCGTAACTACCAAAGTTTCAAGATGTATGCAATCCTTGCTATCTTCTATCTTGTAATTATCACGCTTTTGACTAGACTAGCGAAACGCTTAGAAAAGAGGATTCGTTAATGGCAAAACTAAAAATTGATGTAAATGATTTGCATAAGTATTATGGAAAAAATGAAGTCTTAAAAGGCATTACTACTAAATTCTATGAAGGAGATGTTGTTTGTATCATCGGTCCTTCTGGTTCTGGTAAATCCACTTTCCTCCGTAGCCTTAACCTTCTTGAGGAGGTAACAAGCGGTCACATCACTGTGAATGGTTATGATTTGACTGAGAAATCAACCAATGTCGACCATGTTCGTGA
>ERZ772960.3749-NODE-3749-length-10063-cov-2.818645_pt1 | contig 10063 bp, 7 predicted proteins | sample MGYA00580678_ERZ772960 | MGnify/ENA primary metagenome ERZ772960 (study PRJEB29015, sample SAMEA2737930) | human oral metagenome | biome: human oral; feature: human-associated habitat; material: dental | place: China | collected 2059 ...
ACAATGGCGTAGCCTGCTTGTTGAATAGCCCTATGCGATCGATTTAGGCCGAAAAGAAGCTTCCGTTTGTTGAAGAGAATCGTTTCAGGTGAATTGAGATACTTAGGTGTGGCATCATCGATCACTCGACCTCCAAAACCGACGATACGATCTCTTTCATCTGCGATAGGGATCATCACCCTTCCACGAAAACGGTCATATAAGCTTCCTTCCATTTTTCGTTCTGCCGATAACCCGGACGCAAGAAGAAGCTCCTTTTTCACGCCGCGTTTTTGGAACGCCATCGATAGCTTATCCCACGATGCCGGCGCAAAGCCAAGATGAAACTCTTCTATTGTCTTGTCCGATATGCCACGCGCTTTAAAATACGCCATCCCCGGTGTACCAAGCTGCGTCATGGTTAGACAATTGTAGAAAAAATCGCGTGCCATCTCATTTACTTTTCGAAGATCTGCCCTTTCCTGTTCATGTGCAATTTCCGCTGGAGTTTGTTCTCGTCGCGGCAATTCGATCCCTAGTTTCTCGGCTTGCATTTTAATCGCTTCGAAATAAGATACGTTCTCGATGAGCGAAATAAACTTAAACGCATTTCCTCCCGCATGACAACCAAAGCAGTAAAAAAATCCTTTTTCTGGAACGACAGAAAACGATGGCGTATTCTCTTGATGAAAAGGACAGCATCCCCAATAACGATTTCCCTTACGCTTCAGCGGTACATATCCTTGTACGATCTGCAAAAGATCCGTTCGCTCACTGACCTGTTTGACAAATTCGTTTAATCGTTCATTGCGCATAGCTTCCACAATGCCGCTCCTCTGTACTCTAGCATTTATATTCCTCGAAAAGCCATAATATCCTTTTCGCGTTTCCCGGTCTTCTTCTAGGTAGTTTTCCTCATGATTTTTATCTTGCCATACTCCAGACGGGCGGCATGAAGATATCCGAAAAAAGTTTCACTGCATAGCTATCCGTCAGACCAGCTACATAATCGGTTACAGTCTGTTCTTTGCCCCAACGTGCTTCTCTACCGATAAATTCTTGCGGCAACTCATCAAAATGAGCAATAAAATAATGATGGAGCTCACAAAGTACAAAAACAGCTTGTCGTCTTTCATGAGAAAGTGCGTCTGAATGATAGATGTGTTGAAACATAAACTGCCGAAATTCGTCCATAATGGCTTTCACATTATGCGAAAGCACAATATCCGTTTTTCTTTCTGAAGAGCAAATGATATCCGACACCATGCTTGTGATCATATGCGAAGTGTCTGTTCCAAAATTTTGATATACGGCTTTTGGCAAATCGCCTTTCTGCAAAAGCCCAGCACGCAAACTATCATCGTAATCGTGGCAAAGGTAAGCGATGCGATCCGCAATGCGAACAATTCGTCCTTCCAATGTTTTAGGCAAATGTGCTCCCGTATGGTTTAAAATACCATCCTTTACTTCAAATGTGAGATTTAATCCCGATCCGCTTCGTTCTAAAAATTCTACAACACGAAGACTTTGTTCATTGTGAGCAAAATGCCCGGTCAATTCTGCCATAGCAGACTCCCCAGCATGACCAAACGGGGTATGTCCCACATCATGTCCCAATGCAATCGCTTCGACAAGATCCTCATTTAAGCGCAATGCCCTTGCGATCGTTCGCGAAATCTGCGCTACTTCCAAACTATGAGTCATACGCGTCCGATAATGATCGCCTGATGTGATATATACTTGGGTCTTATGCTTCAGTCGCCGAAATGATTTTGAATGCAAGATTCGATCACGATCACGTTGGAATTTCGTGCGGAACAGACATTCATCCATAGGTTCTTTGCGTCTTGCTTCTCGGCTCTTTGCTGCATAATCCGAAAGATTATCATACTCCGCTTTCTCAATTCGCTCTCTCACATTCATATCCGTCCCTCACTTTCATACAAACTTATTTGCTTCTATAAATATATACGCGACGTGTAGTGGTTTTCCTGCTCCAAACCGGTACAAGAGAGAGCCTCTTTTAGCAATCTTCGCCTTCTTTGAAGCGTTTCATCATCTCATTTGTCAGGCTCCAATCATCTGTTTGGAGCCGGATTTCATTTGGTCTCGCCCAAAATGCTTGTCTCAGCTCGCTCGTATCCAAATCAATCGAATCACATCCATCCAAATCGCAGTAAAATCCGGCTAAAATATCAGCGGCACTTCCCCACGGCTGTGACTTGTAATATCGGATATTCTGAACCTTTAAGCCAACTTCTTCCATGACTTCACGTTGCACGGTTTGCTCCAGTGTCTCCCCAATTTCTGTAAAACCTGCAACAAGTGCGTAATTATCTCTGCCACGTTGATCCGCATAGCGCGTCACCAACAGCCTATCCCGATTGACAACGCCAACAATGACGGCTGGATTGATACGAGGATATATTAAATGCCCACAGTGCGGACATCGAATGGCACGTTCTTTTCCATCGAGTTCTGTCGGATTCCCACAAACACCACAAAATCGATTTACACGATACCAATCGGATAGATGCACTGCCGTGTAGAGTGCGAAGAAACTAGGAAGAGCTGCATCTCTTGTGCGCCGGACATCCCGAATCGTTTCAAACGCGAAACCATTCGGGATGAATGCCAACGCATCCGTTGGCAATAAGAAAAAAGCTCGTTTCCCGATTGCAAATAAGTAAATACAATGTTGTGGTTCATTCAGTTCCGAAAAAGATGGAAAAAGTTTTCCATCACCTTTCCGAATCAATACACTCTTATTTTTGAAGTAAAAAACGACACTGTCTTCAACGGGAAGAATGTCCGGCTGAAATACATTATCTAATTTTCTAGGCTCAATATCTTGAATCATGACAATCCTCACTTTTCCGTATGGCATCCCTTAATTACGAAATGGGTTGCAGTCTCCCATCCCAAAACACTTTATGGTATACTCTTCTTAAGTAAGTCGTAAGGGAGGCGGGACGATGAATATTTGCGAAGAAATGGAAAAACGACGTACACGTCTTTTAGGAACCTGCACGATTTCGGCATTTGACGGAATGGTCATTGTTCCCCATATCGAACGGTTTCGCCGGGTTCTAGCCATCGGCGATATCCATGGAAATTTAGAACGCCTTCTTTCTCTTTTTCACCGTATGGACTATTGTGTCGAAGATGATCTGCTTGTATTTCTCGGCGATTATATTGATCGCGGTGAGTATAGTGCTGAATGCCTGCAATACGTTATGAAACTTACTGAAAAAAGTTCACATGTCATTGCGCTGACAGGAAATCACGAAGCCATGATGTTAAACTACTTTGAGAATCATAGCATTCGAGACCCAATGGATGAGACCCATGGCTGGCTTCATAGTGGAGGAATCCAAACGTTTGAAAGCTTATCCCGTGTTTATTGGCAAGATAGCGCCCTCTACCATGCGCTTCTATCTTTTGTACTTTCGCTTAATCATATTGCAGCAGTAGGAACGGAGTACATTTTTACGCATGCCGGTTTTTATCCCAAGGTGCCCTATGCGAAACAATTTGATGCCATGCTATGGCTACGAGAGGAATTCTATCATAACTATGATGGGGAAAAAACCGTCGTGGTCGGACATACGCCCGTTCAATTTTTTCACAAAGAGCAAACGAGACCTATCCGTCTCCAAAATAAAATCATCGATTGCGATACGGGCTCCTTTCTTCCACATGGATATATTAGCTGCGTGGATGTCAAAAGCATGAAATGTTGGCAGAGCGCAGACTAGATAAAGTACTCGATCGTGTTTTGTGCTGTCTTCTTTGTATTCTCGTTGAATAACAGAACCGCTTCACGGTCTTCCATACATCCTAATGCATAAGGCGTGGTTTCTTCACGATTCAAACACGCGATTGGAACAGATCGATTGTATGCATTCGGATGAGCAAGCGTTACTTCTATGTCCATAGCAGAAAACTCAGATGTACCTTCTGGCAGAAACCATGGATCGAACATACGGATATACGTTTCGGAGAGTTCCGTCAGAAGAACATAATGTTCTACACCGTAAAAGAGGCGAACGACAGCGACACCGCCGCGCACCAATGCATCATTTATCAAACTTTCATCACCGATACGAACCGCTTTGCCAGAAAGATATTGACTCGAAAGCGGAAACCTTGTTGCACGCCCAAAACCATCGAGCCAGTTGGATAGGAACATCATGGCCATGCGGCTCGTTCCAGCTCGGCATGGTTCCCCGTTCTTGCTATAACAATCCAAGCTGTAGAGCTGGATATTCCGTACGATTTCGGGCGGAATCTCTTCTCTCTCGAACAAAAAGCTCATGGCATTGAGCATGGCCGTTGGTCCGCAATCATACTTGGACAATTGGTAATGCAATGGATTTTTCATCGTATCGCTCATTTCTAATTTCAGAGAATTTGATATAAGAGAAACATGATACCAAGCAATGAAATGATGATTGCTTTACCATTCGTAGCCTATCCCATCCAAGATGCGATGCAGTGACTTTTCGACGGAATCCGTATGGTAACGACCGAGTATGCGAATATCGGCACGTGCTTTTTCCATTGTAATGGGACAGCCAACATGGCAGAGCATCTGACGATCATTTTCGTTATCTCCGAACGCGATTACTTCATCTGCTGAAATGCCGAGACAGATGAGGTTTTCTTTGATCGCAGTCCACTTATTCACGCCTTTTGGCATGATATCCAGCCACTCATTACCTCCGGTTTGTACGGTACACCTATCACCGAAGCGCTTTTTCCATGGACTTGTATCGGATAATCCGCCTTTTTCATAAAAAGAAATTTTCATATAGGGTTCGGGAATGTCAAGTAGGCTCGGAACAAGGGTTACATTATTTCCTACAACATCGTGTAAGAGCGCAGCAAAATTTGAAGATGTCGGTTGGATATAACACGTTTCTGTCCCCGAAACCATGACCTCCAGCCCGCCTGTTCTCTGCATAGCACGAATAATCTCACGTCCAAGATCTGCCTGCATACATGCCTGCGAAATCTTTCTGCCTTTAAAAAAGCTTAGGCAGCCGTTTTCGCAAATATAACCAATCTCGTCAGCCACAGGTGCAAAAAGACGGCGCAAGCTGGCATACTGTCGCCCGCTCGCCGCATAAAATATGATATCATGCCCTTGCAGATGACGTATGAGTGAAAAGACTTCTTGGGTTAACGCCTGTGCTCCATCCAACAAAAGTGTTCCATCCAAATCGCTCGCAATCATCGCAATTTTACGTTTCATACTGCCTCCTAATGGACTTCCGTTTATCATAAAACCATTACACCGTAATGTATTTTGCTGTACTTACCACCGACAATTTTGGTAAACCCGAGTCGTGCGAATTCCTCGCTTCGGCTGTTTTCTTTGAACACGACGCGATATCTTGCTACGCGACATGCTTCTTGGACTATCTCAGGCGTTAATGCAGCAGGATTGGCCAATTCACGTAGTGGCGTCAAGCTCAGGCTTGCTGTAAGTGGATACCGAAACATCGGATCAAAATAAACGACATCAAATGCATTATCATTTTGTGTCTGCAAGAATACAGATGCTTCGATACAGTGTGTTTCAATGCGCCGCATCGCTTCTTGCATGGGCCAATTCTCTGCTTTGAAATGGGACAGCCCATAGCCAACGACCGTTTCAATCAAGGGTTCTGACTCGAGTCCGACAACGCGACCTTCTTGTTCAACCGCAAAGCTCGATACGATTGCATCCGCACCGAATCCAAGCGTGCAATCCAGTACGGACATGCCGCGATGCAACTGCATCGCTTCGACCATGTGATCCCCTGTTCCAGCACTGCCAAAACGTAAATTTTTCAAGCGCAAATGCGCCATGTTCGGATGAAAGAAAAACGTATCCTTTGGTGCTGCCAATGTCAAGAGACCGTGTTTTGCAACGAGCAAATACCATGCCCCAGTTGATTCACGAAGCTCTTCTTCCGATCGTGCGCGGCGCTCGACATAAGAAATTCCAGCATGCTCCGCTGCCCAACAGGCAAGTGTTTCTGCTTCACGTGTCCACTTTCGTCCCGTCGTCGCAATAGCTCGCTTTTCTTTTGTCATACTCAAAAACCAGTCCGCTTAAACATCTTTGCCAATTCATCTGTACTGAACTTCAATATTGTCGGTCTGCCATGTGGACAGGTGTACGGGAAAGTCGTATGGGAAAGTTCTTCTAAAATAATCTGCATTTGACGCATGCTCAATTCCTCTCCTGCTTTGATGGCTGCACGACAGGCCGTCGTCGCAAGACAGGCTTGCCGTATCTCTTTTGCACTCGTCTCGTGCATATCGTGAAGCGACGCAAGGATTTCACGAATGATATCCTCTGCTTCATCGCTTGGAATGTCGGCCGGAACTTCCATTAGACGATACTCTTCATTTCCGCTTGCCTCCATTTGAAAGCCAAGACGTTCGAATATATCCTTATTGGCAGCAATTAGCTGCGCGTCCCGTGAATCAAAGTGAAGGACGAGGTGGACGAGAAGTTGCTGCGATGGAATCCTGTCTGCCATTGCTGAGAGCTTATCAAAAAGAATTCGTTCATGCGCTGCATGTTGATCGATAATGTAGAGCCCTTTTGCATCCTGTGCAATAATATAGGTAAGGTCAACTTGTCCGATGGGAACAATATTTCCTTCCGATGCAAGGAGGATTGTTGATTCGCACGATTCTTCCATCGGACCTGTTGCAACGGAGTATATGGGCGGATTGGATTCACGTATGGTCTGTCCGTGTCGGATCTCCTCCTGCGTCTCCATAAAGTGCATCGCAGGAACCGCATTTGCATGAACGGCTTCATAGATAGTTTGCGGCGGTCTTGCATGGTACAAACTCTCACGATGCGCAACGCCCTGATCATTGTTTGGACTGCTTGCCGGCATAAATCGCATGGGTTCGGTTGTAACGTGACTCATCGGTTTTTCCACAGCAGATGCGATAGCATGAAGATCGGGCCGAATGGAGCGAATGGCATCAAGAACGGCTTTGTAAACTGCCCTGAAAATACGGCTTTCATCTTCAAACTTTAGTTCATTTTTTTGCGGATGAACATTGACGTCAATCGTATGCTGCGGGACCTTTACCAGCAGTACAGCAAGGGGGAATCCACTCTTCGGGATTAAGGAACGATACGCATTATCAATAGCTTTGGATATTGCCCGATTCTGTATGATACGACCATTGACAATCAGAGTCTGCCATGCACGGCTGCTTTTTAGCATGGATGGCTTCGTAATAAAGCCGGAAATAGAAATGGATTCTCCCTCCAAATACAATGGAAGAACAGACTCTGCAGTCTGTTTTCCATAGATGGCGCGAATCGTATCCAGCAAGCTTCCATTTCCCGGTGTTACGATAACAGTCTTATTGTTGTTGATAAAACGAAATTCGATATTGGGACGCGCGAGTGCCAGCTTCACGATAAAATCGTTGATTTTCGATCCTTCTGTATGCGTTGTCTTTAGGAATTTCTTACGAGCAGGCGTATTAAAGAATAGATCTTCCACCGTAATCGTCGTTCCCAGTGCACACCCCGCTTCGGTAATTTCCGGTTTATTTCCTCCACGAATGTCGATGCGCGTTCCTAGATCTGCCTTCGGCTCACGTGTCAGAAGTGAGAACCGTGACACCGAAGCGATTGTCGGCAATGCTTCGCCGCGAAATCCGAGCGTGCCGATCATGCTTAAATCATGGGCATCACGAATTTTGCTCGTCGCGTGCCGTAAAATAGCGAGCTGAGCATCTTCTGCACTCATCCCCTTTCCATTGTCTGTAACGCGCATAAAGCTCGTTCCACCGGCCATAATTTCGATTTCAATGCGTGATGCACCTGCATCCATCGCATTTTCGATAAGCTCTTTAATCGCAGAAGCGGGTCGTTCAACGACTTCACCTGCTGCAATTTTATTGATGGTATTATTGTCCAGGACGTGTATTTTACTCATCCTTTTCCCGCCTCCTGTCGTGCCTGCTCTTGTAGACGGTATAGTTCGTTTAATGCCTCAATAGGCGTCATCGACATGACATCAAGCTCCGATAAGCGAGCATTTATCGTCGACTGAAAGAGCGATCCTATCGACATTGCATCAAATCGTCCCCTGTTATCCTTCGCGCTCACTTTTTCGTTATGTCCAGCAGGAAGGGAATCCGCTTCCAGTTGTGTTAAGATCTCCTGTGCACGTTTTGTGACAGAAGCCGGAAGCCCAGCGAGACGTGCGACGTGGATACCATAAGATTTATCCGCTGCTCCAGCCACGATGCGTCGAAGAAATGCGACTTTCGTCCCACGCTCTTTGACTGCAACACAAAAATTTTTTATTTTATCGTCTTCTAGATCGGTTAATTCGTGATAATGCGTAGCGAAAAGCGTTTTTGCATGAATGTGCGTTTCTATGTATTCGATAACGGAACGTGCAATACTCATTCCATCAAAAGTGCTCGTTCCCCTGCCAATCTCATCTAAGATAACGAGACTATTCTTTGTCGCATGCCTTAGAATCTGCGCTACTTCATTCATCTCGACCATAAACGTGCTCTGCCCGCTGATGAGATCATCGCTTGCACCAATCCGCGTAAAGATACGATCAAGCGGTGAAATACTTGCTTCTCGTGCCGGGACGAAACTGCCTGCCTGCGCCATTAATGCTAAAATGGCAGTCTGACGCATGTAAGTCGACTTGCCAGCCATATTGGGACCCGTAATCAGCATGATTTCACAATCACGATGATTGAGCATTGTATCATTTGGAACAAATATATCCCGCGTCAGAATTCGCTCAACGAGCGGATGACGACCATCCTTAATCACAATTTCTCCGGTTGTCGTCATGCTCGGACGGACGTAGTGATAGGATGACGCAGCCTCTGAAAGGCTTGCAATCGTATCAATCGTTGCAACCGCACGCGCCGTTTCTTGTATTTGTGCAAGATGTTCCTTGATCGTATCACGTACTTCCACAAAAAGATTGTACTCAATGGAAACTATCTTTTCCTGTGCACCTAGGATCTTCGTTTCAAAGTCTTTTAATTCCTGCGTGATATAACGTTCCGCATTCGCGAGCGTCTGTTTGCGAACATAGCGATCCGGCACGAGTTCTGTACTCGTATTCCGCACTTCAATATAATAGCCGAAAACTTTGTTATAACCAATTTTTAGTGCCTTAATTCCCGTCTCTTCCCGTTCCCGCTCTTCGATCTCCTGCAACATGGACTTGCTGTCATGAGCAATACGTCGATATTCATCAAGTTCTGCATGATAACCAGACTTTATGATTCCGCCGTCTCGAAGACTGATTCCTGGAGAATCAATGATCGAACGCTCAAGCAAATTTACCAATTCATCGAATGAACCAATGGATCGCGCCGAAGCCGCAAGCATATCAGATTGCACCTTGCTCAATGCCTGCCGTATCTGTGGCAGACATTGAAGAGATACCTTCAACGCGATCAAATCACGTGCGTTTGCCGTACCAATTTCAATGCGTGTGAGGAGTCGTTCGAAATCATGCACCTTTTCAGTGCCTTCACGCACTGCATTACGTTTCGAAAAATCACGAAAAAGTTCTTCAACTGCATCAAGACGACGATTGATTTGCAGCATATCGAGCAGCGGATATTCTAACCACTTGCGCAAAAGACGAGTTCCCATCGGCGTTTTGGTGAAATCGAGCACATCTAAGAGGGTCCCCTTTTTTCCTCCGTCTCGCACGTTGCGTGTGATCTCAAGATTGCGCAATGTATTTGCGTCGATTACGAGATTCTTTGATGTATCCAAATACGTCAATCGATTTAAATGGGCTAAATCCGTTTTGACGGTGCTATGCAGATAATCCAGTAATGTCGCAACAGCTTCCTGCAGTTCTTTTCGCGTAGGACGCAAAGTCACATCAAAATGCTCAAGGATGCGATCCTCCACAGCAGAAGAAATATGGGATACTTCTGTGAGAGAGCATTTGGGCAAGTGAATGGAAAGATACTCGCGAAGTTCTCCTGCGAAAGATGGTGCCCCTACGATCAGCAACTCGGAAAGCATAAATCGATAAAGCTCATCGAAGAGAAGTTC
>ERZ772960.3750-NODE-3750-length-10062-cov-6.228540_pt1 | contig 10062 bp, 7 predicted proteins | sample MGYA00580678_ERZ772960 | MGnify/ENA primary metagenome ERZ772960 (study PRJEB29015, sample SAMEA2737930) | human oral metagenome | biome: human oral; feature: human-associated habitat; material: dental | place: China | collected 2059 ...
GAAGATCGGTTACGCCGAGGTCTACTTCCGCAGCGCCGCCCGCCTCAAGGCGCCCCTGAGCTGCTTAGTAAGCCAGGGAAAGTGAACTCACCCTCCCGCCACTCGTGCCTCGAAGTCGGCTGACCGTACATAGCCCCGCTTCACCTTATTCATAGCCACCTCAACAAGGAAGCCTCGCTCCACCAAGCCCTTCAGGTCGGTGCGTGCTGTGGCGTTTGTCACAGCAAAGCGCTGCTCGATTTCGCGGACAGTGAACATCATGTCGGGCTTCTCGCGAAGGATCTGAACCATCTGCGCCTGCCGGCTATTCATGTTCCCCACGGACATCAGCCGGTGGGCGTCGTTGTTTTCCGTCGCCTTACGCCGCAGGTAATCCTTCAGCCGCTCGAGTGCCTGCCGCATTGTGCGCAGGTGATAGAGGATGAAATAGGTCAGATCGTTGTCGTCGCATTCGGTGTAGAGAAACGCCCGCTCGTAGCCACACTTCGTCTTATAGATGATGCTCGAAATGGAGCCTTTATGTAGAGCAACACGCCGTTTCGTCCGTCTTTACCACCTCCAGCAGCTGGCTTATCCTCTCACCCATCGAGGCAAGCATCCGCCGTAAGATTGAGGACGTAGGGAAGCCGCTAAAAGATTGGGATATCACTATCAAACGCGGCATTCTCACCGGATGCAATGATGCCTTTATTATCAGCACCGCTAAGCGCGACGAGATCCTTGCCAATTGCCAGTCTGAAGAAGAGCGTCAGCGCACCGCGGATCTGATACGACCGATTCTGCGCGGCAAAGACATCAAACGATACGGCTACAACTGGGCGGGGCTGTGGCTGATCTATATTCCTTGGCATTTTCCACTTCAATTCGATGAGAGGATCCAAGGCGCATCAAAACAGGCTGAAGCAGCATTCATGGAGCAGTATCCCTCTGTATACGCCCATATGCTTCAGCACAAAGATCCCTTGTCAAAGCGTAATAAAAGCGAGACAGGAATCCGGTATGAATGGTATGCCATGCAGCGATGGGGAGCTAACTATTGGGAGGATTTTGATAAGCCAAAGATCATGTGGAAAAGAATCGGGTCCATCATTCGATTTTGCCATAATGAGAATGGGGCTTTCGGATTAGATAGCACATGCTTTGCCGCAGGAAATGACATAGAATACATATGCTGCGTTCTTAATTCTCCTATGGGACATTACTTGCTAAAGGATAGTCCCCGAACGGGTACAGGTGATTTGCTCATCAGTGTACAAGCTATCGAACCACTGAAGATCCCTCGGATTTCGAAAGATCAAAGTCTATGGTTCAAATCACAGTTAGTAAACATCTGCCATATAGTAAAAGAGGAGCAAGAGGATGAGATAAACCAAAAGATTTTCGATCTCTATGATCTGTCTTCAGAGGAACGAGAGTATATTCTTACTCACTTTCATCCTTGAGAACGGCTTGAATCTCATCTTTTGTTAGTTGATACGATTTAAAAATAGCTCGATCTATTCGATCGATGTCATTACTTCCAATAAGAAGATTCAAATCCTCATCATAAGGGAGACAGGGAAAGTCTTGGAAGAACGTATGCTTCATTCGTACGCCATCTTTTCCGAGTCCCCCGCCTCCATAGAAATGCTTTACTGCATAGAAGAACAGAGAGCTATTGAGTATCAGCAATAGATAATTCAACTTCTCACCTGTGATAATGCGACAGGTATCGTTGCAAATGAATTCGCCGCTACTATCGAAGAAGAATTGGCTTTCTTGGACAATCTCTTGGAAGATGATCTTTGGCTTATCAAAATCCTCCCAATACCCGATGTTATCCTGCGTCTCGAACCACTTGTTGGTTGTCTTCTTCCTTGCTTTGACCACTTCACCATTTATGACATAGGATCTTCCTGTCTGCTCTAATCTCTCCATTCCGAATGAAAGGAGGTGCTGCTTGACGGCGGGGTACTGCTCTATATCATAATGACGTGTGGGAAACGTAGCAATCAGCCACAGCCCTGCCCAGTTGTAGCCGTACCGTTTGATGTCTTTGCCGCGCAGAATCGGTCGTATCAGATCCGCGGTGCGCCGATGCTCTTCCTCGGTTTGGCAATTGGCAAGGATCTCATCGCGCTTAGCGGTGCTGATGATAAAGGCATCGTTACAGCCGGTTTTGATGCCGTAGTTGATTTGGATATCCCAATCTTTTAGCGGCTTCCCTACGTCCTCAATCTTACGGCGGATGCTAGCCTCGATGGGTGAGAGGATAAGCCAACTGCTGGAGGTGGTAAAGACGGACGAAACGGCGTGTTGCTCTACATAAAGGCTCAAATTCTCGGCGCTTAACCGGAAGTCTTTCTCCAGCGTCACAGACTCCGTCTGCCCAGCGTTCGCCGTCTTTTCGAGCAGCAGGATATTGACATCCACCGTGGCGTTCTCAAAGATCTTGTTCCCGGAGAAGTCAATTAAGAGGCGGGGATTGGTATGCTCGGCCAAGAATCCTCGCAGCTTTTCGCCATACGCAGCGCGCATCCATTTGTTGGAGGTGATAAAGCAGAGCGCTCCGCCCGGAGAAAGCAGCTGCATTCCCTTTTCATAGAACAGGCAATAGATGTCGCCCCTACGATCAAAAGAGGAGAAGCCCGCCTTCTCATAGGGTTTTCCGACGCTCCCACCCTCATTCTGCAGACTGATGTACGGCGGATTCCCGATCACGATGTCGAAGCCCTCTTTTGTCGGTCGTGAGAAGACCTCGCTAAACCACGTATGCCAAAGGAAGAAGTTGGGATTGGCGAAGACGTTGACGCCGGAGAGGTCGATGTTTTGCCCATCTACTCCATCAAATCGTTCTTGGATGATGCGGTGGATCTCGCTGCGGAGGTGCTCCTTCTCCTCATGCGAGGTGGCGCTGTAGAAACGACGCTTGGCTTCACTGAGCTTCTGACTGCGAAGGTCTACTTGCTCATCAAACAATGACAAGATCCGATCTCCCGCTATTTCCTGTGGCGGCATCAGCGTGCTAAGGTCGACGTCCTTGTAGCGTTCAAGTAGCGAATTGCCCTGCATGATTTTGTAGTCCAGGTTAGGCAGCGGTTGGGGAAGCTCCTCGTCGACTACGAGCGAGAGCCAAAAGCGCAGGCGGGCAATGTCCACTGCGCCGCGATCGAGATCTACGCCGTAGATGTTCTGCTGGAGGATCTCCTTCTTAATCTCAGCGTGCGACTTGGAGGGGTCTTCCTTCACCTCGTCTTCGAGGGCGATGCGGCAGAGGTAGAGCTCGCGCAAGAGCCCCATGGGGAAGGCTCCGGAGCCGATGGCCGGGTCGCAGATCTTGACCGTACGGAGGCGTTCGGCCACCTGCTCGCGGAGAGAGGGTGGCAGTTTGAGGCGGAGCTCGTTGTAGTCCTTCGTGCGGACAAAGCAGTCGATGGCCTGCCGCATTTTCTCTTTCTCTTTGGGTATGTCGGCCTGGAGGTAAGCCGTGAGGGAGCGGCGGCACATGTATTGGACGATCTCCTTGGGGGTGTAGAAGGCGCCCTTCTCCTTGTTGTCCTCCAGGAGGCTCTCGAAGATGCGGCCGAGCATTTCCGGGTCTACGCCCACCTGCGCGTCGTCCGGGTCGTTCTCGTCGATGGTGAAGTTGTACTGTTCGAAGAAGGTGAAGAGCTTCTCGAATAGCTCGGCGGGGAAGTGGGCGTCGGTGCAGGCTTTGAAGCATCTGTCGGCTTCGTCCTCCTCAAAGAGTCCGCCGTTGAGGTAGGGCACGCGCACTCGCTCCGGAAAGACACGCGTGTCGTAGAGGTCATTTTCGGCCTTGCGGTCGGTGTTGAGCGCGTGGAAGAAGAGGTGTTCGAGCACCTCGTGGACGAAGTCGGCCCGCTGTGTTTCGGACGCACGGTCGAAGAGGCCGTACATGAATTGGAAGTTGCCCTCGCCCCAGCGGCCGCCATTGAGTATGCCCATCCAGCCTTTCTTCTGCAAGAAGTGGAGGAAGACGATGCGCCCGAGCAGCTTCTTGACATAGTCGCGCACACGCTTCTCGTCGTCGTCGAAAGCGCGCATGAGGGCTTCGTCGGGCGCATGCTCCGTGCGTTCCTCCCACTTATTGGCCTGCTTGACGTAGCGCTTGCCCGTGGCGTGGAGCACAAACTGGGCGTAGTGCTCGCGGTACTTGTCGAAAAACTCCCTCGAGAGCGCCTCGACGGAGAAGGCCGTTTGGAGGTCAGCGATAGTCACCTCCTCGCCCTTCTTGTCGAATAGCTTTTGGAAGTTCTCCGCGGCCGTGCGACAGGAGTGTCCGGGTCCGAACAGGAAGGTGAAGCGTTTCGGGTCGGTGGTTTGCTCGCTCTCCGAACTCTTGTAGCAGAACGAGAAGCGCCACTCGCGGTTGGAGGCGTGAGCCTCGTCGTAGTGGAAGACCATAAAGGCGGCCGATCGATGCTCCATAATGCGGCGGGTGAGCAGCTGCAAGGCGACGCGGTTGTGCGCCATCTTCACATGATCGTCGACGGTGATGTCAAAGACCTGTAAGGGCGTTGTGCCGGCATAGACTTCGCCTTTCAACACCATGTTGCGTATGCCGGTTGCTTCGGCCTGCTTGCTGTAGCCCGCCTTTTGCGCATAATCATCCTTGCCAATCGCTTCAAACTCTGTTTGATCGAAGATGCGATAGATGACCCGCTCGAGGAAGGCGTCCATGCCAGGATAGCTCTTTTCCAGGAAGAATCTCAGTGTGTCTGTGTGCATAATAAATATGTATGGGTTTGTTGTGTGAATGATTGCCTGTGTTTGCTGTTTGAACGGGAGTTTGATGTAAGCGATTCGTCTATTTATACCCTCGGCAGAATGTCTGCCAGCATGCTCATGGGGTATGATAGCCCCGGCAGAATGTCTGCCGGCATACTCATGGGGTATGGTAGCTCCGGCAGAATGTCTGCCGGCGTACTCATGGGGTATGATAGCCTCGGCAGAATGTCTGCCGACGTACTCATGGGGTATGATAGCCTTGGCAGAATGTCTGCCGAGGCATTGCACATCGAGTTCACGTGATTATTTGATGGTTCCTAAAATGACTCGAGGGTCGCCCTTGGAAGCAACCGGCACCTCCTTGGCCAGCCCGCCCAGCGCTTGTTCTATGAGGTCGTCTAAAGAGAAGAGTTGTTGCTGCCGTGCGTACTGCTTCCGATCGATCTCAAGGATCCGATTGATCACGTCTACGTTGCCACTACGCACCTGCTTGTTGGCCTGCTTCAAGATCTGTTTAGCCGTCGTGGAAAGGTCAGGCATGCCGTATAGCTTGTCTATGATTTCCCGCGCTTTGGTCGGGGCGTCGTTCACCCGCGTTGAGGACTTATCGTAGACGTGATTCTTGTATGCCTGAAGCGCCTCCTTCTCCAGCGTCTTCCACATTTTCTCGCTGTTCATGGGCGGATCAATGGCGCAGGCAGCCTCGTCCGCTCGCAGTTCCTCGAGGACATCTATCGGCGAGACTACCTTGAACCGGCTCCTCGTCTTGCTCTGCGGATCGAAGTAGACGATCATGGCGTTGGCGGGCTGCGTTCCGACTAAGAAGTAAGCCGTACCCTTGTCGTCGGTGGTTTGCACCATCAGCCAGTCGCCGGGCGCGTTGGCTTCTTCTATCCGGCGATAGCGGGGGCGATGCGCCTTGACGTAGGCACGCAGCTCCTTGACGTATTTCAAGTAGGGGGCATCACCCACCTCATCCTCAATCTGGTCGGAGGTGGGGAGAAGTGCGTAGTGCACCACATCCTCGGCGTTGGAGAAGATCTTGCTGTCCTCACCGAAGAGAGTGTGGAAGGATTGCAGCTTGACGTGGGCCTTCTGCACCAACTTGATCCTCTCGTCGCCCTCATCGCTGGGCATGAAGTTGTAGACATAGATGTGGGGCGCTGCCGATCCGATACGGTTCACGCGGCCGATGCGCTGCATGAGGCGGGTGGCGTTCCAAGGCGTGTCGTAGTTGAGGATCACGTGGGCGCGGTGCAGATTGACGCCCTCGGCCAGGGTGTCGGTGGTGATGAGCACGTCGTAGTCGTTCAGCTGTTCCGCGGCGGGGCAGTTGGCGTCGAAGTTTCGGCGGATCACAACGCGCTCCTCCTCGCGGTTTTGCGAGCGGATGACAAGCGGACGGTGTCCGGCTTCCTTCACCACACGCCCGAGCTCCACGGCGGTGGGGATGGCCTCGGTGAAGATGACGAGCAGGCCGGTGGTGTTCTTCTCTGGGTCAAACAGCGCGGGCAGTTGCCGCTTGAAGGCCTCGAGCTTCGGGTCCTTCTTGATCCACTTCGGATCCCAACGCGCACAGAGGTCGCTGAGGATGTGCTCGTCACGTTGCAGCAGCTCGATGTACTTCGGTTGGAAATCTTCACGGCGGTATTCGGCATTCTTTCCGCCTTCGTTCCGCCCCTGCTTGTTGAGCTCGTTGATCTTTCGCCGCAGTGACGTCACAGCCTGTTTGAGGGTAGGATGAGCGCGCAGCTCGCCATTGATATCGATGTCTGGGCAGACGAAGAGGGTGTTGTTGCCCCACATACGGATCATGTTCTGCGTGTTTTGCCACAGGTTATGGAGCGACTCGCGGAAGGCACCGGCGGAGCTTTCGAGCCGCTTAACGAGGCTCTGCTGCATGAGCCAGGCCAGCTGTCCGGCCACATCGCCTGCCGTACGACTGCCGCGGCCTTTGTGCTTCTCCGCGTTGGCGGGATCGGCGAAGTATTCAATGGCGCGATAGCGGGCATAGGTCAGTCCGTCCTTATCCTCTTCTCCGGGGGCGATGAGGCGCATCGTGTCGTTGAAAAGGCTGACCTGCGCGCTGTCCATGACGTATTTCAAAGCCGTCGGCCCCTCGATCCGGGGGAAGACGAGCCCTTGCGCCTCCATATCTTCCCCGTAATTCATCTCCACGTCGGTGCGGGTGCGACGCACCATGATGTCCACAAGCACTTTGGAACGGATCTCTTCGGAGAGTCGCTTGAGCCGTTCGGTACGTTGATCCTCGAGCATCGGACTGTTTTTGTCGATCAGCTCTTGGTATTCCGCATGGACTTCCTTGAAGAAGGCGTCTAAGTCGCCGCCCGGCACCTTCGTGAGCGTGCTGCTCTTGGGCGTACGCTCAAAGAGGTAGATCTGATTCTTCAAATCCTGGGGACGGTTGTTCTGCGGAGTGGCAGAGAGTAGCCCGACGTAGGGCGTGGGGGCGATGGATCCGATCAGGCCGTTGAGCGCCCGGTACATTTCGGTGTCGGAGTTACGGAAGCGGTGGCTCTCGTCGATGAGGATCAGGCCATAGGCCTTGCTTTGATCGAGCGTGCCGTCAAGCGTGCCGTCGTCGAGCGTTTCCTCGTCACTTTCGTTGTCCACCTCCTCCGTGAACTTGTCGAGTCGGCCCAAGGAGATGTAGTCGATGCGGCCGTTCAACTCAGGGGCGGCGGCGCAGATGTCACCGATCGTGTCTCGCCACGGCTGTAGCACGGCCGGCGGCGTAATGATCAGCACACGGCCGCCGCGCCCATCCTTCTGCGGTTCGGAAAGGAAGTGCCGCACGATCAGGGCGCCCACGACCGTCTTGCCGAGTCCGACCACGTCGGCCAGCAGGAAGCCGCCGTGCCGCTGCATATACTCGTAGCACTGCTTGACGGCGTCAATCTGATAATCGAACGCGCTGTACGTCGTGGGCAGATAGTCCTTGATCTGGCTGCTGAGCTTCGTGTCGAGGAAGGTGGCAAACTGGGTTTGCAGCAGCTTGATGTATAGTTCGTAGGGTGTAAAGGGTGCGGTGGCCGCCACCTCTTCCTCCTTCTGCCGCTGCTTCCGCTCCCGGTTCACCTCCCGGCCGATGGGGGAGGGCTTCACGAACTCGTTCACGAACTCGTTCGTCCACGGGGTCGACTGCTCCCACTTCTCATCGAACCAAATCCGATGACCTTTCGAGGGCGAACCCTCTTTAGGCTCGGCTGTGATGATCATGCCATTCGTCTCCAAATAGTTCAGCTCCGCATTTTGAGTAAGCCCATTCCGGGTAAAGTTGGAGCTGCCGATGATGCCGAACGAACTCTTGCTCCCCATAAAGATGTAGCACTTAGAATGCAGAAAGACGTCTTTTCCGTTCTTGTCTTCGGTGTATTTATTCACCTCTATCCGCCCTGTGCCGACCTCGATTTCTTGGCCGTCGTCGTCCGTCTCCGTGTGCTTGCAGTGTGTCAGCAGCAGATCTACGGCCAACTTATAGTCCTCTTTGATATATAGCCTGAGGAGGTCTGTTTTGATGTAGTCGTCCGGGAACTTCTGCTTCGGATCCTTCAGCTGGGAGGCGCAGACATTGGGGTCTTTGCCGATCAGGATTTGTAGCCGCGTGCCTTCGCGATCCAAGAAGGCGCGCAGCTCGTCAGCCACGAGTGCCATGCCCGGCACATCCCAGTATCCGGTCGCGATACGGATATGGTCGATGCCTTCCTTGCCGATGCAGTGCTTCAAATAGGTCTGCATCGAAAGGGCATCAGTAGAGTTATCGATAAGCGTATTGTTCATCTCTGTCTCTTGACGGTTGTTGTCGGACCACAAAGAAAGTAGAGATAATGCTTAAAAAGGGGTGTTTTATTGCAGCAATTTTCCCCCACCCCTCAGTTGGGTGAATAGTCGAGAAGTAAGACGTGCATCCGTCAGTAGATTACGGCACAAACTCTATCAATCCTTCATAATCCTCCATAAATTATGAAGGATGGAGGTAGTTTTGCGCCTCTAACAATAAGAAATGACATGGATAGACCGATTGAATATCTCCCCCAAAAGGGATGCTGAGCGAAGAATCGAAGGCCTTGATGTATGCCTTCACCCCGGAAGTGCGCGCGCTGAATGCCGATTACCCTTACTCAGCAGATGATCCGCAACAATTATCAGACGATCCTCTACCTGAAGGATCACGCAGCTGAGCCGTTCTCCGTCGAGCGGCTCCTGGATGTTCATCGCCTAATGACGGAAGGTACGCTGGACAATGCGTCTGACGCAGGTCGCCTGCGTAACCACGACGACATCCTTGTAATGGATGGTATCTCTGGTGACGTGGCTCACCAACCGCCCGCCCACGACGAGATCCCTGCCCTGATGGCCGACTTGGAGCGCTTCTTTAACTCGGACGACGAGGGCACCTTCGTCCATCCCATTGTCAAGGCCTGCATCATCCATTTCATGCTTACCTACATCCACCCCTTCGTCGACGGCAACGGCCGCACGGCGCGCACTCTTCTATTGGTACGTGATGCGGCGCGGTTATTGGCTGATCGAATTTCTCTCGTAAGTGATTAGCATGCTTCCTTCTCAATTACCTCCTTGATGTATCGCGCCAATGTGTTTCGGTCGCACTTGCAGATTTTGGCGATCTGCCGTTTGGAGACCTTCTCCGCGAGTAAGCCCCGGATTAGCTCACGCTTAGGATAGAGCTTGTGCTTTTCTGGGGCAGTCTTGCGCCCTTTCGGCCTCCCGAGCACGACGCCTTCGGCCTTTTTACGTGCCAGCGCTTCGCGGGTGCGTTGGCTGATCAGGTTGCGCTCGATCTCAGCCGAGAGTCCGAAGGCGAAGGCGAGCACCTTACTCTGTATATCCTCGCCCAACCGATAGTTGTCCTTGATGGTCCACACACGACACTCCTTCGTCATGCAGATGTTGAGGATCTCCATAATCATAAACAGGTTGCGCCCCAGTCGCGAGAGCTCGCTGCAGATGATGATGTCGTCCTTGCCGACACGCTTGAGCAGTCGCCCCAAGCGCCGCTTATCGTAGTCCTTCGTTCCGCTGATCGTCTCCTCGATCCAGTCGTCTACCGGCAACGCCTGCCGCTGGCAAAAGTTATTGATCTCAAACCGCTGATTCTCCACCGTCTGCCGGTCGCTGCTCACCCTGATGTATCCGTATATCATAAGTCGTACAATTGAAAAAAATGGGATGATAGATAGGTAAACCCTACCATACCTATCTATAACGCCCAACAGCCCCCACCCGGTAAGATCCGGATGGGGGCTGTTTCACATACGTAGCAGGGCGGGGACGGAAGGGCTTACGGTC
>ERZ772960.3752-NODE-3752-length-10057-cov-4.813637_pt1 | contig 10057 bp, 6 predicted proteins | sample MGYA00580678_ERZ772960 | MGnify/ENA primary metagenome ERZ772960 (study PRJEB29015, sample SAMEA2737930) | human oral metagenome | biome: human oral; feature: human-associated habitat; material: dental | place: China | collected 2059 ...
GCATCTGCATGGTCCCGGAGTAGATGACCAGGCTCCACACCGGCGCCCACCACCATGACAGCCCCTCGGCGACCAACAGCATCCCCGCGGCTAGCCCCAGGGTTACGTAGCCGACGACGACGGGCGCCGCGTCGCGGGCGGCGTCGCGGGCCGTCTGCATCCGCGGGGTCGGCTGCGGAGCCTGCCGCGAGGGCTCCCCGGAGGAAGGCAGGGCGGCGTCGGACTCAGTCACGATGGTCGCGGTCGTCCGCCCCCTGTTCGCGCCTGCCGGCCCGGCGCGCCAGGTGCGCGACGACGGCGACCATGATCGTGAGCACGCCCATGAGGATGAATCGGCCGGACAGGCCGTCGTCCATGACGTAGGTGGACAGAGCGTTGCCCAGGTCGGAGTGGGCTTGGAGCCGGTCGACCGTCGGGCCCAGGATCGACCGGGCGACCCCCGGCATCACGACGAAGGGCAGGCCGATCACCGTACTGATGGCTCCGACGACGAAGGCCCCCAGGGAGGAGCGCGAGATCATGAACAGGGCGGTGGCGCAGGCCGCGGTGCCGCCCAGGATCTCCAGGGCGCCCACCGGGGAGCCCGCGGCCGGCCAGGCCGAGGGGTTGCCACCGGTCAGGTTCGCGGCGCCGTCGTGCACGAGGAACCAGGCCACCGGGAACAGGACGACGGCGATGAGCACCCCGGCCCAGTGGGTCTCGGCGCGCGAGCTCGGGGAGCTCAGCACGCTGGCGCCCTGGAGGAGGATGTCGTCGTCATCCTCGGCGGAGCCGGTCATGGCCATGGCTGCCTGTCGGGCACGCGAGCGGCCGCGCTCTTCGGGGTCGTCGCTCTCCAGGGTGTCGGCGACCGCCGAGAAGCCCCGGGCCGTAGAGGTCGCCGGCCAGGTGGGCGTCTGCCTCGGGGAGGGCTCCGATGGTGCGGCGGTCGGCGCTGACGCGGATGCAGGAGCGGAAGAGGCCGCGCCGGTCGTCGGTGTTGACCAGGTGCTCGGGACGGGTCGGTCGGCGGGCGCGGGCCGGTAGTCCCGGGGTGCTGCGGGGATAGGGGATGACGCCGCCGGAGATGCTCCGGCCGGTCGCGGAGTCGTCGACGTCGTGGATGCGGCGGTCGGCGTCTCGGTGGGGGCCTGGTCGCGGAAGCCGGAAAGCCCGGACGGCGGGGCCGAGGCGGATCGGAGCGTCGACGGCCCGTCCGCGGTCAAGCCGGCCGTCGAGGCGCCGTCCGCGGGGGACGCGGGGCGTCCGGAAGGAGTCGACTCGGCCGAGCGTGCCGTGGAGGCGCTCGCCGCCGAGGAGGTCCGGACCAGCTGGGCCGCCGGGGTCGCTGGCCAGGAGGGAGCCGAGGGCCGGTTGTCGACCGAGCTGTCGGCGGGTGCACCGGCAGGCTTGACCGGCTCAGCCGCATCTGTCGCCGGTTCTGCTGTCGTCGGGGCATCGGGGTCTGCCGGTGACGGCGCTGACGCCGCAGGCTCAGCGATCGACTGGGCCGATGGCGCGCCTGCAGGTGAGGCCGCGGAGGAAAAGGCCGTTGTCGCGGAGGGCCGGCTCGTCGGCCGTGCGCTCGCCGAGGAGCCGGTGGTGTCGGTAGGACGGTTGGCGCTGTCGCTGCCGTCGGCACCGGCCCCATCGGTGGGACGAACGGCGCCGGCGGTGCTGGCCACGGCAGCCGCCACCGGCGCAGCTGCCGGCGCCGACATCGTGGAGGCCGCGGTAGGTGCCGCGGCCCTGGCCGCCCCCGCGGCGGATGACGCGGACGGCGCCGAACCGGCGGTGGTCGCTGAGGCAGCCGATGCTGCCGACGTCGTTGCGGCAGGCGATGGTGCTGATGATGCGGATGCGGTCGGCCCTCCAGCGGAGCCGGTGGAGGCCGTCTTGATCGTGGAAGCGCGATCGGCGGTTTCGTCGGAGCCCGGAGCCTCAGAGCCGGTGGTGACCGGGAACGTGGTCGGGGCCTCGGCTGTCTGGGAGTCCTCGGCGGCCTGGGAATCGCTGGTTTCCCGGGAGTCCTCGGCGGCCTTGCCCTCGAGTCCCTCAGGGGCCGAAGGATCTGCGGGATCGTCTGATTCCGCGGAGTCCTCAGGGGTACCGGGCACGGGAACGTCGACCGCCGTGCCTGCGGCCACGGCGTACGCCGCACCGGCCGATGCCAGTGCCTCGTCCTCATCGTCGGCCTGCTCGGCGGGCGAGGACGCCGCTGTAGAGGAGGCGGTCGAGACGGTCGAGGCTGTCGAGACGATGGAGGCCGTATCCTCTCGGTCCTCCTCGCCCTTCTCATCCTCATGGCTCTCCGGACGGGCCGGCTCCGGGCTAGCGGGGTCCGAAGGATCCTTGACAGAGACGGTCGAGGCGGGTGCGGGAAGACTGGCTGAATCGGAGGAGGCCGCGGGAACGGCGGGGGTCGCCGAGGCAGCGGGGGGCGTGTCGGTCGTCGAGTCTACGGAGGGGGCTTGCGGCGCAGTGAGAGTCGTGGACTCCACTGGCTCGGCCTGCGGCTCGCCCGGCGCCGACGACGGCGGAATGGACGGCGGCATATCGGGGGTGCCGGCGTCCGTCCCCGTGGTGGTGTCTTCAACCGGCTCGGAGGGCTCGGACGGCGTCGTAGCCTGAGTGGTCACCGGATGGGGCGAGGGGTCGTCCGGTCGCAGCGGGTCCTGGGCGGGGCGACCGACCGGGAACGTGCCGACCTGGGCCTCCTCGGCAGCCGACGGCATCGGAGGCGTCTCGCCGGAGACTTCCTCGGCAGCCCCAACGGCGGTGTCATCGGGAGAGTCGGTGCCTGCGCCGGTGACCTCGGGGGCCTCGCCTCCGGCAGAGCCGCGGGCGTTCTCCTGCCTGTTCTTGTTCTTGCGGATCTTCATGGTGTCGACGTCATCATCCGCGGCGCCGCCCGCAGTGTCGTCTTCGGTGCCACCGGTCGAACCGCCCACGTCGCCCGCCGCCGTCGCCGGTGCGATCGTTGCGGAGGAGACAGGCTGAGACGCCTGGGCGACCTTGCCAGCCGGGCTCTTGTCGGAGAAGAGGGCCGCAGCGGTCACCGTGGCCTTCATCTCCTCGGGGTGAGCATCCGACGTCGACGATTCTGTGGCCGGAGTAGGCGCCGTCGGGGAGGCTGAGCCGACGCCGTCGGACGTGCCGGGCGTCTGCGGGGCGATGCGGTCTGTGTTGTCGGTGCTCACGAGGTCTCCTTACGCATGCACACGTTAGTAGTAGGGGCGGGGGCGCCGAAAGAGGGGATGCGGTCGTCCCCAGGACATGACTGCGGGCATGGGACCCTCAGGCACCGGAGCGCAACTTGGTCAGCGCGTTGGCTCGGCCGGCACGGCGGGCCATATGCGCTCCCCAGCCGATCGCCATGAGCTCGATGCCGATGGCGGCGAGCACGACGGCGTCCGGGCCGTACGGCAGGAGCCTGGAGACCAGATGGCCGCCAGGGATCATATCGTTACTGAGCGTCGGAACCGCCAAAAGGATAAGGATCGGGCCGGTGACGCGAGCCCCGAGGGTGGAGCGCGCCGTCGAGGCGCCTGCCGCGGCCAGGGCGATGAAGGACACCAGGACGGCGGCGAGCATCAGCGGTCCGGTTTGGATTCCGGGGGCGACCGCCCGCAGGTAGGAGCGGGGCAGCAGGAAGGCCGCGAGCGTCAGCCCGGCCACGACCCAGGGCAGGGACAGGAGGTGGTCGCGTCGGCGCGAGGGGGGTGGGGCTGGCGTGGAGCCCACGGTCCGGTCGGCCTGGGTGAGGCGGAAGGCGGCCTGCCCCTGGGCGTGGCCGGCGCGGCGGGCCAGGCGCATCCCCCAGGAGCCGCCGAGCCATAGCCCCGCCAGGATGAGCATGAACCCGGTGCTGATTAGCTTCTGCAGCCATGTGTGAGGCAGGGAGGCCGCATGGATGGGGGCCATGAAGACGGCTGACTGGGCCGCCAGGGCGGTCAGTCCCGTGGCGAGCGCGCCCATCGAGGAGCGGCCGGCGAACAGCGCGGTGGCGGCGGAGGAGATCAGTAGGATCGCTCCGAGCAGCAGGACGGTGCGCAGGCCCGGGGGCGACGACGGTACGGCGTCGGCCAGGCCGAGGAGGAAGGAGACACTCGGGGCGAAGACCACCCCGACGACGGCGGTGATCACGTAGTCGGGTCTGCGACTGCGGGGCGGTTGACCTGACGGGCCCGGAGATGTGGGCGGTGCGGAGCCCGGGGTGTCATGGGAGGGGGAGTCACTCACCTGATCGAGTCTAGGGGGTGCGTTCGCTCTGTGTCGGTCCGTGTCGGTTTCGCCGGGAGCCGGGGTCCTGGAGCGCGGCGGGAGGCCTGTGGCCGGCGGGGGCCGCGGTGTGCCACAGTGGGCCCGTGGTGCGAGTAACTGTAGGGATCGGGCCGTCTTCGGCCGGGGTGCCGAGGAGACGCGGCGCGGCGGGCGAGTCGGTCCCGCCCGGCGTGTCGACCGATCGGTCGGACGGTGGGGTGGGTATCTGCGGGGCGCCGTCCGCCGCGACCTCCCTGTCTGCCGCATCTGCGACGTCCCCTGCGGTGGAGGCGCTCAGGACGGTGGCCGCCGACGAGCGGGTGCGCGCCGCCGAGGCGGCAGTGCGTGAGGCCTGCGCCGAACTGCGCTGGAACGAGGCACTGCGGCGCCGATGGCGCGAGGCCCGCGCCGAGGCCGCGATCCGGGGCGCTATCGCCTCGGGGGCGGTGGAGGGGGCGGTGGTCCTGGCCGAGGTGCTGCGCGAGCAAGTGGCCACAGGCCGCCTGACCGAGGCCGCCACGGGCGACCCGGGTCTGGATGCCGTCGCCGGACTATGGCGCGCCGGGACCCGCCTGGTCGGCTGGATGCCGGACCTGGTGGGGCGGGGACGGCCCGCGGTGCCTCCGGCGCGCTCGTTGCTGGCCATGCTGCACCGCGACGTCGTCGGTCCCCTGGCGGCCAGCGGCCGGGTGGATCTTGACGAGGTCGGCGTGCCGCGCTCCGGGCAGGTGCGCTCCCGGGAGGGCGGCCCGGGGAGGGCTCCGCAGGGGGAGGAACTGGCCGGGCGGCTGGAGGGGCTAGTAGAGCTCATCGAGGCGGAGCGGGCGCCGGCGCTGGTGAGGGCTGCCATCGTCCACGCCGAGATGCTGTCGGCGCGACCCTTCACTGCCGGGAACGCCGCGGTGGGCCGGCTACTGGTGCGCCACCTGCTGGTGCGCGACGGGGTCGAGCCGACGGGCACCGCGGTCAGCGATCTCTACCCCGGCCGGGCGCCGGGGGCCTATGCCGAGGCCGCCGGCGCCTACGCGTCCGGGACGATGGAGGGGGTCGCGGCCTGGGTGGTGTGGCAGGCCGAGGCGGTGCTGGCGGGGGTTCAGGAGGCTCAGCGCCTGTGCCGGGCGGTGCAGGCGGGAACCTGGCGTGCCGGTTGATCCCGGGAGTGCTCGGGCAGCCGATTCAGGCGCTGTGGCGTGAACCGTGACGGGCGACGAGCCAGGCGGTGGTGCCCCCGACGGCGAGCACACCGGCGGCACCGGCGATGAGGGAGGCCCGAGTCGACAGGTGCGGGGGCTTCCAGCGCGGCCGCAGCCGTACCGGGCGGGCGAAGTCGCGCACCGGCCAGTCGCGCTCCTGGGCCATGCGCCGCAGGTCCCGGTCGGGGTTGACCGCCACGGGGTGGCCGACGGCGCTGAGCATCGGCTCATCGGAGATGGAGTCGGAGTAGGCCCAGCAGCGGGCCGGGTCGATACCGTGGGCGGCGGCATCCTCGCGCAGCGCCACCACCTTCTCCGAGTGCAGCATGGAGCGGGCGATCCGCCCGGTGAACAACCCGTCCTCACCGACCTCCATGTGGGTGGCCACGGCGCGGTCGGCGCCCACGAGACGGGCGATGGGGGCGACCATCTCGATGATGGAGGCGGAGACGACCACCACGTCGTGCCCGGCCCGGCAATGGGCCTCGATGAGGTCGAGGGCCTCGGCATAGACGGCTGGCTCGATCGCTGTGGCCAGGGAGCCCTCGACGACCTCCATCAGGTCGTGGCGGCTGATCCCGGCGGAGATGAGGGCCAGGTGCTCCATGAGGCTGTTGGACCGGTGGGTGCCGGCGCCGACCAGGAGATAGGGGATCTGGGCGATGAGCCCGTACGCCAGCGTCCGTGAGGAGATGAGGCCGCTGCGTCGCATCGGGGTGCCCAGAGCCCAGGTTGACGACGTCGCCAGAATCGTCTTGTCCAGGTCGAAGTAGGCCGCCGCGCGGTGCCCGGTGGGTGCGGGGGCGGCCGCAGCAGGCAGCACCGGTGCGGCGATGGGGGGAGCCGCCGGTGACGCCGCTGTCTGGGAGGGATCGCTTGCGCTGGGCTGAGCGCTCATGGCCCCATCTCATCACGAGCAGGCCCGCGCTGTCAGGTGTGTGACCCTCTCAGCCTCCCCTGAGCGTTGCTGCCGCGGCAGCCGTACTCGGTGCCTGTGACGGGGGGGCTGCGGATGGCGCGGGGCCACAGGCCCGTTTCCGCAACCCGTTTCCACAGGTCTGATGACGTCGGTAGGTGCCACCGCGACCGGACCCGCACCCTGGTGGCAGGACCGGTGCCCAGCGGAGGCCGCGCACCAGATCGGAGGAGGCGCCATGGAGGCAGCCACGCAGGCAAGCGCGTCGACAGTCATGCAGGTCGCCCCGGAAACGGGGGAGGAGGCCCTGGCGCCGTCGTCGGTGCCGGACGTATCGGTGGGGGTCGCACCCGCCCGTAGAGCTCCCACGGCTCAGGTCCTGGCCATCACCGGTGCCCGCGGGGGCCTGGGGGTCAGCGCCCTGCTGTTGCACCTGGCCTGGGCGCTGAGCCGGGCCGGGAGGCGGGTGGCGATGATGGACCTGGACCCTGCCGGCGGCCTGGACCTCCTGTGCGGGCAGGCCGTGCTGACCGGGCTGCGGTGGGCGGATCTCCCGGTGGAGGAGTCGGCCTTCCGGCCCGGTCACCTGGTCGGGGCGCTGCCCGTGTGGCACGCCATACCGGTGCTCACCGGCGATGTCCGCGGCGGGCCGACGAGCTGCGCGGACGCGGTTCTGGAGGCGATGCGCGCCGAGCACGACGTCGTCCTGGTGGACCTGCCCCGCGGGACGCCCCCGCCGTCGGAGGCCCGGGTCCTGCTCGTGACCGGGCTCGACCTGCGCTCGGCCGTCGCCGCGGAGAGCCTCATCCCGCGGCTGCGCGGCTCTCAGCCGGGCAGCCGCGCCCCAACGGTCCCTGGTGGCCCTAAGGGGTCGACCTCGGGGCCGCGGGTGTGGCTCGTGGTGCGTCACAGGGGCGAGGACGTCGCCGCCGAGGACCTTGAGCTCATCACCGGCTGTCCGGTCCTGGGGCGGGTCCCCACCGACCGGGTCCTGACCAAGCGCCTGGCCCTCGGAGAGGACCCGGTGCGGGCCCGCTCGGCCACCCGGCGCGCCGCCACCGCCCTGGCACGGGAGCTGCTGGCCCGGGTCCTCGTCGCCGAGGCGCCCGATCCGGTCCCGGCCGGCCGGCGGAGCGCGGGACATGAGCGGGGGAGCGCACCATGGCCCCGGTGAATCTCGATCTCACCGGCGCCGCTGCCACCCGCGCCGCCCCGGGACCCGACGGCTCCGAGCTCGCCCGCGTGCGCAGCGCGCTGGCCCGCGGTGCCGGGATGGATGAGGCCCTCAACGACGCCGCCGACCCCACGACCGGTCAGGTGGGCATGGCCCGCCTCGGTGAGCGGGTGCGCGCCGACGTCGACGGCGCCGGTCCGCTGCTGCAACCCCTCGTTGAGACCGACGGCGTCACCGACGTCCTCGTCAGCGGTGGTCGCACCTGGATCGACCGGGGGCGCGGCCTCGAGCCCGTCCCCGCAGCCTCCATGGAAGAGCCCCAGGTACGGGCCTTGGCCGTGCGCATGGCCGCCTCCGCCCACAAGCGCCTCGACGACGCCTGCCCCGTCGTCGACGCGACCTTGCCCGACGGCACCCGTCTCAACGCGGTGCTGCCGCCCCTGAGCGCCGATGGCACCCTCATCAGCCTGCGCACCAAACGCCGACGCGGCTTCACCCTGGCCGAGCTCGTTAAGGCCGGCACCATCGCTCCCGGCCTCGACGACGTCCTGATCGCCCTGGTGACCGGCCGCGCCAGCTGCCTGGTCACCGGAGCCACCGGAACCGGCAAGACCACCCTCCTGGCCGCCCTGCTCGGGCTCGTGCCGGAGGACGAGCGCATTGTGTGCATCGAGGAGGCCAGCGAGCTGCGCCCCGACCACCCCCACGTCGTCCACCTTCAGGAGCGCGGCGCCAATGTCCAGGGCGTCGGCGCGGTCTCCATGACCTCCCTAGTGCGTACCGCCCTGCGCATGCGCCCCGACCGGATCGTCCTGGGTGAGTGCCGCGGCCCCGAGGTGCGCGATGTCCTCACCGCCCTCAACACCGGACACGAGGGCGGCTGGGCCACCCTCCACGCCAACTCGCCCGCTGATGTCCCCGCACGCCTGACCGCCCTGGGGGCGCTCGCGGGACTCGACGAGGCCGCCGTCGCCGCCCAGGCCGCCAGCGCGCTCGACGCCGTCGTCCACCTGCGCCGGCAGGCAGGCGTCTCTGGGGCGCGACGGTACATCGCCTCCGTCGGTGTGCTGCGGCGTGAGACGACCCCCGCCGGTGCGGTCCTGGTGTGTGAGGAGGCACTGCGCGTGGACGAGGGTGCCCGCCTGAGTCCAGGCCCGGCCGCGCCCGCGCTGCGAGAACGGATCGGCTCGCATCCCTTCTCCCGCCGTGGTCTCGCAGGCTCACTCGCCCTGGGGGAGGGCGGGCCGAGATGATGAGGGCGACTGCTGTTCTGCTCGCCGGTCTGCCCACGACCGCTGCGATGGGTGGCGCCGCGCCTGGCCGGGTGCCCGTTCCGGTGGCTGTCCCAGTGAGCGGTCCACCGGGGGCGGGCGCCTGGATCGCCGCGGTCCTGGTCGCTCTGGCCACCGCCGTGCTCCTGCTGCCGGCCCGCCGTGGGCTACCGCGCGGCTGGGTCACCGACGCCTCCCTGGGCGGTGCCGGTGCGCGGGCCCCGCAGAGCGCTCTCAGCCTTCTGCGCTCCCGGTGGAGGAGCTCACCCGAGCCGGACCTCGGGCTGCTGCTCACCGAGGTTGCCAGCCTCCTGCGCGCCGGTGCCACCTCACAGAGAGCCTGGACGCGCGCTCTCCAGCGCGCCGGCCTCACCGAAGGCACCGAGCCCGATGACGACGGCGTGCCGCCCGCACTGCACGCGCTCGCGGACCTCCAGCACGACTCCTGGCTGCCTCGCCGGCGCGACGGTCACCTGCTCTGGCGCCCGCCTCCTCCGGGGCGGCGGGCCCGGCAGCGGCGCGCCACCGCCGCCGCGGTACCGGGAGCCATTGCCTCCTGTCGCCTGTCGACCGCTCTGGGGGCGCCCCTGGCCGACATCCTCGAGGCCGTGGCCGGTGGTGTCGCCGAGTCAGGCCACGCCGAGGCCTCCCGCCGGGCGGCCCTGGCCGGCCCGCGCACCACCGCCCGGCTCCTGGCCTGCCTGCCGGTGGTCGGCCTGGGGCTGGGAGTGCTCGTGGGCGCCGACCCCACGGCCCTCCTGCTCGATGGCGGGGCCGGCAGCGCCCTGGGTGCGCTCGGCGTCATCCTCATGGTGGTGGGCCACCTGGTCACTCGACGCTTCGTGCGGGCCGCGACCGCCGACGGCGACGTCGTCGACGAGGCCCTCGTCCTGGACCTGGCCGCATCGGCCCTGAGCGCCGGGGCCTCGGTGCCCGGGGTGCTGACCGCCCTGGGAGGAGCCCTTCAGGAGGAGAGCGCCGGTGTCGTGGGCCGGGCTCTGCTGCTGGGAGCCCCGTGGAATGAGGCCTGGGCGGCACCCGATGATGAGCAGTGGCGCCGTCGGCGTAGTCGCCTGGAGTCGTGCCTGCGCCCCGGATGGGAGGACGGCGCCTCGCCGGTCGCCCTCCTGGAGGCGACGGCGAGGAGCCTGCGGGCAGGGCGGCGCGCCCGCGACGAGGAGGCTGCCGAGCGCCTGGCGGTCCGCCTCGTCCTGCCGCTGGGCGCCTGCCACCTGCCGGCCTTCGTCATCCTGGGGATCGC
>ERZ772960.3753-NODE-3753-length-10057-cov-3.873225_pt1 | contig 10057 bp, 8 predicted proteins | sample MGYA00580678_ERZ772960 | MGnify/ENA primary metagenome ERZ772960 (study PRJEB29015, sample SAMEA2737930) | human oral metagenome | biome: human oral; feature: human-associated habitat; material: dental | place: China | collected 2059 ...
GATCAAGCACTGATTTTCCGAACGTTTCGCGGATCACCTTTTAATAAAATTTATTACTATTCGCCGCGGAACCGGTTTATATTGTCCGGTTCCGCACAATTATGGAGAACTTCCTATGAATGTCGGAATTAAAATTTCACATGCACTAAAAAAATACGACGACGGTGTCGTTATTCCCGATCTTTCCGTGGAAATAAATCCCGGAGAATTTTTTACGCTGCTCGGACCGTCGGGATGCGGAAAAACGACGCTGCTCCGTATGATCGCCGGTTTTAATTCGATTGAAGGCGGCGATTTTTATTTCGGCGACCGGCGAATCAACGATCTCGATCCGTCAAAGCGAAATATCGGTATGGTGTTTCAAAATTATGCAATCTTTCCGCATTTAACGGTACGCAAAAACGTCGCCTTCGGCTTACAGAATAAGCATTTGCCGAAAGACGAAATCGATAAACGGACAAATCATTTTTTAAAATTGATGAAAATCGATCAGTATCAGGATCGTCTGCCGGAACGGCTGTCGGGCGGACAGCAGCAGAGAGTCGCCCTTGCGCGTGCACTTGCGATAGAGCCGGAAGTTCTTTTGATGGACGAGCCGCTGTCGAACCTCGATGCGAAGCTGCGCGTCGAAATGCGCGAAGTCATCAAAGAAATCCAGCACGACCTCGGCATTACAACCGTGTACGTAACGCACGATCAGGAAGAGGCGATGGCCGTTTCCGACCGCATAGCCGTTATGAATGCGGGCGTTATACAGCAGATCGGTTCTCCGAAAGCGCTGTATCAGCGTCCGGAAAATTTATTCGTTTCGATGTTCATCGGCCGCACGAATACCGTCGAAGCGAAGATACGCAAAAGTGCATCGTCTTACGCATTGGAATTTTCCGGCGGCGTTAAAATTGTTATGGACAATATCGTCGGAGCGGAAGACGGTGAGGATGTCATTGTGTCGATCCGTCCGGAAGAGTTTGTCGTCCTTGAAGATAAAAACGGCGAAGGTTTGCCGGGAACGGTCGCATACAGCACTTTCCTCGGTTTGAATACGCATTACTTTATCGATCTTGCCGGCGGCAAACGCATAGAAGTCATCCAAGAATCGACAATAGATGAAATCGTAAAGAAAGGAACGCCCGTCCGTCTCGGCGTCAAAAAAGAAAAGATCAATGTCTTTACGCGGGACGGTATGCGTTCCATCGTACGCTAGCGGAGATCGATATGCTGAAGACAAAGAAAACAGATCTTTGGATCGTCGTCAGTTTGGGTATCCTCGCGCTGTACGTGCTGTTTATGCTCTATCCGATTTTAAAAGTCATAACGCAGTCCGTACGCGACAATGCGACCGGCTCGTTCACGCTCGGATATTTTAAACAGTTTTTCAGCGATCCGTATTATTTTATTACACTGTTCAACAGTTTTAAAATTTCGATATGCGTTACGGTCATTTGTCTCGTCATCGGCGTGCCGCTTGCATACTTGTACAATGTCTACGAAATCAAAGGCCGACAGCTGTTGCAGATTTTGATCGTGCTCACCTCCATGTCCGCGCCTTTTATCGGTGCGTATTCGTGGATTTTGCTGCTCGGTCGTTCGGGGCTTATCACGAAATTTCTGAAGTCGGCGTTCAATATCGTAATGCCGAACATCTACGGATTTAAGGGGATCCTGCTCGTGCTGTCGACAAAACTCTTTTCGCTCGTGTTTCTCTATGTTTCGGGCGCGCTGAAAAACGTCGACAATTCGCTGCTCGAAGCGTCCGCAAATATGGGACGCACCGGCTGGCGGAGATTTTTGACGATCGTATTGCCGCTGTGCATGCCGTCCATACTTGCCGCCGCCCTCATGGTATTTATGCGTTCGCTTGCCGATTTCGGCACTCCGCTTTTGATCGGAGAAGGCTACCGCACGTTTCCCGTGGAAATATATAATCAATACGTCGGCGAAACGAGCATCAACCACAGCTTTGCCGCCGCTATAAGCGTTATCGCCATTTTTATTACGCTCATCGTATTTTTATTTCAAAAATATCTTTCGAATAGAACGAGTTTTTCGATGAGTGCGCTGCACCGCATAGAGCGCAAAAAGCCGCGCCTTGCAGCGAGCATCGCGATCCATATCTATGCCTACGCTCTCGTCATCATTTCGCTTTTGCCGCAAGTCTATCTCATCTTTTTGTCGTTTAAAAATACGACGAAGACCGGCAATATGTTCCGTCCCGGATATTCGCTTATGAGCTATCGCCAAGTGTTCGGTACGATGGGCGGGGCTATATGGAATACCGTAAAGATATGCGGCGGCGCACTCGTCATCGTCGTCGTACTTGCGATTTTGATTTCATACCTTGTCGTGCGGCGCTATAATATTATCAACAATATTATCGATACGCTGTCGATGGTGCCGTATATCATACCCGGTTCGGTCGTCGGCATTGCGATGGTTATGGCGTTCAACAAGGGGCCGCTGGTACTTACGGGTACTGCGATGATCATGGTGATTGCGATGTGTATCCGCCGTATTCCGTATACGATTCGAAGCTCCGTCGCCGTTCTCGGACAGATTCCGATTTCCGTCGAAGAAGCTGCGATCAGTCTCGGAGCCGGCAAAACAAAAACGCTTGTACGCATTACCGTTCCGATGATGTTCAGCGGTATCGTTTCCGGTGCAATTATGAGTTGGGTTACGCTTATTACCGAATTGTCTTCTTCGATCATTTTGTATTCGTCGAAAACGATTACGTTGAACCTCGGCGTGTACGTGATGGTTTCTCGAGGAACGGACGGCAAAGCCTGTGCCGTATCGACCATTTTGATGGTCTTTACCGTTATTTCGCTCTTGCTGTTTACGAAAGTTTCGAAAGACGGAGATATTTCGATATAATCGAATCAAAAAATTATTTATAGGAGTCGATATGATTTTAGTATCTGCAAAAGAAATGCTCATCGATGCGAAAAAAGGCCGTTATGCGGTGGGGCACTTCAATCTTAATAATATGGAAAGCGTCCGCGCTTTTTTGCTCGCGGCCCAAGAAGTTAAGTCGCCTATCATACTCGGCGTTTCCGGCGGAACGGCGAAATACATGGGCGGCTATCGGACGATCGCCGACATGGTGAGCGGTTTTATTAATTTCTTGAGAATCACCGTTCCTGTCGCGCTGCACGTCGATCACGGGACTTATGAAGAAGCGCTCGATGCGATTGACAACGGCTTTTCATCCGTTATGTTCGACGGTTCGAAATATTCGATCGATGAAAACATCGCAAAAACGCGCGACGTCGTCGAAAAAGCGCATGCGAAAGGCATTTCCGTCGAAGCCGAAGTCGGCGCGATCGGCGGCGAAGAAGACGGTGTTATCAATTCGGGCGAATGCGCCGACCCCGTCGAATGCGCTCGTATCGCATCTTTGGGAATCGATTTTCTTGCTGCGGGTATCGGCAATATTCACGGAAAATATCCTGCCGGATGGAAGGGCTTGAATTTCGACGTACTCGCTGCCATTCAGGCGAAGACGGGCGATTTGCCGCTCGTGCTGCACGGCGGATCGGGTATTCCCTCCGATATGGTAAAAAAAGCGATCACGCTCGGCGTATCGAAAGTCAACGTCAATACCGAATGCCAAATAGCATTTACCGAAGCGACGAAAAAATATTTTGCCGAAGGAAAAGATGAAGAGAGCAAAGGTTTTACGCCGCGCGCGGTGCTTGCGCCCGGACTTGAAGCGACAAAACGCGTCTGTATTGAAAAGATGACGCTGTTCGGAAGCACCGGGAAAGCGTAAATCTCCGCAGCAAAAGTTCAATTTGTATTGAGGAAATTATGACAATAGAAGCTATGAAAAAAAAGGCAAAACAGATCCGCTGTGATGCCATCCGGATGATAGGGGATGCGGGTTCCGGTCATCCCGGCGGTTCCCTTTCGGCGACGGATATCATGGTTGCTCTTTATTATTCGAAAATGAAACTGACGGGCGATCCGAACGATGAAGCGCGCGATCGATTTGTGCTGAGCAAGGGACACGCGAATCCTTCGTACTATGCGATACTCGCCGATAAAGGTTATTTTCCGAAAGCGGAACTCAAAACGCTCCGCCGACTGCACAGCATACTGCAGGGACATCCGGACTGCAATAAATGTCCCGGCGTAGACTGCAGCACCGGTTCACTCGGACAAGGCATATCGGTTGCGGTCGGTATGGCGCTCGGTTTTCATTTGGCAAAAAAACCGAACCGCGTATACGTGCTCACCGGCGACGGAGAATTGCAGGAAGGTCTTGCGTGGGAAGCCTTTATGGCCGCTTCTCATTATCACCTCGACAATCTCACCGTGCTCGTAGACAACAATCACCTGCAGCTTGACGGCCCGGTCGATACGGTTATGTCGCTCGGCGATCTTGCGGCAAAATTCCGCGCATTCGGTTTTGGCGTGCGCGAGGCGAACGGACACGATTATGAGGTGCTGCTTTCCGCGCTCGATCACCGTGAAGACGGAAAGCCGCTCGCCGTTATCTGCGATACGATCAAAGGCAAGGGCGTTTCGTTTATGGAAAACGCTCTCGATTGGCACGGAAAAGCTCCTTCGGGCGACGAGCTTGAAAAGGCGCTTAAAGAATTGGAGGACAACTGATATGAGCGAAAAAAAAGCAACACGGCAGGGCTACGGCGACGGCCTCGTCGAGCTCGGCAAAAAATATTCGGATGTGATTGTCCTCGACGCGGATTTGGGACATGCGACCGGTTCTTTGGCTTTCCAAAAAGAGTTTCCCGACCGCTACATAGAAACCGGCATCGCCGAACAGAATTTGATCGGTATGGCCGTCGGCTTGTCGAAAGTCGGCTACGTGCCATTCGCATCTTCGTTTGCTATGTTTACTGCCGGAAGAGCGTTTGAAATTATCAGAAATGCGGCGGCATACAGCAAAGCGAACGTAAAGATTGTCGGAAGCCATTCGGGCATTACGCCTGCAGGCGACGGAGGCACGCACCAGTGCATCGAAGACATCGCCGCACTTCGCGCAGTTCCGAATATGACGGTGCTGAGCCCCTGCGATTACAATCAGGCAAAGCTGATCGTCGAAGCGGCCTATCATTTTAAAGGCCCCGTGTATATCCGTACGTCGCGCGAGCCCATGCCGATCGTCACTTCTTGCGACACGTCGCTCGAAATTGGAAAAGCGCAGCGTCTGCGTTCCGGACGGGATATCTGCATCGTTGCAACCGGTATTATGACGCCGCTCGCCCTCGAAGCGGCCGAGCAGCTCGCATCCGACGGCATCGAAGCTTCCGTGCTGAATATCCACACGATTAAACCGCTCGATACCGATGCGATTGTAAGTGAAACGCTCGGCTGCGGCGGACGCATTCTCGTCTGCGAAGAAGCGAACCGTTTCGGCGGCATCGGCGAAGCGGCAGCTTATGCGCTCCTCGGTAAGGGCGGCGTAAAGATGGCACACGTTGCGGTCGACGACCGATTCGGACAGTCGGGGCAAACGGCCGAACTCCTTGCCGAATACGGCATCACCGCCGACAACATCGTCTCGAAAGCGAGATCGCTCCTGTAAGGTGCGGAGTATCCGGTATATCGAGGAATAAATATTATTAATTAATAAAAAAAATACCGATCGTATATTCGTTTGACAATAAAACGACTGAGTATTATGATACGCTTATACTGCATAACATACGTTCGGTTTCCGAATGCGTATACATGTATGGAGGAAAAATTATGAAGAAGATTTTAAAGGTACTGTTCGCGGCGTTTTTTGCTTCGACGGTTTTGTTTACGGCGTGGCCGCAAAGCGATTCTATGAAAAACGGAACATACACCGGAACGGGAGACGGCAAAGGCGGAAAGATAACGGTACAGGTAACCGTTAAAAAGAACGCGATCGCCGACATCAAAGTGCTTTCTCACAACGAAACGCCGGGCTTCGACAAAGCGATGGACACGCTTAAAGCGGCGGTAATAAAATCGAACAGTACGGCAGTCGATACGGTTTCGGGCTGCACGCTCACGTCGAAAGGCTTTCTTGCAGCCGTGAACGCAGCGATCGCACAGGCGGGCGGAGAACTGAAAGCGAATAAAAAAGCCGCCGCAGCGCCGAAAGCAAAAGCGAAGCAGAAAAAAACGGAAACGCACGACGTTATCGTCATCGGCGCGGGAGGAGCGGGACTTGCAGCCGCAATCGAAGCGAAAGAAGCGGGTGCGGATGTTATCGTTTTGGAAAAGATGCCGATGGCCGGAGGCAACACGCTCATATCGGGAGCCGAAATGGCCGCTCCGGGCAACTGGCTTCAAAAAAGAGACGGCATCGAAGACAGCGTTGCTCGCTTCGAACAGGATATGATGAAAGGCGGCGACAATATCAATAACCCCGAACTCGTGCACGTCGTTGCGTCGAATGCGCTTGCCGGCGCGGAATGGCTCAGGGACAAATGCGGTGTCGTATGGGAAAACGCGCTGATGTTTTTCGGCGGACATTCGGTAAAGCGCAGTTTGATTCCGGCCGGTGCGAGCGGCAAAGAACTCATCACCAAGATGCTCGCCAAAGCGGAAAAGCTCGGCATTCCCATTATGTATAACACGCCCGCAGTCGCGTTCGTGCAGGATGCGAAGGGACGCGTTACCGGAGTTTCGGCCGAAAGCAAGACGACGAACTACACGTTTTATGCGAAAAAAGGCGTCGTGCTCGCAACCGGCGGCTTCGGCTCGAACCTTGAGATGCGCAAAAAATACAATCCCGCAGTCGATGAAAATATCCTTTCGACGAATACGGTCGGCAGCACGGGCGACGGTATCGTGATGTCCGAAAAGATCGGAGCGGCTCTCGTCGATATGCAGTATATCCAAACCTACCCGATATGCGATCCGCTTACGGGCACGCTTTTGTATTTCGACGACGCACGCCTCTACGGTCACAGCGTTATCGTAAATAAAGAAGGCAAGCGCTTTGTCGAAGAACTCGGACGGCGCGACGTTATGTCCATGGCGATCAAAGCGCAGACGGGACACTGCTGCTATGAAATCATCGATCAAAAAGGGTACGATGAAAGCCATCTGGAACAAAACCATGCGGCCGAAATCGCTTATCTGTACAAAAACAAGCTTTTGGTAAAAGCCGATACGCTTGAAAAAGCGGCGGAATTTTTCGGCATCGATGCGAAAGAGATGATCGCGACCGTAAACCGCTACAACAGCTACGTCGCAGAGGGCAAAGATCCCGAATTCAATAAGCGCAGCTTGACCTTCCCGATCGAAAAAGCGCCGTTTTATATTTTGAAAGCAGTGCCTGCAGTACACCACACGATGGGCGGCGTCAAAATCAACAGCCAAGCGCAAGTCATAAAGACCGACGGGAGCGTGATCCCCGGTTTGTATGCAGCGGGCGAAGTGACCGGCGGCGTACACGGCAAAAACCGCTTGGGCAGCGACGCGATCGCCGACATCATCGTGTTCGGCCGCATCGCGGGAAAAAACGCGGCAAAGTAATATAATAAAAAATATATACACGGCAGCAGAATAAAATAATAATTTCGAAAGTTGCCGGAACGTATGCTCGTGCGGCTACCGTTTTCATAGCTATACGATTAAGACTCAAAACCGTATGTATATGCGAGCGGGTATACATGTTAATAAAATTTGATTCATTCGATTACTATCTTATATTTAATAAGTTTGTACACTGAATTTCAATATGCTTTCCTGATTTCTAGAGAATGTAAGCTATACCGAACAAATGTAAATACGTATTCGGTAAAATCAAGAAAAGACTCCGAAAACTGAGATTTTTTAAGACTTTCAATAAAAATAAAAATATATTTTTCGGAAAGATTATTATACCGATTGATGCCGAAAAGATTATATATGCAGTTTGCGGAGGAAAAATGACATACGGTTATATCAGAGTAAGTACGGATAAGCAGACGGTTGAAAACCAGAAATTTGAAATTACCAATTTTTGCAAACGGGAAAAGCTCCAAGTTGACGGATGGATTGAAGAAACTATCAGCGGGACCAGAAATTACGATAAGCGTAAACTAGGAGAGCTTTTAAAGATAATCAAAAAAGAGGATTTGATTATTTGCGCGGAACTGTCGCGTCTTGGGCGCAATTTGTTTATGATTATGGAAATATTAAATATTTGTATGAAAAAGGAGTGTAGGGTATGGACGATTAAAGACAACTATCGACTCGGCGACGACATACAGAGTAAAGTTCTGGCCTTTGCGTTCGGTTTAAGTGCGGAGATTGAGCGAAATTTGATCAGTCAGAGGACAAAGGAAGCACTGAAATTAAAACGAGCGGAAGGTGTTGTTTTGGGGAGACCGAAGGGAAGAAAAACAAATCCTCAAAAACACAAACTCTATGCTATGAAAGAAATCGTTGATGAACTTTTGATCATAGGAATATCACAACGGTGCATTGCAAAAAAATTACATGTCGATAGAAATACCTTAGCGAGGTTCCTTGGAAAGATGAAATAAATTGAGCGATTTTGTGAAGCAGAATTCTTGTGCTTCGAATTTTAATTCGTCGAGCGCATGGGTTATTCTCTCTCCAATCGAACAAAGTATAAAGTCAAAAATTGAGAAAGCAGGAACTCCTTTAAGAGACTGGAACATAAATATATATCGAGGGGTTCTTACGGGATTTAATGATGCTTTTATCATCTCTGGAGAAAAACGACAGGAAATTCTAGATAATTGCAAATCTGAAGATGAGAGAAAGAGAACTGATGATTTAATACGACCGATTTTAAGAGGCAGGGATATTAAGAGATATGAATACAACTTTGCAGATTTGTATCTTATAAATACACATAACGGTGTAAAAGAAAAAAACATACCCCGAATAGCTATTGAAGACTATCCTACTGTTAAAGCTCATCTTGATGAATACTGGGAAAAAATCGAAAAACGTGCAGACCAAGGCGATACACCTTATAACCTGCGTAATTGCGCATATATGGACGAATTTAATAAGCCACGTATAATTTATTGTGAAATTGGCATTGAAATGGATGCTTGTTTGGTAGAATCAGGATATTTTATAAACAATAAACTTTATATGATTTCGGGGGAGAATTTACCATATCTTTTATTATTTTTAAATTCAAAAATATTTAATAAAATTATTCTTCAGACAGCAAATCTAACAGGAGGTAAAGGGGTTGATTTTATGAATAAAATTCACTTAATAAAACCTACTCGGTTACAGATTGAAAAAGCAGAAAAAATACTCTATGCAGATATTCATCAGCAAGAAGATTTTATAAACTCTTTATATAATTTTACTGAAAAAGAACTACGTTATATAAACAGCTTATAGTATATAAAATGTTATATAGCAAGGAATTAAATAGTCTGATCCTCTATATATTTCATTTCCTGCTTATCCAAATTATATAATGTATATACGATATTGTTTATTTCATCTATATATTTATATAAGTAATTATCATCGAACTTTGCAAACAAGGTATCATCAATCGGATACGGTACAGGCATTTGCTCTACAAACATCGGTTTATATTCAAAATAGCCTCCATTTCGTGTAACGCCAAGTTTTCTAATATAATAGTCTGCTAATTTAGAATTAAGGATATATAGTAAATATTTACTGTATGGAACAATCATCGTTGCAGGTGCATTTATCATCATTCCAGCAGGAGCAAACGCATATGTAGCAGAAAGATTTAGATTTCCCCACACTATTTTTGGCTTATTAAATTCGTCCCAATAACTTATGCTATCTTGCGTTTCAAACCATTTATTGTTAGTCTTTTTACGTGCCTTAATTTTTTTTCCATTTTTATTATATTTTTTGCCGGTCTGTTCCAGCCGTTCCATTCCAAAAGACAATAGATGGTTTTTGACAGATGGGAAATCTTCAATGTCATAATGCCGCGAAGGGAATGTCGCAATTAAATATAAATCGGCATATTCATAACTATAGCGTTTAATATCCCTGCCTCTTAAAATCGGTCGAATAAGTTCAGCGGTTTTATTGCGCTCGTTTTCAGTTTTGCAAGCTGACAATATTTCATCACGCTTTGCTCCGTTAATAA
>ERZ772960.3755-NODE-3755-length-10054-cov-12.515752_pt1 | contig 10054 bp, 7 predicted proteins | sample MGYA00580678_ERZ772960 | MGnify/ENA primary metagenome ERZ772960 (study PRJEB29015, sample SAMEA2737930) | human oral metagenome | biome: human oral; feature: human-associated habitat; material: dental | place: China | collected 2059 ...
GATATTTGCACTATCTCTAGTATCCCATAGAATTGGAGAAAACGCAAGAAAAAAACTAAAAATATTTTGGATGGGCTAAATTTTTTTATGCTAAATCCTGTCTCTCGGTTTTAAATTAGATAAATTCAGCGCAAGCGTAAGCAGAAATGCAGCATTGACAATTACCTTTTTATAGATATAATAATACTCAATATGAGAAAAAGTTATTCTGCTCTTTCCATAAGAGCGCAATTATTAATTATGTTGGCCATTCCATTTGTGATCATTATGTTTTTGCTGTCGTTTATATGGTTCGTTCAAGCAAAAAGGATAATTACCGCAAATGCGCAGGAAACGCTTATCGCAGAGAAAAACTACTACCTATCGCTTCTTAATACGTTCGTAACGGAGCGGTCGAGAATAGTGGAAACTACCGCACGCGAAGTTGAGCGGCACCTCGACGATCCTCAGTCGATGTATGCAGTAGCCTCTAATATCGACAAAAATTTTCATGACATTTTGTTCGATATATATGCAGGACTTGAAAACGGCGTGTACATCGATTCTTCCGACTGGCAGCCTCCTGCAGACTTTATTCCCACAAAACGTCCGTGGTATACGGTTGCAATACGGAATAATAAAACCTCGTTCACCGATGTTTATATGGATAGCGTACGGAATATTCCGATGATTACTATGAGTACGCCGCTTATGGAGAAAGGCAGTACAGCCGGAGTTCTTGCAACGAATATCAAGATTGATAAACTGCAATCGATGCTTATGGAGCATAATACCGGCGGAAAAAATACCGTATTTATCGTCGATCAGACGGGACATTTTGTCGTGCATCCCGAATATTCATTTAACGACACGGTCGACAGTATTACGGATAAAAGGTATAAAGCGTTTCTCGGCGCCATGCAAAACGATACCGATAAGCTCCTAAGGATCAATGTAGGAAAGGATTATTATCTTTCCATTCCGCACTATGATACCATGACAGGCTGGATATTCTGTATTGCCGTATCCGAAAAAAGTATTTTTACGGACATATATACCATACGGCTCAAGGCCTTTTTGTTCGGTACGGGTATTTTTTTGATATGCGCAATCGTCGTGTTTATTTCGCTTTCTCATGTTACTTCTATGTTTAGACAGATAAACGATGCGTTGAAAAATATAGCGGAAGGGGAAGGCGATTTAACCGTCAACTTATCCGTCCGTACCTCAAAAGAATTCAGCGCCATGTCATCGTATTTTAACCGGACTATGGAAAAGATAAGAACCTCCATCAGTACGGTAAAAACGAATACGGACAATATGGGACAGATCGGCAGCGAGCTTGCCGGTAATGTAACCCAGACGGCAAGCGCAATCCATGAAATCAATGCAAGTATCGTCGGCGTTAAACAGCAATCGGTAACACAAAGCGCAAGCGTTATCGAAACAGCTGCAACCGTTGAGGAAATCGTTAAAACAATCAAGCAGCTCAATGACAGTATCGAAGCACAAGCAGGCAGCGTAGCACAATCTTCCGCTTCGGTAGAACAGATGGTCGCGAATATTGCTTCCATAACGCAGATGCTGAATAAAACCTCGGATTCCATTAAAGAGCTTGTAACGGCTACGAACGCCGGCAAAGAAACGATCGTAACGTCGAACGGCGTAACGCAAAAACTTGCCGAAGAATCAGGTTCGTTAATGGAAGCATCCGGCGTTATTCAGCACATTGCCTCGCAAACAAATTTACTTGCAATGAATGCGGCTATCGAGGCAGCCCATGCGGGTGAGGCGGGAAAAGGATTTGCCGTCGTCGCCGATGAGATCAGAAAGCTTGCCGAAGAATCTTCCGTTCAGGGAAAAACGATAACGGCAACGCTGAAAATGTTAAGCGGCGAAATTGAAACGCTTTCCGCTTCTTCCAAAACGGTTGAAGGAAAATTCAATGCGATTTTCACTTTGGCGGAGCAGGTAAAAGACATGAGTAACCGGCTTACCGAAGCGATGCGTGAACAGGAAAACGGCAGCAACGAAGTGTTGACCGCCATCAAAAACATTAATATGGTTACAATGGAAGTACAAGCCGGTTCCGAAGAAATGCTCAAAGGCGGCGAAAGCGTTACGCGGGAAATGAGCAAACTCGACAACTTAACGCATATTATCACGGATAGTATGAACGAGATGGCTTCCAGTACGGAACAAATAAATAACGCCGTTCATGAAGTGAACGAAATCAGCCAGAAAAATAAAAAAAGTATTGAGGAATTAGCTATAGAGGTCTCCAAGTTTAAAGTCTAAATGAGGGGATGTTTTTTTTTCGAGCATCTCTAAAAATCTAACCGAGTTTTTAGAGATGCAGGCTACTTGACACGCGCATAACCGGCGGCATAATTCTCACAGCTCACAGCTCACAGCTCACAGCTCACAGCTCACAGCTCACAGCTCACAGCGTAAATTATACTATAATAAAGTTTTTGTTATTCCGCGCGGCGCGTTTTCATTGCCGATGTTGTCAATGAAATGCGCCGCTTTACGTTTCCCCTTTGCATTTTTCTGCTGTCTTTTCTTCTGCTGCACGGCATTACCGGCGCAGGTCGTTACGCTGCAGCAGTCTGTTACTTCGCTTTCCGTAAATGCCGATGACACTATTTTAGCCGTATCCGATTCCGCTTCCATTTCAACCTATAATACTTCCGACTATACGCTTATTTCCGACATACATGATGAAGATATAAACCGGAGCCTTTTTTACCGGGAGCAAAGCGGCGAGCTTGTAATCGCGATGACTCATGCAGGGAAATTTATGCTGTACCGGCCATCATCCGGCGATAAGAAAGTATACGGCAAAACCGAAGAATATATGCTGAGCGACTATGGGGACGGGAAAACGATCAGTTGTAGCGCTTTCAGCAATAACACGAATTACAGCGCCGCTGCGTTTACTGACTTTTCAATCCACATTCATTTTAAATTGCGCTTCATACAAGATATGATTACGAGGACGGTAGACGGACACGAATCGGAAATATACGGACTTGAATTCAGCAATGATGAAAAATATCTTGCTTCCGTTTCTCAAGACGGGGGAGCGTATATATGGACTTCTTCCAATTATAAACAAGCAGCGCGTATCGATAACGTATATACGCAATCGAGGATACCGGTTTATTTTACCGCTGACAGTGCATCCGTTATCAGTCCGGAAGATAGCACATCTTTGAGAGTTTCAAACTTACAGAGACAAAAGACAGCCGGTATTAAGACCGGTAGAACAATTCGAGCCATTCTCCCGCTATCCGATCCCGATACTATTGCGGTTTTAAATAATAAAAGCGAAATCGTTATCTACAGCATCCGGCTGCAAAAAGCCGTCGGAATGATGCGGCTGCCTGAAACGGAAACATCGGATATTACCGCTTTCAACTTTTGCCATACCGAAAATGCAGCATTTGCCGGTTGTGCAAGCGGCGCGGTATATAAATTGAAACTTGAAGACATTCCGGCGCCTAAAGATGAATCACAGGGAAGTTGTACATTCCTGCCGGAATAGAAGTTGTATTAGACCGCCGGGGCTATGCCGTTCTATTTGAAGAAGCGGCGCTTACGGCGCTGCTGAGTACACTTTCCCGCCCGAAAGTTACCGCATCCAAATCGTTTTTTTTCCTACGGGGGCAGACTGACAACCGGTATAAGCGTAAAATTTTTTATCTTTGCCGTAGGGCTTAATTACGATTCCCTGTGGAAATTGTTTCCGGAAATCACGCTGGGCGGAAAGATCGATTTTAACAGACTTTCTACACCAAAGAAGGACGCAGTATGATGAAGCGGTTTCTTTTTGTCGCAGTGGTAATAAACAGTATTCTCCTTTTTTTATCGTGTAAAACACCGCAGGACGTGCTCAACGACTATAACAAGCATTTTGAAAAAACACCTGCCGTCACGCAAGATATTCTTGACGCCGGTAAGGCTCACTTGATGCTGCAAGAACTCTATAAAGTTGATATTACCCATACGCTGGTGCTGACCGCGCCGCTCGGCTGCGAAAGCTATAACTGGAACATTACCGACGTCGGCGGAAAAAATGTGCATCTTACACAATCGAGCGTACGTCTGAGTGTGTATATTCCAGACACCCCGCTGTATGCGACGGTTTTAAAAGCTGACGGTAAAAGCCGTCTATATGGTCTTATTCTTAACGGTTAGCCGACCGGCGAACCTATACAGGGTACATATTCAGAGTATCATTCCTATACGGGAACTGCGGTACCTTTAATACAGATCGCTCCTACGCCTACTCCTTCTCCCGGTACAGCAACAGGTAATTATCTTATAAGGGGAACGGGAACGATACCATTTACAGAGTGGGGCAAACTTCCAAGCACCCCGCCATATACTCCTACGCCGCTTACAGCGTATGACGGATACGAAAATGTAATCGTTACAGCCGCATACGGGCACTCGTTTGGAGGTACGGTAGAGACTGAAACGTTGACGGATATGGATGCAGGTAATATCATCTTTGAGTACGGTGACAGCATTTTGACGACATTGACTCCAGCAATACCTAATACAAGCCTTACTGTTGATATTCCCAAAAGGATAGTAACAGGAACTCCGCCGACTATGACTACGACATGGGTTAAAGTTTCGTTTGCACCTGTAGTCATTCCTCCACTGCAAACGTATAGCAATATGCAGTGCACGGTGTACCTTAGTGGAAACGGCAGCGGCTATATCAATAAGTACAGTCTTCCCAGCGATCCTACCGGTAGCTTTTGCGTCTTTTCAACACAAGGCTATATGCCGCAAAAGATTACCTTGCAGGTAAAAGCGAAAAACAATGCTCATCAGATTGTGGGAAAGACATTTCTTATCAACTTGTACTAATCTAAGTCTTTCCTGAAAAAGTTATCGGAGAACTACCGAATACGGCGGTTCTCCGTTTTTTGTATCTCTACGGCGTTTCTGATGTCCGTGCCGGCGGCGATTCATGCGCGATATACTCCTTGATGCGGAATAAGGTATAAAGCGGGATGCTCCATACACGGGTAGCGCCGATCATATTTTCACCGACATTTTTAAGGGACGTTTTAATCGCAGTCTTAGGTTCGTATCGGGAGCAAAACAGTTTGAGGCTTTTTGCTTTGGTATTATCCGCGGACTTTACTTCGATAGGAACGATGGCGCCTCCATAATCGGTTAAAAAATCAAGTTCCGCATCGGCTTTTGTCCGCCAAAAGTAACCTTCTATTCCCATACACTTCAACTGGGTAAGACAATAGTTTTCGCTCAACGCTCCTTTAAACCGTATATAAGCCGAATCTCCGTCAAGAATCGTTTTGAAATGGATATTCGACTTTTTACGCAGCAAACCGACATCGGCCAGATATACTTTAAAGTACGTGGTATCGGCCATTCCCGACAAGGGAAGCTCAGGGGTGGGAACCATATTCAGTTTATAGGCAATGCCAGCGTTTACCAGCCATTCAAGCGCATCTTCAAGGTCTTTTGAACGCGCGCTTTTTTTTACATGAGAAAAAATGAATTTGTTGTTATCCTTCGCTATTTGCGAAGGTATGGCTTCCCAAATAAGCCGTATTTTTGTTGCCGTTTCCAGAGCAGTATGTTTGCCGAAATCCTCCGCATAGTCTTTTAAAATGTGCTCTTGTATTTCTTCTACCTGACGATAATCATGCGTGTCAATCCACATCTGTACCGCTTCCGGCATTCCGCCGACAATATAGTAGTTTTTAAGATATTTTTCCATCGGAATCGTATAGAGTTCAGGCAGTTCACGGCCAAACTCGAATTTCCCGATACCGTCTATATATTTTTTTCCTCCGTCGGCGATGACAAATTCTTCAAAACTCATCGGATACATTTCAAGCCGGTCAACCTTTCCTACCGGAAAAGATATGCCGTCTTTGCGCAGCGCTATGCCGAGCAGAGAACCTGCGGCAATAATGTGCAACTCCGGCTTTTCCTCGCAAAAGTATTTAAGCGCCTGTATCGCCCGCGGACAATCCTGAATTTCATCAAAAATGATCAGCGTTTTTTCGGGGATGATTTTATGTCCGTACACAACGGTTTCAAGTTCGGCGATGATTCTTTCGACATTAAAATCAAAATCGAAGATTGATTGAAGTCCCATATTTCCATCAAAATTAAAGTATGCCGTTTCTTCATAAGCCCTTTTGCCGAATTCACGCATCAGATATGTCTTACCGCATTGACGAAGCCCCGTCATAAGCAGGGGTTTACGGTTCTTCTTATTCTTCCAGTTGATTAGCTGATGTAATGTTGTCCGTTCCATAAATGCAAGACGTCTCCAACAGCACTATAGCGTTTTTCGACCGAATATTCAACTCATTCTTGCGTTTTTCGACCGAATAATCGTTATTATTCTGCGTTTTTCGACCGAATAACTGTATTGGATAGTAAAAATATCCGCTTGCACCGGAAAAGGAGAAAGTGAGGTGCGGGGATAGGGGCGGCAATCAACAACCCCGACGCGAGCGTCGGGGCACAGTGCCAACGTTTCGCACTGTGTGTTCTATAAGGTGGTTGCAGTCGGCTTTAATACCCTTCGTTACGACGCAAGCGTCGGGGTATTAAACCCTCCGCACGAATAAAATAGGCGCCTAAAAATTACTTATTCTTAGGCGCCCCGTATTTTTAAAAATCAAATAATTTTAATTCCAGAAATCCAGTTTTTCCTGCATACCGATATCGGCTGCATGGAATATGGGATCTTTCCCTTCTTTCCGCTGTTTTTCGTAATCTTTCAAAGCGTTAATGGCAGTCTTTCCTAAAAGGAAAATAGCCGGTAAGTTAATCAACGCCATAATACCCATCAACAAATCGCCGATATCCCACGCCAATGCTTGTTTTTGTGCCGCTCCGAACAGTACAACGAGAGAAGCAAAAATTCTATAAATCAGCATAAAGGTTTTACTGGGAACCTTACCGTAAATATAGGAGAGGTTATCATCGACATAGTACAAGTTGCCGAGCAAGGTGGTAAAAGCAAATAATATCAGAGAGAACGTAATAAAATGGTTTCCGAAGTTGCCCATCAGCGAGGACAATGCTGCCTGTACATACGGTGCGCCGCTTAATGATTCCGACGGTTCTATTCCGGCGCTAAAGCACATAAAGGCGGTAGCGCTGCATATAATGAGCGTGTCAAGGAATACCGAAAGCATCTGTACCAAACCCTGTTTAACCGGATGGCTGACAAGCGCCGTCGCTGCGGCATTCGGCGCCGAACCGATACCTGCTTCGTTGGAATAAAGGCCACGCTTAATACCGTACATCATGCAAGAACCGGCAACACCGCCGAAGATCGCTTTAAAATCGAATGCATTTGAGAAGATACGCGCAAAAACTGCGGGCATTGCGGAAATATGCATAACAACCATCACGAGCGAAACGACGACATAGAGAGCGCCCATAATCGGGACTAAGATGGACGTTACTTTAAGAATGCGCTTTCCGCCGCCTAACAGACAATAGCCGGTCATAATTGCCAATACGGCGCCGATAATCCACGGCGTTACTTTGGGGTCATAAAAACTGTAGACGGTAAAACTGGTTTGCAAATTGAAAGCGGCGAGCATATTAAACCCGATCGCATACGTAAGAATAAGGCTGACGGCAAAAATGATACCGAGCGCTCTGCTCTTTAACGCCGTTTCGATGTAATACGCAGGGCCTCCGTAGCATCCGCCGTTTTCATCGCGGCGCTTGTAAATTTGTGCAAGCGTCGATTCGATGAATGCAGACGATCCGCCGATAATCGCAACAACCCACATCCAGAAGACCGCGCCGTAACCGCCTAAACAAATGGCGCTTGCAACACCGACGATATTGCCGGTACCGACTCTCGATGCGGTGGTTACCATCAATGTTTGAAAAGACGACACATCGCCTTCTTTCATCGGTTTTTCGGCGGTAACTCTAAACGCTTCACCGAGTAATCGTACCTGCAAAAAGCCTAAACGGACGGTAAAATAGATGCCTACACCCAACAACAAAATAATCAAGATGGGGTAATACAGCAAACTGTTTACGGGCGCGATAATGGCGCCTAACATTTCCAACATACTTTTTTCCTCCTAAAAAAATAACGATTTATTGTATGTTTTATCGGTATATTTTTAACCTTTAATAAATATTTAAGTTTAGTTCCCGCGCAATAAGTTCAAGCATCCGTGTTCCTACGTAGGAATTCCCGTGAGAATCCAGACCGGGACAGAAAACTCCGATACCGTAACCTGCTCTTGATGCGGTAACGATACCTCCGCCGACTCCGCTTTTTGCCGGCACTCCTATCCTAATTGCAAATTCGCCGGAATAATCGTAAGTACCGCAGGTAGCCATAATCGTCCGTAATATCCGGGCATGAGCGCCGCTTAAACGCTGCTTATTTTCCGCGTCTTTACCGTCCCTCGACAGTACGAATCCCAACTGCGCCAAATCCCGCACATCGGCTAAAATGGAACAGCTTTTAAAATACACGTTTAACAAGTCTTCTACATTAACTGTTGCGGGGATGATTTTTCCGTTCAACAGCATATACGTCAGCGCCCTATTCGCAAAAGCGGAAGAACTTTCGGAATTGAAAATGCTTCTGCTGTAATCGATTTTGTCGTTGCCGATAATTTCTCTTGTCCGGTTCAGAATCATTTCAAAGGTATTATTGCCGTATTTTTCATATAATAATGAAGTTCCGACAATAGCGCCGGCATTGATAAACGGATTAACCGGAATATTTTTATCGCTCAGCTCCAGCGCGATGATACTGTTAAACGGTTTTGCGGACGGTTTTACGCCGATAAACTTTTGAATGTAATCAAAATCATAGTGCTCAAGTACGCAAAGGTAAATGATAATTTTGACAATGCTCTGAATACTGAACTTATGCTGAGAAGTGCCTACATCGTACAGCGAACCGTTTTTGTCGATGAGTGCTGCCCCCGCTTTTGTCTTATCTTCCTTTGCAAGTTCGGGGATATAATCTGCAACTACTCCGTTATCGACATACTGTATCCCATATTCATACGCGCGCTGTAAAATATCCCGTATTTCCACCGTAAACTCCTTCATCGCTAAACACAGCCGATCTTTTGACCCCACATTTATCCTAAAATTCCTTAGGGCTATCCATTACGGTGATTATTGTACAACGGAATAATCGATAATGCAACAATAAATTTTTATTGATAAACACCAATGAGATTGCTGTGGTTTACAAACGCTGCGTTATAGCGTGTTGTAGTACATTTTGCAAGAAGCTTTTGAAAATATGCCTGTTGACGCCCTTCAACTTTCCCATTAAAATCCATCAAAAAAGGAAATTAGGAATGGATATTATTAAGCGGAATGGTGAAAAGGAAGCCTACAATGCCGAAAAGATTACACTGGCGATGCAGGCTGCATTTAATAGCGTAACGGATGCGACAACGCAGCAAGATACGGATACAGCCGTACAAAAGGATACGGAACTATCAAAGGTTGACAATCTTGCGCAGGTACTGCAGCAGATGACGGCGGAAATCGAAGCCGATATATATGAGCTGAGCAAAAACGGGAATGCGGTACAGGTAGAAACCATTCAAGATCTAGTTGAAAAAACGCTCATCGAACATAATTATTACGCAGCGGTAAAGAGCTTTATCCTTTACCGTGTTGAACAGACAAAAAAACGGGATGCACGGCGTGCTATTGCTGCCCATTTTTCTTCCGTTGATATTCAACCGGTACTGACCCGTATTCAGCAGGATTTTCCCGAAGAACAGTACAGCTTAACCCTGCTCTTTCACAAGTTTGAATCCTTCCGTAAGCAGGATATGACAGAATCGGAATTACTCGCCTTGCTGATAAAGGCCGCTGTTGAGCTCACTGCACAGGAAGCTCCCCGCTGGGAGTTTATTGCCGCACGGTTTTTAATGCTTGATTTTTTGGGAAAATTGAAAATCGAGCTTGAAAAGCGGAATATCCGGTCGTTCTACGAAAAAATCACCTATCTGGAAGAAAAAGGACTCTACGGCGCGTATATCCGTGCAGGGTATTC
>ERZ772960.3756-NODE-3756-length-10049-cov-13.207224_pt1 | contig 10049 bp, 10 predicted proteins | sample MGYA00580678_ERZ772960 | MGnify/ENA primary metagenome ERZ772960 (study PRJEB29015, sample SAMEA2737930) | human oral metagenome | biome: human oral; feature: human-associated habitat; material: dental | place: China | collected 2059 ...
CATTTATTTTATCACCTGAAATAATCGATGATATTATGTTTTCGATGGAAAATCAGGATCAAATTCTTTCGTTCGATGCGCTTGAAGGTATTTGTGTCGACATGGATGAAATTGATGATGATTATGAATCGGTTATCGACGACGAACGCTATTACGATCTTCCCGAATGGACTTCCGCCCAAGGTTTTCATGTAATGGAACGGTTTACGGCACGGGTACATAATCCCTTGCTGCGGCAAGCGTTGCTGAATGCCCTCGGACAGCGGAAAGGGGTGTTCCGCCGGTATAAAGAAGTGCTGAGGACCGCGCCTACCGTTGAACGCGAATGGTATCAATTCAAGGATCAGCAGATGAAGGCTGCCGTATACGAATGGTATAATGATCTGCGGAGACTCTGGGGGCTTGAAAAAATCAGCTTTGAAGAAGAAACGGACACGCAGCTTTTGCCGGAAGATTTTACGTTTCAAATTCAAAAACACGATGCATTTGATACCGAGCTTTTACGGGATTTTATCCGGAAGACGGATTCGCCGGTTAATGATGATAATACGTTTATATCCTTTGACGCAAAAGCGGCGCTTGCCGCAAGCCGGTTGTTCGGGCAGACCTTGTTTTTCGACGCGGATGTATGCGCTGCAGCCGGGCAAAAGCACAGTACAACTCAGGATAATGCGGTCTATATCACTGCATACACCGGGAACGGGTTGTGCGGGGTTTGTCCCGTTATTGCATTCCCGTTTAATGAAAATTTTTGTATTCCGTTCTTGCGGGTATTGCCTGAATATCGGGGGCTTGGACTCGGTAAGGAGCTTTTACAGCGTGCCTGTGTCTACAGCGCACCCTTAGCCGCTGCGCTGTTATTTGCCGACTTTTGCACGCCGCCCCATTTTATTACGGAACTTGAACGGAATGGGTTCGAGCGTATGGGACTGTTGTATGTAAAAGATTTGTCTGAAAGTGATGACGAACGAAAGACGAAGTAGTGCATTACGGGATAAGAAGAGAAGATAAAAATATATGCGCCCGACACGGCTCGAACGTGCGACCTACGGATTCGAAGTCCGTTGCTCTATCCAACTGAGCTACGGGCGCATTTTCCGTCCTGCTAAAGAATCAGACTTTTTAATCAACGTCTGATAATTGAACATAAACGTAAAAGGGTGGGTGATGGGGTTCGAACCCACGACAACCAGATCCACAATCTGGCGCTCTACCACTGAACTACACCCACCGCGAATGCAGGAGATGATGCCAGATAACCAAAAAAAAGTCAAGTAGCCGTTCAGGGATCGGATCGGTACACGCATCATGCCCTTTTTGATGCCTCCGCAGAATCATTGAGGCTGTTCGATGCGGTTGCCGAAATATTGCCTATTTATGTGTGCGGCGCCGTACGATATTCACCAAAAGATTCCACAAGGGGATTAAATACAGAAAAAAAGCCGATAAGAGCGCTGCCGCCGGAGCACCGATCGAAGTCAACGGAAGGCTTACCGCTATCGACCACGGCATCAGCGGCGCGACGACGATGGCGGTATCTTCCAAATAAGAAGCAAATAGATTCTTATCGTCTACAAGGTCGTCACATACTTGATGAGTCAGCATAACTGCCAATGTTTGGTTGCATGCAATCGCCGAAGCAAATACGGAGGCGGTAAGAACAGCACCGAATACGGTAATACGTTTGCCGAGCTTACGCATAAGTTGCTGCACTCCGTCAAAAAAATGAGTACCTTTAAACATTCCCGAATAACAAGACGAGATGCAGATAATTACGGATGCCCGTATCATCGAAACGATACCGCCGCCGCTCATCAACTTTGCCAGTTCCGCATCTTGAGGATGAAAGCCGAAAAAGACTATTTTTATCAGCTCTGCCGCATATATATGCTGAAAAAATACGGCGCAAAGCAAACCGGCAAGGCAGCTTATCGCCATCGTTATTTTTACATCGATTTTAAGTAACGAGAAAAGGATAATGATAACGGCCGGTACAATGGTAAAAAGTGAAAGGTTATAGTAATCGGCAAAGATATGGAATGTCATACCGTTCCCCGTGCCGAGATTGGCGATGCTGCCGATGATGCCTCTGCCTGTGCCGGGATTGATAATAATACCGATAATACCATATAGCGCAACCGTTAATATAAAGGGAACAAGCGCGGTTTTTACCATCGTTTTGATATTATCAAAGACATTTGTATGCGTTAATTCGCTGATGAGATGCGCTCCCGATGACATCGGTGAGCATCGGTCTCCAAAAAATATCCCCGAAATGATGGCGCCCCCTGCGTATATCACGGGAATATTCAGACTGTTTGCCAACGTCATACAGATAACGCCGATGGTGGCGGCGCTTCCGAAAGCGGTACCCATCAAAAACGATACAAAGCAGCATAGTAAAAAGCAGAGCAACACCATGGCCTGCGGTACCGCAAACATGGATGCATAGTATACGATAAAGGCGATAGTGCCGCATACACGCCATATTGCAGTGATGCTGCCTATCAACACAAAAATTATTAAAATATTTTTTACGGTTATGATGCCGCGGAAGGAATAGCTAAGCATCTCCTTCCATGTTTTGCCTTTTAGAAGGCCGAACGCAAAGAAAAGCACATAGCCGAATATCAGCGCATATAGAATTGAATAGTGAAGAATAACGCAGATAATTAAACTGACGGAAAACAGCAACAGAATACATAATTCAAGCATAAGCTTTCTACGTTCCTTTCTGTCATTATTATGCAGAGTTGTGCGTCTGTCAATGAGGCGCCGTGCAAACGCATCAGGTCATTTTTCTAGCAGCTCCGCAGAATAAGAGAGATTATTCGACCAGAGTTGAACCTCTTCGCGGTTCAAATGGTCTCATAACCTCTTTATTCTGCGATTCCGGTCTACTCTACCTGATGCGTTTGCCCGTTTGTTGGAAAAAATGTGTAAAATTTTATCCAAAATTTTACACAAAAGGAAAGCAATCGCATCAGGGTAAAAAAAAGGTGATAATCAAGGTACAGCTAAAGGAGAGATGTAAAGGCTGTACGATGACTATCACCGGGATCGGTTGTCTTCGGCTCTAAGCCGGCACGTAAGCTTTAAACTTATTGTGCAAGGCTTTTGTAAATTTTTTCTATATTAGAGGTCATCCGCTCCATATAGGATAACCCGTTCTCTGCCGACTCAATCGTATAGATTGTTTGTACCGAAGCCCCGACTTCTTTTGCTAAAGTTGCCGAAACTTGCGGACTCGCCGCATTTTCGGAGAAAACAACTTTAATTCCATATTGGTTACAATAATCTGCTAATTTTGCTAATTGTTGTGCACTCGGTTCACTTGTGGAGAATACATCTCTAACACTGCTCTGTTCAAGGTTGAAATCGCGGCAGAGATAGCCGAACGCTGCGTGTCCCACTACAAAACGGCGATGGGAAACCTTCGCAAAATCACTGCGGTATTTTGCTAAAAGCGTATCGGCTTCTGCGATAAAAGCTTCGGCATTCCCCTTATAGAACGCTGCATTTACCGGATCTATGTCGCTTAAGCCGTCAGCAATATTTTTGACCATTACTTTGGCGGATTCAAGACTCAGCCACGCATGAGGATCAACCGCTTCGTGGTCATCATCATGCTCGTCGTGGTCATCTTCATGGTGATGTTTATCTTTATCGTGGTGGTGGTGGTGGTGATGATGGTGGTGTCCCGCTGCAAGCTCAATCGGTTTAATGCCATTACTTGCGCAGATAGCCTTTATCGTATCCTGTTTTACCGCATGGAGAGCATCCGTAAGCCACGGTTCCATACCGAACCCGTTGTAAACAACGGCTTTTGCCTTCATTAAGAACTTCAGATCCCCTGCCTTCGGTTCAAAATCATGTGCTTCAACTCCCGGCGGGATAATCGTATGGACATATACCTTATCTTTACCTACGATTTCCGTAAGTTCCTTCATCGCATCAAAAGTTGCTGCAACGGCAACTTTCCCTTCCATGTTTTTCTCGGTTTTTCCGCCGGCAAACAGATTTACCGAAACAATACCGAAAAACGTCATACAAACTGCTGTAAAAAACAATTTCTTCATTTAAGAAAACTCCTCTTGCAATGCTATTTGCAAATTAGTTGCAAGTATACATAAATGCAAAAAGTTTGCAAGTAGTAAAATGAGAATAATACAAAAATAATTATTCTGCTTTTGAGTTTTGAGGAGAAAAAATATTACAGATACACAACTGCTTCATGATGACGGCATCGATCATTTTTCAGCAGTAGTGTACACAGTATATAACCCTTTCCGTCAGTTTTTTGAAACCAAACACATCCACTCTGCTTCCGCAGCAACGGCATCACCGTTGTAAAGCGTACCGGATTGCTTTATCATCCGGGATGACACGCGCAGGTTTTTTACTTCGATGCGCACGGTGTCTCCCGGGCGGACTTGGGCGCGGAGTTTTACCTTATCGATGGTTGCCAAAAAGAATAGGGCGCCGTTTTCAAATTTTCCCATTGAACTGAGCGCAGCGCCGCCTGCTTGCGCCATTGTTTCTACCAAAACTACACCGGGTACTACCGGATATTGGGGAAAGTGTCCCTTAAAAAAGAACTCATCCGGTTTAAAGGTATACCGGCTTTCGCTGCCTTCGTCATCGGCACGGATAATCTCGTCAACAAACAAAAACGGCTTCCGATGCGGAAGCAAGGCTTCAATATCTTCTATAGTGGTAGCCATTGTTTTCTCCTATTTTACTTTTTTGAACACGAGTACGCCGTTGTGGCCGCCGAACCCGAGTGATCCGGATGCGGCGCAATCAATCGTGCAGGAAACGCCTTTTTGGGGCAGGTAATTGAGATCACATCCCGCTTCCAAATCCGGTTCCGTTAAGTTTACGGTGGGCGGGCAGAAGCCTTCTTGAATCGCTTTTACACAGATAATTGCTTCCAATGCGCCGGCGGCTCCCAAGCAGTGCCCTATCATCGATTTCGTAGAAGAAATTTTCAGGTTATACGCATGCTGCAAGAATGCTTTTTTAATCATCGCGGTTTCGGACGGGTCATTAATCGGAGTGGAGGTTCCATGCGCATTGTAGTATTGCACGTCTTCCGGTTTTACTCCTGCGTCCTCCAAAGCCTTCGTCATAGCCGACGCACCGCTTGCACCGGAAGGGTCGGGACTGGTTAAGTGATACGCATCGGATGAACCGCCGTAGCCCGCAAGCTCCGCGTATATTTTTGCACCCCGCTTTTTTGCGTGTTCGTATTCTTCAAGAATGAGGATACCTGCGCCTTCTCCCATTACAAAGCCGGAGCGTTTTTTATCGAAGGGGCAACAGGCTTTATGCGGTTCATCGTTGTACTCCGAGGCAAGGGTTTGCAGTACAGCGAACGCATTGATGCCGAATCCGGTAATCGCGGCCTCCGTACCTCCTGCAAGGCACATATCCATTCTGCCCGAGCGTATTAAATCGAGTGCATTTCCTAAAGCGTCGGTACCGGAAGCGCAGGCGGTTGTGATTGTCCATGAAACGCCGTGCAGTCCAAAGCGCATACTGATGTTACCGGCAGCCTCGTTCGGAATAAGCAGCGGAATTGCAAGCGGCGGTATCCGCGAATGCCCCGCTTCAAAGTATTTTTTAAACGAACTTTCGTGAATCTCAAAGCCGCCGATACCGTTTCCAATCATTACGCCGGTGCGGTCAGCCTCGATGGTTTCCTGTGAAAGCCCCGCATCCGCCACTGCTTGTACCGCCGCAGCTACGGCAAATTGCGAGAACCGCGCCATTTTACGGGCATCTTTTTTATCCATAAATACGATAGGATCGAAGTCCTTGCATTCGGCGGCAATCTTTACGCGGTCATCTTCGGGGTCGTAGTTGACGCTGATCTTATCGATACCGCAACGGCCTGCCTTAATTCCTTCCCACGTTTCTGCAACCGTATTTCCCAAAGCGGAAACGGCGCCAAGGCCGGTAATTACAACTCTTCTCATTTATTATGTTCTCCTTCAATTAGGCGCCCATGCCGCCGTCTACGCCGAGCACCTGCGCGGTGATATACACGGATAAATCGGACGCTAAAAAGACCGCGGCATTTGCAACATCGAGCGGTGTGCCGCCGCGTTTTAGAGGAATAGCCGTTTCTATCCAATTTTTCCGCATATCTTCCGGTAATGACGACGTCATATCCGTTTCGATATAGCCGGGCGCAATCGCATTGACCCGCACCCCTCTGCTGCCGATCTCTTTTGCAAGACTCTTAGTCATGCCGATTAAGCCTGCCTTACTTGCCGCATAGTTAACCTGCCCGCCTTGTCCGTGCAGGCCGACGATACTGGCCATATTGATAATGGAGCCTTCCCGCTTCCGCAGCATATCGGATGAAATAATCTGGGACGTTAAAAATGCACCGGTTAAATTCACCCGCAGTACGGCATCCCAATCCTCATGCGGCATACGGAACGAAAGACCGTCCCGCGTAATGCCTGCGTTGTTCACCAAGATATGAAAGCCCCCTGATTGTTTGAGCGCCTCTTTTACCGCAGCGGTCAGCTCTTCGGCATTCCCGCAGTCGGCATATATCTCGTGGAATACGCTGTTGTGCTGCGCGGCAAAAGCTTCCGTCTCCGCCTTTCCTTGCGAGGGTTTTGTGCAAAGCCCCCATACTTCGGCTCCTTCTTCCAGAAACCGGCGGACGATCTCTTTCCCGATTCCCCGTGAGGAACCGGTAACCAATGCTTTTTTTCCTTGTAATAACATATAAACCTCTTATAAACGGCTTCCGTCTAAGATAGCCGCCAGTTGTTCAGCGGTGCCCGTCGGGCGGCAGTTTCCTGCACAACCGCTGTCCCGCCACAGATTGCAGAGCGTCATGCCCGGCCCTATTTCCAACAGCGCCGCCGCATTTGCCGGCGCAGCAATTTCCCGTTCTTCCTCAAGCCAGTGTACCGGATGGGTTAAGTGCAGTACGGCATTTTTTTTTGCCTCTGCACCCGTTAAAAGCCGCTTTCCGGTAACATTTGAAAAAATCGGAATTGCAGGATCGTTGAATGGGACATCCTGCAGCGCGGCGGAAAATTCTTCTGCGGCTCCGCGCATCAGCGGGGAATGGAACGGTCCTGCAACTGCAAGCCGGATAAAGCGTTTTGCCCCCGCTTCTTTGCAGAGTTTTTCCGCAATATCAAGTCCTTCTGCGGTGCCGGAGACAACAGTCTGCATCGGACTGTTTAAATTCGCCGCAAAGGCAACACCTGTGTCAGGATCGGCATAGGGCTTTAGCACCTCGACAACTTTCTCCGGCGGCAGTTTAAGTACCGCCGCCATACCGCATCCGGCTCCCGTTGCCTTGCTCTGCGCATCGAGTTTTTCGCAATATTTTTGCATGATTTTTCCGCGCAAAGTTACCAGCTTTGTCATTGTCGTAAGGTCTAATACCTTTGCGGCGTAGAGTGCGGAAAACTCTCCCAAGCTGAAGCCTGCTGCGGCGGCGGGGGTGATGCCGTGTTCCTGTAAGACTGTGGTAATTGCAATTTGCATCGCCGTAATCGCAAGCTGACTCCGGTCGCTGCGGGCAAGTTCCTCAGATTCGGTATGCCACAAGAAAGAAGCAATATCTTCACCGGAGATACCGCTCATTTTATCGATGACGGTGCGGGCTACCGGATATTGCGTGCAAATATCCTCTGCCATACCTTTAAATTGGGATCCCTGTCCCGAAAATAAAAAAACATATTCCATTATTTATTTACCTTTCATTATCAAATCGAAACGGCATTAGAAGCGGATGATGGCGCCGCCCCATGTCAGTCCCGCGCCGAAACCGGTAATCAATATGGTCATACCTTCGTGCAGCTTTCCCTGTTCCGTCAGTTCTGTAAGGGTGATGGGGATGGAAGCCGCCGAGGTGTTCCCGTAGTTTTCAATATTGCGGACAAATTTACTAAAGTCGATTTTAAGCCGTTTGGCCGCGGCTTCCAATATCCTCTCATTCGCTTGATGGCATACGATTAAATCGAGATCGTCGGCTTTTAAGTGTTCCTTGGCAAGCAGCGTTTTCACCGTCGCTGTGATGTGGCTGACGGCGAAATCGTATACCGCTCTGCCGTTCATGTGCACACGGCGGTCGGGTGCAATATAAAGCTTATCGGCTCCGGTTCCGTCTGCCCCGAGTATGACAGCGCCGAGTCCGATTCCGGCCGGTTCAAACGTATTTTCGAGCAGTGCCGCACCTCCGCCGTCGCCGAATAAGACGCACGTAGAACGGTCAGTCCAATCCATAATACGGCTGAGCACCTCCGCCCCGCACACAAGTGCAAACCGCCAATGGTGCCGCTCCAGCATACATGCTGCCGTGTCCAGTGCATAGATAAATCCGGAACATCCCGCCGTCAGATCGAAGCACACTGCGCGTACGGCTTGCAATTTATTTTGAATGAGGCAGGCATTTGACGGAGAACCCGGAAAATCGGGTGTTGCCGTGCCGCAAATAATAAGGTCGATGTCATCCGCCGTTACAGGTTCGGAAGTCTTACCGTTTTTAAGCGCATCCATACACGCCTGATAGGCCAGCGATGCGCTTGTTTCACCTTCTCCTGCAATTCTCCGTGCTCCGATCCCTGTGTGGCTCCGGATCCATTCATCCGATGTGCCGAGTTCCGGCGGAAAATCCGTATTTTTCATCTCTTTTAAGGGAAGCGATTTACCCAGCCCCCGAATAACAATAGCCATAATATATCTCCAAATAATAAATATGAAAAAACTTAGGACTACACCGCAGCCCAGTCTGTGCCATATTCAGTATATTTTTTAATTTCCGGCTGTCAACCTTCCTCTTTTGAAAATATGCGGCGCATCGGCTTCGTTGGGTGTGGTATACAATGTTTACTTTTTTTTAAAATAATATTGACGATTACGGATAATGTCAGTAGGTTCTATGTAGAAGGACGCAGAGAAAACTGAGGTAAACAAAAAAAAGTCCCTGCGGGTTACTAACATGAAATATAGAAAAAGTTATGCGTATGCGGTTATCGCAGTGATTGCGGTTATCACTATTTTTTTCGGCTTTATGATTCCAAAAATCAACATGGATAATGAGCTGCGTCATTTCTTTCCGGAAAAGCATCCGTCGAATGTCAGATTTGATCAACTAACGAAGGATTTCGGTGATCAATACGCGATGGATGTGGTAGTCGAAACGGATGAAGACACGATTTTTCGTTCCGATTATATTAATGTTATCAAAAATATCACCGAAGAACTTTCGATCCTCGATAATGTGGTTAAGGTACGGTCTTTAACGAATGTCGAGTTTATTACGTCGAAAGACGGTTCCATCGTTGCGGAAAATCTTCTGCCTGAGCAGTTTTCGGGTACGGCGGCGGAAATTCAGGCGATAAAACAGAAAATCTTTGAATGGCCGCACGCTTATATCGGTACGATTATTTCGGATAATTTTAAGGGTGTGCAGATTGTGATGACCTTATCGACAAAATGTACTCCTGCCGAGGTAAGCGCTCTGTACAATAATACGGTAGCGATTGTCAGGGAAAATCTCCAAACAGTGAACGGTCTTTCATATAAAATTGCCGGAGATCCGGTGCTTGCCGAACATGCAAAAATCTTTATGTATGACGACTTGCGCAATCTGATTCCGCTTATTACCGCAGTTGTGCTGCTGTGTTTGTTTCTTTCGTTTAAGAATATTGAAGGAACAATTCTGCCGCTGCTTGCGGTGCTTATCAGTACGGTATGGACAATCGGTACGATGGCTCTTATCGGGGAACCGTTGACGATCGTATCGAGCTGTCTGCCGGTACTGCTGATTGCTGTCGGCTCCGCTTACGGCATTCATATTATCAATCATTATTACCAGCACCTTGAAAAACAGCCGCTTGTAACCTCGCGCGAACAGCACAATGCGCTCGTAGCCGAAATATTGAAAGGCGTCCGCACACCGGTTTTGCTTGCGGGAATTACAACCATTGCAGGCTTTATATCTACCGTCACAAGCCCGATAAAACCGCTCAAATCTTTTGCAACATTCAGCGCATACGGTGTCGTTA
>ERZ772960.3760-NODE-3760-length-10041-cov-5.476868_pt1 | contig 10041 bp, 10 predicted proteins | sample MGYA00580678_ERZ772960 | MGnify/ENA primary metagenome ERZ772960 (study PRJEB29015, sample SAMEA2737930) | human oral metagenome | biome: human oral; feature: human-associated habitat; material: dental | place: China | collected 2059 ...
GACTTCGTAATTCAAGCCCCTTCCCCCTTAACAAGAAGACAAATTTAAAGTTGTCGCGTATAGTGTGCTATGAAAATTAAAAACCAAATTCGCCTCTCAAATTTAACGACAAAGAGAATATGTCTCTTTAAGTCCTTACAGAAAGGAATTCGTATGAAACATAAAGCGTTACTCGCCTTATGCGCGTCTGTGCTGCTATGCTCTTTTGCATTTAGCGCAGACAGCCAAAGCGCAAAGATAACGTCTTTAGTCGATCTTAACGTCACCGACGAGCTGCGAGCCAAACACCCTTTAAAGCCTCATCACGAAAAGCTAAGCTTCACCTGTCTTGATTGTCACGAAGGACAAGGAAACGACGCTAGTAAATTTAAATCCATAGGCGATAAAGGCTGTTTGTCCTGTCACGGCGACAAGAAAAAGATAGCTAAAAGACTAGAATACATGGATCTGCTAAAAGCAAATCCCCACAACTCGGTTCACGACGGCCCTACGCTATACTGCGACGAGTGCCACAACGAGCATAAAAAATCAACCAATATGTGCACGGAGTGCCACGAACACGAAGTTCCGCAATGGATGGGGGTAACGCCATGAAAATTTCAAAGAAAGTACTAGCGCTTATTATATTAGTAAGCGGCATTATAGGGTTTTTAGTGGTACTTCCCGTGCATTACGCCCTAGAAGAAACTAGCGGAGAGAAGTTTTGCGTAGTATGCCACGAGATGGATCCTATGGTTATAGCTTATAGTAACGACGTACATAGCGGCAAAGGCAAAAGCGGAGTAAGGGCTAAATGCGTAGACTGCCACATACCTCACGACAACCTAGCCAAATACGTCCTAGTTAAAGCCAAAAACGGATTGATGGAGGGATATATTCATTTCTTTAAAGACCCGGAGGCTATAGACTGGCATAAAAACAGAGAGAAAAGAGAGCACTTCGTATTTGATAACGGTTGCGTTAGCTGCCATACGAATTTGGTGGATAATAAGCTAACAAGCCCGCAAGCTCAAAAGATGCACGCTCACTATCAAAGCTTGCTAAATACCGATAAGCAACTAACCTGCGCTAGCTGTCACGCCGAGGTAGGCCACAGCGGACTAAACAATATGCTAAACTACTGGAAGCCTGAATACAAAATCTACGAAAAGAAAGCCGCAATCAAAAAAGAAGAGATAAAGAAGGCTTATTTTGGGGAGGATTATGTGGGGCCGAAGATAGATAACAAAGAGGATAACGTCACCAAAAAGTAGGCTAAAATGAAGAAAATTTTGCTCGTTAGCGACGACGTGGAGATGCAACTAAACCTCAACGCCGCGCTTTAGCAAGGATCCGGTAAATTTTAAGTCAGTAAAATTTCGCTCGATAACGGGAGTTTATCTTCCGTTACGATCTTCGTAAACAGACTATCTCTACGCTTTATTAGAATTACTCGGGAATAAATTTGAACCAAAAGCTCGCATCTGCTTAGCTCAAAACATAAAATTTAAAATAAGCCGTTTTCGATATAATTTTCAAAAATTTCGGAGCGGAAAATGGGTAGAAAAGAGCTTTTGGGCGGCGCAAAACGTATCGTCGTAAAAATCGGTACTTCAACGCTTACCAATGCGGACGGTTCGCTAAATGAGCGGCTCATCAAAAGTCTAGTCGCGCAAATTTGCAAGCTAAAAGATGCGGGCTTTTGCGTGGCTTTGGTAAGCTCGGGCGCCGTGGGCGCGGGTATGGGGCTGCTCGGTATCGCGCAAAGACCTAAAATTTTAAGCCGCAAGCAGGCTCTAGCGGCGGTCGGACAGGTCGCGCTTATGCATCTTTACGAGCGGCTGTTTTGGGCGCATGACCGCATTATCGCGCAGCTGCTGTTAAGCCGAGGCGATTTTAGCGACAGAGTGCGCTATCTTAGCGTGCGAAACGTCTGCGCGGAGCTACTCTCGCGCGGCATCGTGCCGATCATAAACGAAAACGATCCCGTCGTAGCAGATGAACTGAAAGTGGGCGACAACGACACGCTAAGCGCGCTAGTAGCGGGGCTAATCGATGCTGATCTGCTCGTGATTTTAAGCGATATCGACGGGCTGTACGACAAAAATCCGAGCGAGCATGCGGACGCAAAACTTTTAAGCTTTATCGAGAAAATCGACGAACGCATCATCAAAATGGCATGCGGCGAGGGCAGTAAATTCGGCACGGGCGGCATGGCGACCAAGATCGCGGCGGCGCAAATGGCAAATCAGATCGGCACTAGCCTGATCATCGCAAACGGGCGTACGGACGGAATTTTGCTTAAAATAGCGGCGGGCGAGGAGGTCGGCACCCTCTTTAGCGCGGGCGCGGCGCGGCTTAGCTCGCGTAAATACTGGCTCGCATACGGCGCGATCAGCAAAGGCGCGGTGATTATCGACGCGGGGGCGGCAGAGGCGATAAAATCGGGCAAAAGCCTGCTTGCGGTCGGGATTGCCGAGGTGCGCGGCGAGTTTGAGCGCGGCGAGATCGTAAACGTCTGCGCGACCGACGGCAAGCTGCTGGCGCACGGCATTAGCAACTATTCAAGCTGCGAGCTTGCGCGCATAGCGGGCGCAAAAAGCGATGAGATAGAGCAGGCTTTAGGCTACAAAAGCGACGATGACGCGATCCACGCGGATAATATCGCGCTGCAATGAAATTTTAGCCGTGTTCGCGCGTTTAAATTTTAAACGGAGTGCGTAGATGAAAAAGATTATATTTTTTGCGCTACTTTTGACGGGCGCGGCTTGGACGGCAAAATTTGACGAACCGGACGCCTATAAAAACAGCGAGCTAGACGTTTTTGAACTGCGCGGATATGAGTCGGCGGATTACGTAAAAGCGCTATGCGCGAATTGAAATGAGAAGGTTGGGCGTAATGCCTGGCGAGTAAGCGAAATTTTGACGCAAGAAAATCCGAAATAAAATGGCCCAAAGCGCGCTAAATTTAAGCCGTCGTGCGCGGATAAAAATAAGACGCACTGGAATTTTAGACGCGATAGAAGCGACGCTCGCGGCATTTTTATACGCAGCATGCGATTTGATTTATAGATTAAGGAGCGAAAATGAACGAAATTTTAGAGATCTGTAAGCGCGCAAAAGCCGCTTGCGGCGAGCTTTTGAGACTTGATAGCAGGGCTAAATTTGAAATTTTAAACGCTGTGGCGGACGAGCTGCTCGCGCAAAAGGACGCGATAAAAGCGGCAAACGCCAAAGACCTTGCAAACGGCGAGAAATCGGGCTTGAGTGCGGCGTTGCTGGACCGCCTAAGGCTAACCGACGCCCGCATCGAGGCTATGGCGCAGGGCGTGCGCGAGGTGGCGGGCTTCGCCGAAGTCGTGGGCGAGAATCTAGGCGGCTGGAGCCATCCAAACGGCATGCAAATCAGCCGCGTGCGCGTGCCGCTGGGGGTGCTTGGTATCATCTATGAGAGCCGTCCAAACGTCAGCATCGACGCGGCGGCTCTGGCGCTAAAAAGCGGCAATGCAGCGATCCTGCGAGGCAGTGCTAGCGCGCTAAATTCAAACATCTTTTTAGTAAATTTATTTAACGAAGCGGGGGCGAAATTCGGCTTACCGGGCGGCGCAGTGCAGCTCGTGGAGAGCGCCGAACGCGAAGTAGTGGCGCAAATGGCGAAAATGAGTGAGTATATCGACGTTTTGATACCGCGCGGCGGCAAGAGCTTAAAAGATTTTATCGCGCAAAACGCGACCGTGCCGATCATCATGACGGGCGCGGGGGTGTGCCACATCTTCGTCGATGAGAGCGCAAATTTAAGCGAGGCTGCGAAGATAATCAAAAACGCCAAAACCCAGCGCCCAAGCGTCTGCAACGCCGTAGAGTGCGTGCTTTTGCATGAGCGCGTGGCGGGCGAAATTTTACCGGGGCTTGTGCGCGAGATGCCGGAGGTCGAGTTTCGCGTGAGCTCGGAGCTTCTGGGCGCGTGCGAGTCGGAGCTGCGAGGCACTAAAAACGTCGAACTTGCAGGCGAGAGCGACTTTGGCGCCGAGTTTTTGGATCTCGTGCTGGCCGTGCGCGCCGTGCGAGATACGGATGAGGCGATCAGCTTTATAAACGCGCATTCCAGCGGGCATTCGGACGCGATTTTGAGTGAAAACTACGCAAACATCGAGCGGTTTTTAAACGAAGTCGGCAGCGCGGTCGTCTACGCCAACGCCTCGACGCGCTTTAGCGACGGCAGCGAGTTTGGATTCGGCGGCGAGATCGGCATCAGCACGCAAAAGCTGCACGCCAGAGGGCCGATGGGGGTGAGAGAGCTCACGACCTATAAATACGTCGTCCGCGGAGGCGGGCAAATTCGCTAGCGGCTCGTCTTTTTCAAAAGGATCATCTTGCGAGCGCTTTTGAGAGAAATTTTGCTTCTCTTGCGCTCGCAACTGCAAGCAGAAGTCTAGCTTGCGCAAAATTTTAGCCGCGCAACCCCAAAAATCGCCTCGAAATACTTGCAAATTTTATTTCGTATCGCAGGCTAAATTTAACCTGCGATACTTTTACCTAATAAACTTGAAATTTTATAAATCACCTCTGTCAAAATTTTAAAAATATATGACGCTAAAGTTTTGTCATGCAGGCGAAATTTTGTATCACGTCTTACTAAAATTTAGAATTTTTAATAAAAATTATATATTCCGCACGATATAATCGCGCATCTGCTCGCAGCGCGAGCGATAGCTAAATTTCAAGGAGATGTAATGAAAATATTTAAAGCCCTGCTCGCAACAGCGCTGATCACCGCTACCATAAGCGCTAAGACGCTCAAAGAGGGCACGCTCGTAATAGCCACGGAGGGGACTTACTCGCCGTATTCTTTCTATGACGAGAAAAATAATCTTACCGGCTTTGATGTCGATATCGCTCGCGCACTGGCAAAAGAGCTAGGGCTAAAGGCGGAATTTTTAACCGCGCCGTGGGATGCGATGCTCGCGGCATTTGACGCAGGCAAAGCGGACATAGCGATGAATCAAGTAAGCATCACGCAGGAGCGCAAGAAAAAATATAATTTCAGCGAGCCTTATACCGTGGCTTATGCTGCGCTAGTAGTGCGAGCTGATAACGAGGAGATTAAGAGTTTTGCGGATCTTAAAGGCAAAAAAAGCGTCCACTCCGCTACCAGTAACTGGGCTGACATGGCGCGCAGCTATGGCGCTGAGATCGTCACAGCAGACGGATTTAGCAAGGGTGTGGAGCTTATCATAGCTCGTCGCGCAGACGCTACGATCAACGACAATATCACATTTTTTGACTATATGAAGCAGCGCCCGAACGCCCCGCTAAAGATCGCAGCTCAAGGCAATGAGCCGATCTATTCCGCCGTGCTGCTTAAAAAGGACGACGAGCTGACGGCGCAGATAAATTCCGCGCTAAAATCGCTAAAGCAAAAAGGCGTGCTGAAAGAAATTTCACTTAAATATTTTGGCAAAGACATTACGGAATAAATTCTACGACCGCTTAGTTGAAGCGTGGAATTTTAAACTTAGCTGAGCGGAATTTTGCATTTTAAATTTCGCTCATAAAATTTTGGAGGAATTATGAAAAATTTAATAAAAACTTTGCTTGCGTGCGCGCTTTTAATATGCGGCGCAAACTCTAAAACACTACGCGAAGGTACGCTTAAAGTAGCTACGGAAGGCACCTTTTCGCCATTTTCGTATTATAACGACAAAAATGAGCTCGTAGGATACGACGTAGATGTCGCGCGCGCAGTCGCCGAAAAACTTGGTCTAAAAATAGAATTTCTAACCGCGCCTTGGGATGCGATGCTTGCAGCATTTGATGCAGGCAAGGCAGACGCTGTGTTTAATCAAGTAAGCATTACTGATGAGCGCAAGAAAAAATATGAGTATTCTGTGCCCTACACCGTCGTTTACGGAGCTATCATCGTGCATAAAGATAACAACGACATTAAAAGCTTCGAGGATTTAAAAGGCAAGAAAAATGCAGACTCCGCTACCAGCAACTGGGCGCAAGTCGCTAAAAAATACGGCGCGCAAAACGTAACTGTTGATAGTTTTGCCAAAAGTATGGAGCTGCTGATCGCTCGCCGCGTAGATACCGTCGTGCGCGATAATACCGTATTTTACGACTTTTTAAAACAACGTCCGGACGCTCCGATTAAGATCGCCGCAAAGCTAAAAGATGTCGATTATAGCGCTGCAATCGTGCAGAAGGGCAATAAAGAGCTCGCAGATCAAATCAGCAAAGCCTTAAACGAACTCAAAGCCGAAGGCAAGCTAAAAGAAATTTCGCTTAAATATTTCGGCAAAGATGTGAGTGAATGAACGAAACAAGCAGAATTCTAGAGCTTGTTAGTAGCTCGCTAGAGCCGATGGCGCTAGCCCTGCTGCAAGTTACGATCCCGCTTACGATAATCTCATTTCTGCTCGGGCTCGTGCTTGCGGTGCTGACGGCGGTCGCACGCATCGCAAATTTTAAAATTTTAAAGCAGCTAAGCGAAATTTATATTTGGATTTTTCGCGGCACTCCGCTTTTGGTGCAGCTTTTTATCGTCTATTTCGGACTTCCAATCGTTGGGATCACACTTGATGTTTGGGCTGCTGCGATCATTACCTTTAGCCTAAATATCGGCGCTTACGCTTCAGAGGCGGTGCGAGCTGCGATCCTATCAGTGCCAAAGGGGCAATGGGAGGCGGCTACCTCGCTAGGCATGAGCTACGCTCAAATTCTGCGCCGCATTATCGCTCCGCAAGCAGCGCGCATATCGCTGCCGCCGCTATCAAATATATTTATCTCTACGCTTAAAGACACTTCGCTCGTAGCCTCGATTACGATGGTCGATATGTTTATGGTCGCTCAACGTATCGCTGCACGGGCATTCGATCCGCTCACGTTATACGTGCTGGCGGCGCTATTTTATCTAGCAGTCTGCACCCTTCTTACGTTCTTACAATCCAAGCTAGAGCGACGATTTTCAAGGTTCGTATGATGATAAAATTTACGAACTTAACTAAGCGCTTCGGCGATCACGTCGTGCTAAATGGGCTAAGCTTAGAATTTCGCGACGGGCAAACGACAGTGATTTTAGGAAGCTCCGGCTCTGGCAAATCCACGATGCTGCGCTGCATAAATCTGCTCGAAATTCCAAGCGGCGGCGAGCTACAGCTAGGCGAGTTTAAGATAAATTTCGACGCTCAGCATAAAACAAGCGAATATCATCCATTCCGCGCGCATACGGGCATGGTTTTTCAAAGCTTCAATCTCTTTCCGCACCTCAACGTCTTGCAAAACGTCATCGAAGCACCCGTACACGTGCTAAAGCAGCCACGCGAGCTTGCCGAGGCAAATGCAATGGCTCTACTAAAAAAAGTCGGTATGGCAGATAAAGCAAACGCGTATCCGGCTCGCCTCTCCGGCGGTCAGAGCCAACGCGTAGCGATCGCGCGAGCACTTGCTATGCAGCCTGAGTTTTTGCTGCTGGATGAGCCTACGAGCGCGCTTGATCCCGAGCTTGAGGCGCAGGTGCTAAAGACTATCGCCGAGCTTGCCGCAGAGGATCGCTCGCTTATCATCGTCACGCACAATATGGGCTTTGCACGCAAGATCGCAGATAGAATTTTATTCTTAGACGGCGGAGTTATCGCATTCGACGGCGACGCAGAGGAATTCTTCGGTAGCAGCGATGAGCGCATAGCTAAATTTATCGGAGCGATGAGCTTTTAAATCCATTAAATTTTAAGGAGAAAAGATGAAAATAGATACCCTAATCGTAAAGGGCATAGAGGCCAAGTCCAACCCCCACAATGCGGTGATTCCGCCGATATATCTAGCCAGCACCTTCGTGCAAGAAAGCCTGGATGATTTCGGCAAATACGCCTATTCGCGCGGCGCAAATCCTACGCGCAACGCCTTCGAGGAACTTTTCGCAAAATTTGAAGGCAGCAAATACGCCTTCGCGCTAGCCTCGGGTATGGCGGCTACGAGCGCTGCATTCGCGCTGCTTAAAAGCGGCGATCGCGTGCTGTTAAATAACAATGTCTACGGCGGCACCTATCGCTACGTAAGCGGGATTTTTAAAAATCAAGGGGTCAATTACGACTTAGTGGACGATCTAAATTCGATCACCGAAATTCCGAGCGACGTCAAAATGGTCTTCATCGAGACGCCATCAAATCCGCTTTTGCGAGTAACCGATATTGAGCGCATCAGCGAGCTCGCGCACAAAAACGGCGCGCTTGTGGTTATGGATAATACCTTTTTGACCCCATATTATCAGCGCCCGCTAGAGCACGGCGCAGACGTCGTGGTTTATAGCGCGACCAAATACATAGGCGGGCATGCCGATCTGATCGCCGGCATCGTTACGACGAACGACGACGAGCTTGCCGCAAGAATTCAGTTTATGAAAAACACTCTGGGCGCGACGCTATCGCCTACCGACGCGTATTCGCTAATACGCGGACTTAAAACGCTAAGCGTGCGCTTCGACCGCCAGAGCGAAAATACGCTAAAGATAATAGAATTTTTACGCGACAATCCTGCGGTAGAGGCGGTAAATTTTGCAGGCTCGCATTCTGAGAGCGAGAAAAAGATACAAAATCGCCAAGCTAGCGGTATTGGAGCGGTCATCTCGATAGTGCTTAAGCCGCAATACGACTATAAAACCTTTGCGCGCAGCCTTGAGCTATTCGATCTAGCCGTGAGCCTGGGCGGCGTAGAGAGCCTGATCTGCCACCCCGCGTCGATGACGCACGAGAGCTATCCGCGCGAGCTGCAAGAGCGCATCGGCATCAGTCAAAATTTGCTGCGCCTAGCCATAGGCATCGAAAACGCGGACGATCTCATAGCAGACCTTGCCGCCGCGCTAGAAAAATCTAAAAAATAGGCGGCGCGAAATTTGCGCAAGCTCGCAAAATTTGCGCTAGCGCGAGCCTGATATTCTTTGTCTAGAATTTTACTCAGTAAGGATTTTTTGGATTTATAAGCCAAAAACCGTAAGCTTGTAATTTTAAAATTTCGATTTTGAGCTTGCGGCAAGTAAAATTCTAGGCTTTTCACCTATCGTGAATGGAAATTATAATTTATAAAGCTCGCTAAATTTTTATAAAAACATAAAAATTTCCTAACTTTGCCTAGTCTTTAAAATTTTAGAGTAAGTAAAATTTCATACAAATTCCCCTTGGAGGCAGAATTCTACTATTAAAATTTACCGAACTTATACGTCCTAAAATTTTAAAATTTCTCTAAAATATGCAAATATTCTAGAGTAGAGTTTGCCTTATGATTGCGGTTTTGCTCCTTATCGGCACGAAACCTTTGGTACTGCCTCTTTACTAAATCATATCTGCCACATCTGCTTAAAATTTCTCGAATCTGCACCTCGCTCATAAGACCTTCATTGTTGTAGCTTAAAAAAATATATTTAAAATTTGCTTTTTTGATCAAATCCTCAAATACCATAATCGCCGTTCGCTTTTTGCACCAAAGTGATTTTTGATACTCTCTTAGTCCCGTTTTACCGCGCGGCGTAAAGTCATCGTATAGCGTAATCGTATTTAGCAAATGGTAATTTGCTCCGTATTCGCGATGATTATACGGCGGGTCAAGATATAAAATATCACCAGAAATTTTCTCGATTAGTTTATTTGCATCTGCCATATACACTTCATTTTGCCGCAATGGTGGCGTAAATTTTGCCAAACTAAAATTTAGAGGTTTTATGGCCGTTTTTTTAAAAATTTTTAAAAATGCACCGTAAACGGACGCCGTATTCGCCACCATATCGGCGCTTTCAAGCAGGCTCGCAATCATAGCGAAATACTCATTTGAGTCAGGCTTAAGCTCTGAAATTCCTTGTCTAATTGCATCGATTCTGCATGCGTTTTCATCACTAAAATATTGTCGTCCATTGCCGCCGCCAGGTGCATAAAATTCAAAAATTTTACCTTTTTTAGGTGGTAAATTAGCGTATTTATTCACTAAATTTTCTAAGTTGTTTTCATCTAAGTCATTTTTTATATAGTGGTTATTTAAAGCGTAGCTATAAGGCTCTATATCGTTTGCGAT
>ERZ772960.3764-NODE-3764-length-10031-cov-8.188352_pt1 | contig 10031 bp, 8 predicted proteins | sample MGYA00580678_ERZ772960 | MGnify/ENA primary metagenome ERZ772960 (study PRJEB29015, sample SAMEA2737930) | human oral metagenome | biome: human oral; feature: human-associated habitat; material: dental | place: China | collected 2059 ...
ATAATTTGGTATACATTCTACTATTTTTGCCATTTTTTCCTCCTTAGAAATTTTATATATTTTATTTTTAAAGTCATTTTAAAAATAACTTTCATCTAGTACAATGATATAACAAACTCATAATTAAATCAAGTAGATATTTTTTATTTTATAGAAAATTTTAATTTTGACTACTGCGATGTCCATTAATGTTGAAAGAGCATTTTGGAGCTCGAGAAACATTAATGGCTGGCAAGTAGTCAAATAAAATATTAAAAATTGCTATTTTTTACTTATTAGTGTAAAATATATTGATTGAAAAAATTTTAAGTTATAAGGAATAGTGAAAATATAATGACTAATAATGATTTTTTAAGAAGACTTAGATATGCTCTTAATATTAAAGATAATATTATGGTACAAATTTTTAAAAAGGGAAATATAACTGTTACAAAAGAAGATGTACTTGATTATTTAAAAAAAGATATTGATGAAGGTTTTAAAAAATTAAGTAATAATGATTTAATTTCCTTCTTAGATGGTTTAATTATACAAAAAAGAGGAAAGAGAGAAGATGGAACTCCACCTCCAAAAATAAAAATTACAAAAAATAATTTGAATAATATTTTACTTAGAAAGTTGAGAATTGCTCTTGCTTTTAAAGTTATGATATGATTAGAATTTTTAAACTTGGTGGAATAGAAATTTCTGAAGGGGAGCTAAGTGCACTTTTTAGAAGTGAGGATCATAAAAATTATAAGGAATGTGGAGATAAATATATTAGAGTCTTTTTAAAAGGCTTGATAGAATATTGTAGAAACTAAATTTAAAATTAAGGAATGGTTATGGATATTAGAGATAGATTTTCAGAAGAAAGTTTGCAAACAATTAAAAAATATTTAGAGGAACATAGTAATAAGTCAATGATTTTTAAAGCAACTTTTGATGAAGATGAAAAAATTCAAAAACCATTTTTTTTATCACTTTATAAAAAGAAAAGTTTTGAAGAAACTTTAACAAAGGTTGGTAAAAATGAAGTTGTTATAAGAACAACAAAACCTAATCAATTATATCCTAGTGATATGGAATTAGAACTTTCGGAAGAATTATATACTAGAAGGAATATAGCCTATTGTCTTTTGAGTTCTGATTTAGATGACTTCTATTTTGTACAAGATATTGATAGAATATTTTTAGAAGAAATAAATATAGAAAATTATTTTGCCAAAGATGGAATTTTAGCAAAGGAAATTAAAGGTTTTGAATATAGACAAGAACAAGAAGAAATGGCTCAGTATATTCAAGATGCAATAAATGAAGATAGAAAAATTATAGTTGAAGCTGGTACTGGTACTGGAAAAACATTGGCATATTTAATTCCATCTATTAAATGGGCAGTTACTAATAAGAAAAAAGTTATTATTGCAACTAATACTATAAATTTACAAGAACAGTTATTATTAAAAGATATTCCGCTTGCAAAATCAATAATAAAAGATGAATTTTCTTATGTTTTAGTAAAAGGTAGAAATAACTATGTTTGTAAAAGACTTTTTAATGAGTTAGCATTAGGGAAAAGCATAGATATAGAGACTTTTTCTATGGAAGCCAGAGAACAAATAGAATATATTTTAAAATGGGGAAATAAAACTAAAACAGGTGATAAAGCAGAATTACCTTTTGAAGTTTATCCTGATGTATGGGAATTAGTACAAAGTACAACTGAGTTATGTCTTGGAAAGAAATGTCCTTATAGAAAAGAATGTTTCTATATGAAAACTAGAATAGAAAAAATGGAAGCAGATATTTTAATTTCAAATCATCATGTATTTTTTGCTGATTTGAATGTGAGAGCAGAAACTGATTTTGATTCTGAATATTTAATTCTTCCAAGATATGATATGGTAATTTTTGATGAAGCACATAATGTAGAATCAGTTGCTAGAAGCTATTTTTCTGTGGAAGTTTCAAAAATTTCTTTTACAAGACTTTTAAATAGAATTTATCAAAAGAAAAATAAAAAGAAAAAAGAAAAATCAGCTCTTATAAGGGTTGAAGATACTGTTGATGAAAAGAATTTGGAAGACAGTGAGCAATATATTTACCTTTTAAACACATTGAAAGAAGAAATCTCTATTTTACAAAATATAGGTGATGAGTATTTTGATGAAATTAGAAAAATATATGAAACAAATACAGAAGCTCCTATTAAAAAGAGTTTAAATAATTTTGAAATGACAAAATCAAGATTTTTAGAGAATTTAAGAGAAAAAAAAGATATATTCCAAGGCAAATTGGCTGATTTTTTAAATTTGATGATGTCATTTAATAATGTTATAGATGAAGAAAAGGATAAAAATCCAGAAGTTATTAATTTTAATAATCATTTAAAAATGTTTAAAGCTTATATAGATAGTTTTAAATTTATCAATAGTTTTGAAGATGATAACTATATTTATTGGCTTGATATAAATTCTAAAAGAACAAATGTGGTTTTAACTGCAACACCACTTAATATAGCTCAAAAATTAAGTACAGTTCTTTTTGATAATTTAGATAGATTAGTTTTTGCTTCTGCAACAATAGTTGTAAATGGAAACTTTGATTATTTTAAAAAGTCATTAGGTTTAGATGAGGAAGATTGTATTGAAGCTATAATAAAATCTCCTTTTGATTATGATGAACAAATGTCTGTGTATATTCCATCAGATATTCAAGATTCAGAAAATATAAATGCTTTTGTTAGTGATGCAAGTAAATTTATTTTAAATATTTTATTAAAAACTAATGGAAAAGCCTTTATATTATTTACATCATATACTATGTTAAATCAAATTTATTATTCAATTTCAAAAAAATTGAAAGATAAAGGTTTTGAAGTATTTTTACATGGAGATAAACCTAGAAGTCAAATTATAAAAGAATTTAAAGAAGCAGAAAACCCTATATTATTTGGAACAACTTCTTTTTGGGAGGGAGTTGATGTACAAGGAGAAAATTTAAGTAATGTGATAATAACTAAATTACCTTTCCTTGTTCCAACAGATCCAGTAGTATCTGCTATAAGTAAAAAAATTGAAGAAGATGGGGGAAATTCTTTTATGGATTTTCAGCTACCAGAAGCAATAATAAAATTTAAACAGGGGGTTGGTAGATTAATAAGAAAAAAGACAGATAGTGGAAATATCTTTATTTTAGATAATAGAATTTTAAAGAAAAGGTATGGCTCTCTTTTTATAAATGCCTTACCTAGTCAAAAAAATATTAAAATATTAGAAAAAGATGATATAATAGAAGAAATTGAATGAGAAAAGAGGGAAATTTATGAAAAAATTTACTATATTTGGATTTAAGTTTCTTTTTGATATAAAGAAAAAAGATAGTTCAGATGAAGAAAAATACTCAGATAGTTATTTTCTAAAAGAAAAAGTATTTTATTTGATATTGGCATTATTTTTAATTACTCTTTCATCAAAAATACCTATACTTTTTAGAAATAATAACTATATGGTAGGAGATGTTGTGAAATCCGATATTTATTCTCCTAAAACAATAGTTTTTAGAGATAAGATTGGAAAAGATAAAATAATTCAAGATATGATAGATCGTTTAGATAAAGATTATATCTATTCTAGTGATGCTGCTGATATATATAAAGAGGAATTTGAAAATTTTCATAAAGAGATTATAGCAATAAAAAAAGGTAATTTAAAATCTTTTGATTATAGTGGTTTTGAAAGAAAAACTGGAAAGGTTATGCCTGAAAGTCTAATAAATAAATTATTAGAAGAAGATGAAGAAAAAATAGATGAAATATTTTCAAAATTAGATGGTGAACTTGAAAATGCTTATAAAGCTGGTATTTATAAAGAAAAAAATTCTATTCGTATAAATGAACCTGCTAAAACTGAAATAGAGGCATTGGATCCTTTTGAAAGAGAAATTATAAATAATTTTTTAATACCAAATTATATCTATGATGAAGCTAAAACTAAAAATACCATAAATGAGAAAGTTTCTCAAATACATGATCAATATATTGAAATTAAAGCTGGGACTTTAATAGCTAAAACAGGTGAAATTTTAACTGACAGAAAAATAGATATCTTAGATAAATTGGGTATTTATAATTATAAAATGAGTATTTTTATAATTGCATTAAATTTAATATTTTTATTGGTTATTTCAAGTGTGTTTAATGTTGTAACAATTAAATTTTATAGCAAAGAAATATTAGAAAAAAATAAGTATAGAGCTATGATGTTATTGACAATAGGAACTTTACTTGCATTTAGAATTGTTCCAAATTCAATGATATATCTATTGCCTTTGGATACTATGTTATTACTTTTAGTATTTATAGTAAAACCAAGGTTTAGTATATTTTTGACTATGATGGTTATCTCATATATGTTGCCAATAACAGATTATGATTTAAAATATTTTACAATTCAGTCAATAGCAATTTTAGCAACTGGATTTTTAAGTAAAAATATAAGTACTCGTTCTTCTGTAATTGCAATAGGTATACAACTTGCAATATTGAAGATATTATTATATTTAATTCTAAGTTTCTTCTCAGTTGAAGAAAGTTATGGTGTGGCATTAAATACTATTAAAATATTTATTTCAGGATTATTCTCTGGAATGTTAGTAATAGCATTGCTTCCATATTTTGAAAGAACATTTAACATATTAACAGTATTTAAACTTATAGAATTGGCAGATTTATCTCATCCTCTTTTGAGGAAATTATCAATAGAAGCACCAGGGACTTTTCAACATTCAATGATGGTTGCTACTCTTTCTGAAAATGCTGTTGTTGAAATTGGAGGAGATCCTATATTTACAAGAGTTGCTTGTTATTATCATGATATAGGAAAAACAAAAAGACCTCAATATTATGTAGAAAATCAAATAGGTGGTAAAAATCTGCATAATGACATATCACCTTTTATGAGTAAAATGATAATTTTAGCTCACACAAGAGAAGGGGCTGAAATGGGTAAAAAATATAAGATACCTAAGGAAATTAGGGATATAATGTTTGAACATCAAGGGACTACATTACTTGCTTATTTTTATAATAAAGCAAAAGAAATTGATCCAAATATTCCAGAGGAAGAATTTAGATATTCAGGACCTAAACCTCAAACAAAAGAATCTGCTGTTATATTGCTTGCAGATTCAATAGAAGCTGCCGTTAGATCACTTGATGTAAAAGACCCTGTGAAGATTGAACAAATGGTTAGAAAAATAGTAGATTCAAAAATAAGAGATAATCAATTATCTGATGCAAATATTACATTTAAAGAAATTGAAATTATAGTAAATTCTTTCTTAAAGACTTTTGGAGCTATTTACCATGAAAGAATAAAATATCCAGGACAAAAATAAAAAGGAAGAAAATATATGGAGTTAATTGTTGATTTTAGTTCAGATTTGACAAATGAAAAATATAATAAGTTTATAGATACACTTTATGAAAATAATCATCTTGAAAACTATATAAAAAAAGTTTTGGAGTTAGAAGAAATTGAATCTGATAGACCTCTTTATCTTTCACTTTTATTGACTGATAATAGAAATATCCAAGTTATCAATCGTGAGTATAGAGGTAAAGATGCTCCTACTGATGTTATTTCTTTTGCATATCACGAAACAGAAGATTTTAATATTGGACCTTATGATACTCTTGGAGATATCATTATTTCTTTAGAAAGGGTTGAAGAGCAAGCAAGTGAATATAATCATTCATTTGAAAGAGAGTTTTATTATGTTTTAACACATGGAATTTTACATATTTTAGGTTATGACCATATAGAAGAAGAAGATAAAAAAATTATGAGAGAAAGGGAAGAAGCTATACTCTCTTCCTTTGGTTATACAAGAGATAAATGAAAAAAGGGAACAGTAAAAAATTTGTAAACTCTATCTTTTATGATTAGAATATTATATTAAAAAGAGGTATCTATTTTAGGATACCTCTTTTACCTTTCTTTATAAATTATACTAAATTTTTCTACATACTTTTCCTAATTTTTTAATAGTCAATTCAATTAGCAATAAGATTTTTTTACTTTTTATTTATTATATAGTATATTGTGAAATATTGTAGTTCCTTCATCTAGATTACAATAACTATGTGGAACATCAGCTTTAAACCAAAGATTTTCACCTTTTTTTAAAATAAAAGTTTTTTCTTCTAGTTTTATTTCAAGAGTTCCTTGTATAACAATTACAAATTCTGCTGTACCATGTAAATGAGCTTCTGAAATCCAGGAAATTTCTTTACCTACTTCTATTTGGTAAACACTAAAATTATTTTCAATATCAGAAAATAAAGAATAATTTTTTAACTCACCATTCATATCAAGTATTGGTTCAATTTCTGCAAGTTTAGTAACTTTATATGGCAATTTAGGTTGAGCAATTAAAGTATTAAAAGATACTTGCATTCCATTTGCAATTTTCCAAAGGGTAGAAAGTGTTGGATTTCCTTCACCTCTTTCAATTTGCGCAAGCATTGATTTACTCACATCACTTAATTTAGCCAAATCCCCCAAACTTAAATTTTTTTCTTGTCTAATTCTTTTTATATTTTCTGAAACTAATATATTTAATCTATCCAAAATAATCCCCCATAATAAAAATATCTTGACAATATAAAGGACGATTTGTATAATTATATCGTACAATATATGATATATCATTTTATAGTGCCATTATACAATGTATTTTACCTTTTAACAAGTTAAAACTATTTAATTATTGATATTTAAAAAAGGAGACCAACTATGAAAAAAATAGACTTAAATAAGACTTATGAAAGAAGAGGAACAGATAGTGTAAAATGGGATCATATGGATTTTTTAGATAACCGTGCTACTAAGAATACACTACCACTTTGGTTATCAGATATGGAATTTAAAGTAGCTGATGAAATATTAGAGGCTTTAAAAAATAGAATTGATCATGGTTTTCTAGGACATTCAATGGCGGGAGATGAATATTTGAATGCTGTATGTAATTGGTATAAAAATAAATTTAATTGGATAATTGATAAAAATTCAATATTTTATTCCCCTGGAATTTTACCTGCAATAGGTTTTGTTATTTCTGCATTAACAAATCTTGAAGATGGAGTTATTATTCAACCCCCTGTATTTTATCCTTTTTCTGAATTAATAAAAGGGCAAGGAAGAACAGTTATAAATAATAATTTAATTAATGAAAATGGTTATTACAAAATTGATTTTTCTGATTTAAGAGAAAAAGCAAGCAACCCTAAAAATAAATTATTAATTTTGTGTTCACCTCATAATCCAGTTGGTCGTGTTTGGACTAAGGAAGAATTAGAAGAAATTGTGAAAATTTGTGAGGAAACAAATACTTATATTCTTTCTGATGAAATACATTGTGATTTAACTAGAAAAAATATTCAACATTTTCCAATAAGAACAATTACTAATTATAAAAATATTATTGTTACTGTATCTCCAAGTAAAACTTTTAATGTTGCTGGATTACCTATTGCTTCTATAATAATTGATGATGAAAAATTAAGAGAAATGTGGTTAAAAGAAACTAAAAATAAATACTATATCCGTTTTGCACCTCCTTTGGATATGGTTTTATCAATAGCCGCATATAATAAGTGTGAATACTGGTTGGAACAAGTTTTAGATTATATAGAAGATAATTTTAATTTTATGGAAAAATATTTAAAAGAAAATTTACCTAAAATTAATTATAAAAAACCAGAAGGAACATACTTAGCTTGGGTTAATTTTGGAGCTTATGTAGATTATAAAGAACTTTTAGATGTTTTAATAACTAAATATGATTTATTGATTGAAAGTGGACATGTTTTTGGTAAACCAGGAGATGGATATTTTAGAATAAGTGTTGCTTGTCCAAGAGTTTATTTAGAGGAAGGATTAAAGAGAATAGTTGTAGCAATAAAAGAGTTGACAAATATGAATGAAAAATAAAGATATTTTTATAAAATTTTTTTAGATTATATTATTAAAATATAGTATAAAATTTTCAAAGGGATTTTAGAAATTTTAGGAATGAGTTACATCTAAAATTTTTAATATCCCTTTTTCTATGTTAAATAAAAATAGTTTTCCAGAACATATAAATTGAGTTTCTTATAAAATTTTTACCACTGAAAATAGAAAAAATATAGCTTTATTTTATTAAATTTGCATATATATGTAAAGAAAATATAGTTTTCATATCAAGAGTTAATTTTCCAGCATCTCTAATATCTATCCATCTTGTATAAAGATTTTCTGTATCGTCTAAATCTAATTCCAAAGGAACAATATCATCTGATTTTAATTTTATAATATAAATATAGATTTTTTCGGTTGTATAACCAGGAGAAACTAAAAATCCTGTATTACTATCATATAATATATCATAATCTTCTCTTTTATATCCTGTTTCTTCTCTAACTTCTCTTTCAAGTGCAACAATAGGTTCTTCATCATTTTCAATGAGTCCAGCAGGAACTTCATAGATATAATTATGCACACCAGCTCTGTATTGATTTACAAACAAAACTTTATCTCCTGAATGATTTAAAATTAAAGCAGCAATGGCATTTTGTTTTTCTAAATACTCTAAGTTATGGTTATTTAATGGATCAGTATCAACTCCAACTTTTAAAAATTTTAAATTAGGTATATCTAATATTTTCATTTTTTCTCCTCATCTTCTTTCTCATGTATTCTTTTTTTTATATTTGCTTGTACAGTTTTTAAAAAATTCATATGTTTTCTTTGAATATTCATTTTTCTTTGATTATTATTATCAGTTATCATATTAAAAATAGGAAGTAAAAATCCTGCTACAATTCCAGCTGAAAATCCATTATTATATAAATTAAGTCCGCCATGAACTAAACCTACATTTTGTACAACCGCCAGATGTAACCAGCCAGCTATAATTCCAGCAACAGGACCAAAAATCCCAGATATAGGTGCAAGAGCAGTACCAAATAATCCAGATATAGCCAAGGTAAAAATACTTCCTTTACTTCCTAAACTTGCAAGTAAAACACCTATTAATATTGGAAGAGTGTTAAAAACTGTTTTCCCATTTGCAGAAAAGCCTACAACAGTAAAAAGTGCAGCTAAAACTGGACCATTAAATGCTTGACCTGTTATCATAACAAAACCTATACTTATAAATCCCATTACTCCCATATTTATAAATGTTAATCCATATCCATATTTTTGTGTAAAATCAGATTTATATCCATTATCTTTTATTAAAGAAAAATAACCTGAAAGTGAATTATCATTTATATAAAATCCAATAATTATCAAAGATGTAAAAGCAGCTGAACATAAAATTTTTAAAGGGCTATCATATTCTGTTGATAATAAAAATTGTGGTGTAATTTCAAAATGATATAATTTTAAAACAGCAATAATAACTGAACCAAGTATACCTGCGGTAAATCCTAAATTATACAAGTCATAACCTTCATGAAAATCATAAAGGCTTCTTGCTAAAGGAACTACTATAAATCCAATTAAAACACCAATTAAAATAGCATTTATATATGAGGTTTCATAAGATATATCTCCATAAAAAGCAACACTACTTACAAAGGGTGCTAAGGCACTTGAAAAAGCAATAGGAATAATATGTTCAGAGAAATCTGTTGAAGTGTATATACTATATAATATACCTCCTAAATAAAAAGGTAAAATATTTAAAATATTTTTACCAAAAAATGAAAAGCCAAAAACTGTAAAAAAAGCAGCGATAGTCAATCCATTAATTTTTACTTTAAATGACTTCACTAAGAAAAAATTAAAAGAAAAAATTAAAATAGCATTTAGAAAAGCTGCTCCTATACCACCTACCTCCATAAAATCAGTAACTAAAACAGCAGGAGAAGTAATTATTTTATACATTCCTATAAATATATTTTCATGTTCATTAATAACATAGCTAATGAAAAATATTAGAATTAACATAGATAAGGCGACAGTTAAAATTTCTATTTCTTTCATTCTCTGAGTGATTTT
>ERZ772960.3769-NODE-3769-length-10015-cov-13.418675_pt1 | contig 10015 bp, 12 predicted proteins | sample MGYA00580678_ERZ772960 | MGnify/ENA primary metagenome ERZ772960 (study PRJEB29015, sample SAMEA2737930) | human oral metagenome | biome: human oral; feature: human-associated habitat; material: dental | place: China | collected 2059 ...
ATATTTATTTTGTGCAAATAGTATAGTCTGTTATAGTTTTAAGACACACCCTAGTATAAAATAATCTATAAAATCCATCATTAGCATTCCATAATAGCTAACATTCCTACCTAAAGACACTATGATCATCAAAATCATAATCAAAGCAGGACATCCAAGAATCAAAACATTCAGTGCCCCAGTATTTATATACTTTTACTCTTTTAAACTATATATAACCGTATTCAGTATACAAGCCAAAAGCCCGTATATAAAGAAATATATAATTAAGTCCGCAGATTCAAGATTTATCTGTGTTTTCTCATAATATATTTCAGTTTTGGAGTTTCAATCACTTCATCAACTACAAATCCAAGCTTATCATAAACCTGCTTTGCGTTTTTATTAAAGTCAAAAACAGTTAAGGAAATACTTCTAATATTTTCATCTTTGAAAATAAAATCTATAAATTCTTTCAACGCTTCTGTCCCAAAACCCAATCCTGTTTTTTGAGGATTTAATATAAATCTTCCTATATGGATGTTATCTTCTTCGATTCGCACCTCTTGTATCATTCCAATGAACTCTTCCCCATTAAAGATAGAAAACTTATTTTCCAATTTTTTAATTTTATCATAGGTCAATGGATAAGGAATTTGAGAGCCCATCCATTGCTCCTGAAACGCTGAGCCTAGTTCATTAGACCAACGACATAAAAGTTCAATATTATTTTTATTGATCCCTCTTTCAAATTTAATGCCCATCTTCCAGCTCCTCAACTTCTAATTTATCATCTTGTAATGTGTTTTTTATATGTTCCAAAAGAAAATCTACTCAGGAGCGTTTCGTACTCTTTCGAGTTAAAGTGCTCAATATCAGATACGAGTACAGAATAGGTTTCGCCTTCATCAATAAATCTACATTCAGTATCAAAAATTCCGTTCTGGTTATAAAAAGAAATTCTTTTTTCTCTCTGCAAAGCATTTTCCGTAGAAGGATTGATTGCTTCAACATTCAATACGGTGATTTTTTCTGTATTCTGTTTCAACCAGTCAAGTATCTTCGTACCATAGCCTTCTGATCTGATTCGGTCATTTACTGCCAGATAAAGCACAAAGATATATTTATTATCCTCAGCTGTATACAAAACTCCGCAGAACTGGTCATCATCATAAAAGGCTCTGAAATTGACATTTTTTCGAAATGCCAACACTCTCAACAACCACATCGGTATCTGCTCATTTTGTGGAAATACTGTTCTCATTAGATAACAAACATCTTTGTATTCATACAGTTTTCTAGAAAAAGTTTTATCAACAAGCATTTCTATATTCATCCTCACAAACTGGAATTTATAAATTACTATCTAACCATTTTTTTAGTTCATCAAAACTGTAATCTCCTTTTAACGCTATTCCATCTTTAATAATTGAATTTTTACATTCCTTTTTGTAATCTTCAATCATTCTCCCAAAACCACCTCCGCCATGCGTGCAAAACGGAATGATTGTCTTTCCACTTAAATCAACCGTTCTTAAAAACGATAGCACGGGTGGGGCAAAAGTTTTAAGCCAATTAGGAGAGCCAATAAAAACCACCTCTGCATTTTCAATAGTTTCCGTTCCTTGAATAAGAGGTGGACAGTATCCTTTTTCGATTTCTTCTCTCGCTTCTTTTACAGCTGTATTATATGAGAATGAATAAGGCTTTTGTGGCTTCAGCTCTCTCAAATCTCCATCAGTAATCAACGCAATATCTTCTGCTAATCTTCTTGTTATTCCTGAATATGAATAATATACAACTAAAGGACTCATTATAATTACCTCCTTAACTTCAAATTTTTCTCTCTAAATTTTTTATATTATACCATTTTTATGGCATTTTCTCTACGGCCAGATTCATCTTCTCCGTGATAGAGTGCTTCGGTTCAGACTTTTTCTCAACCTCGGACTGCTCTGGCGTGAGGACTTTGCTGACCTAATAGCGAATATTTTTCATCAACTGCAATTCCTCCTTGGCGGTGGCAAGTTGTCCGGCAAGCTCTGCGTAGGTCGCTTGCAGCTTGCTGTACTCCGCTTGCAGGGAATCCAAATTGACATTCAAATCCACGCCCTGCTTTTTGAGATAAAGAAAGGTGTCCAGCTCGTCCTTGTGGCTTTCTGCAAATGCTGCCTGTCAAGTTTTCCAGCCAATTTTCAGATACTTGTCATGAACCGGCTTGTGGGTCTGGGCATTCTGAATGCTGGTAATGACCTTCATGCGAGCAGATGCTTTCTTCATTGCGGCGTTGATGTCCTTGGACTTCTCGCTCATTCCTTGCAGGACTGCATTCAAATCTTCCAGCGTGAAAAGTTCATGCTCTTTCAGATAAATGATGGCTTTGGATACTGCCTTCAAATCATTGGTCGTGCCTTTCTACTGGCTGTACCTCGACCAGTCACTGCGTTCTGCCTTTTGTAAGTTCAGATAGTCACGAAGCAGAATAGCCAGATCGGGCGAGGTGCTTTTTGTTTGTGCTTATATTTCTGCAAAGGCTTCCTTGCTTCCATAATGTCCGCAATCCAATTTTGTAGATTTTGGATCGTGCTGCGGATGGCATTCATCATACGGTTGGCGGCTTTAATATCTCGGTTGAGATTGGTAATGTTGGTTTCAATGCCCTTGTGTTCCAGTGCAGAAACGGTAGCTCCCATATGGACGGTGGAAAGAACATCAAGCCCCTGCCGCTCATAGGAACGAATATCCACTCGTTCGGAACTTCTAGTAAGTTCCAGATACTTATTTTGAACAAGCTCCCAGCCATGTCTCCATTCCTCGACATGGTACTGCTCGTTCCAATCAACGGTATTCTTCTTGTGGCTTTTCCATCTGCCGAATGGCAGCTTGATACGCTCTCCGTTCTCATCAATGTCATAAACTTTGCGGCTCTTAGCCAGCCACTTTCTGTTTTCGTTAATGGCTCTCATGGTCAGCATGATATGGCAATGGGGATTGTGGCTGGGAGGACCAGGCCCATGGATTGCAAAGTCACAACTCATTCCCTTGGACACAAAATGCTCTCGGCAATATTCCTACATAATCTGCAGATACATTTCGGTCGGGACTTCTCTCGGCAGGGCAAGAATGAACCGTCTGGCAAGCTGCGAGTTCCATTGCTTTTCCACTTTCTCGACGGCATTCCAGAGCGTTGCCCAGTCGGCGTATTCCAGCGGGGCATTTGCCGAAAACATAATTTCTGTGTAAAGGATTTTCGGTTGTTTTCTTCTGTGATCTTTGGATTTCTGGTCGCACTCGGAGAACAGTTTTTCTCCGGCTTGGTAGGCAGCTCCAGCAACAGCAGAGCTGCTCTTGCTCCACTGGACGATACAGATTTCCAAATGTGGTATTGGTATCTTTGGTTGAATCTCCTTTTGATGGTACAAAAAAAGACCGATACTTTTCAGCACAGTCTCAGTGGGATGTTCACTTGTTGTCAGCGAATGATTGCTTGCAATCGTTCCTCGGCAGCAAATCTACAAAGGGGTAGCTGGCAAAGCCAGTGCAGGGGAAGTGTGCTTCCTCTGGATGAATGGAGCAAGTTACTTTTGCGGAAATCATCAAGCTCTATGCAATGGGCTTTCGACAGAACGCAATCACCATCTTTAGTGCTGTATAATTGTGCCCTTGTATCCGTCAAGGGTTTTTGCCCTCCTCCGCTTCCTGCGTTTCTCTCCGGCTCTCAATCAGTAGATTCAGCTTCTTTTGAACCACTTCGCTCTGGAAGATGAAGGTCAGCAGCTCCATCACATCCTCATTGATCAGAACGGTCGACTCTTTCAAAAAGATCTCCAACATTCCGCACGAGTGCAAAACCGATGGGTTCTCTCGCTTCTGGTCAGTCGTTTCAGCTCGCTCTACAATCGCTTCTCCTTGTGTTTGGCTGCGGTCAACTTGTACTCCGCAACATACTGTTTGTGTCTCAGCTTTTCCAATTCTTCATTCATGGACAACTTCTCCTTTCTGATAATGAGCAAAACAAAAGCGACCAACTTTTTACGACTGATCGCCTTTGACTTGGTCACTATTTTGTTTTTCCAGAATCCTATATCAAGTGATAACATAACATCCTGTTCCATGATCGCTTTTACAACTCAAATACCGGCTTTCATAGTCGTTGTATTCGTAATCGTTGTCTGCAACATAATAATTATCGTTAATAGTTCAGCCTTTTCCACCACATTCCGGGCAAACATCTTTTTCGCTATCTCTGCTTAATTTTGAATCTATCTTATATGCCTTTTTCCTTCTCCACCATGTAAATATGCCCATACTAAGTTTTCTCCTTCTCTTAAAACGGTGTTCCATAAAGATGTATTTTCTTTTTAATCACCGAGCGATGTAAATTATAATACTCAAACTGAAAAGTGTCTTTTATTCTTTTTATTTCATCTAATGGAAAGATGTTTAATCCATTTTCCAAACAAGCAAATACATGGTCGTCGGTTTTTAGTTCACCATCGAGTGCTTCGTACAATGTAGAACCTATCATATAATCAAGGTTTTTAATGTTAATCTGGTCAAACTTACATTCTTTTATTAAATCAAATGTTTCGGTAATTGTAGACTCAGACTCCATTGGAGCACCAATAATGAAATTTCCCACAGTAAATATACCCAACGAATTAGCATATCGAATAATACTGGGCACTTTATCGATATTTATATTCTTTCTATAAAACTGCAATATTTCCTTGTTTCCACTTTCAATGCCAAAGCTTATGATTTTTATATTACATTGTTTCGCTAAGTCCAAAAATTCCTCGTCGATGTTCGCCCAACTGCTAATAAAAAAACGAAGATTCTCATACAAACCTGATTGCAAAATTTTTCTTAATAACCTTTTTGCTCTAATCAGATTAAATGTGAAATTCTCATCAGTAACCCACACATTTTGATAACCTTTGCTCTTTATGTCTTTTATTTCATTCAGCACATAATCATCCGAATGTGTAACATAGCAAGATTGCCAGCTTTTTCTTTGACAGAAAATACAAGTGTTCTCACATCCTTTAGCTGTCTGCAAAAGAGTATTCTTTTTATTTTCTCGATAATAAGAAATTTTCAAGAACATATCTCTATCAATAAAAGGAATTTCATCATATTCTTTAATATAAGGAACTATATTGTGTTCTTCATATTGATTGATACAATCAAATATATTATTGATTACATTGTCAACTATTGTATGCTTGGCATTGCCAAAATTTCTTTTCGTTATATAACAATAGTTACCATATGCAATCGTAGGAACACAATTATTTAATACATCAATGATTTCTGCTGCGTGTAAAACATTTTGTGACCGTTTTAAGGCGTAAGAATCACATTCAACAAGAACAAGATCAAAGTGTTCTCCACTTACATATCCCATAAAGTTATGCATATCAAAATATTCACAAGAAAAATCTTTAATACTTACATTGTGATACTTACTTAGAATTGTAGCTATTGTCAGCATTTCATAAGAAAAACCAAATCGAGGTTTCTTAAATTTGTCCGGCTTTGGATAAATCATAAGAATATTCATAATCTATCCCTCCAAGTATCTTTCTGCTTGAGATAATGCATACAACCCCCACGAAGCTCCATCTTCAATCTCATGGTACGCCCACACTCCGCTTTTTAACTGAGTTTTACACAAGTAAACATACGCTCTTTCAATTGTTTCTATATATGCGGTATCATTCATACTAATCAAAGCAAGTAAAGCCACCGATGTACAATAAACATTTTCTCCCACTGGATGATTGCACCAAGGAGCAAAACCGCCACTTGCTTCCTGTTGGTCACTTAACCATTTAGCCGTTTTGTAAAGAAGGGCATCATTCGTTTTAGGTTTATATTTATTCTCATTGAACGCTAAAATTGTATATGATGCCTTATATGTTAGAGAATTTAACTCTGAACTCCATATGTTCTCCAGCCATTCAAGATTTCGTTCCGTTGCAATCTCTGGCAACAAATAAAGCGCAAGTCCAGTTACAGGAATTCGATGCATATCTCTCTTGCTTCGTCCAAATCCTTCCTCATCACCATTATTTTCTAAAAGCCAGGATATTGCTTTTTTCCGTTCATTTTTGTATTGCGGATAAAATTCTAAAAATTTGATATTCCATAAAGTATCTGTATTGCCAATAAATCCTCCATCGTCATGTTGGGATTCTAAACATTTATCAACAATTTTCTTTGGAATATCGTTCGGAGACAATCCTGACATAAGGAGCAATGTACAAGTTTTTGTTATACGGCAAATTTCAATGTTCTTTCTGAACATCTCATTACACATATTTAACAGTGATATTATCGCTCTGTTTTCATACTTAGACATCTTTCATCCTCCTGCCTGACCCTTGGGAAAAATCGTGTATCACTAATTCTATTTGCACCAACAATCCATCTTACAAACCTATCAATTCCTAAACCAAAACCACATCTATCCGTTTTCACATTCCTAATTGCATCGACATACCATTGAATCGAATCCGCCTTTGCGAACCAAATTTTATCTTGGAGTAAAACTGCATCATTTGTTCGTTCACAGCCTTCGCATAACTCACCATAGGATTCTGGAAGTAAAATATTCATTGCTTTGCTTGTGCCATTTTCTTTCCTCTTTGAAGTCCATGTAGAAAATTTGGTCGGATAATCAACTATTATAACTACATCCTGCAATTGTTTGGAAACTAAATAGTCGATGTCACTAATGTCCATATTTTTATCATATCCATCGTCTGATAAATCTGATATAAACTCATCATAACTTATGACTTTTGGAGAAAAATTCATTTTAAGATCTCTGATTCTTATCAAAAGTTCAGAATGATTCCTAATAGAATTTGAATTTAATAGTTCTTCCAAGACAAAATTTATATACGCCTTAATGATTTCCATCATTTCATCAAAGGTACAGTTTAGCATCTCGACCTCTAAAATATCAAACTCAACTAAATGGTTAAAATCATCACTTTCATTACGAAAGCACTTAGATATTGTGAATACTCTGCCAAATTCAGAAGCATACATCCCCATAAATAATGCATTACTGGATGACAATGAATATTTCCCATCATATAAGGGAAGGTATATTTCTGCTTTTTTGTTTGCAATTGATTCGTGCAAAATAGGCGGTTCAACGAAAATAAAATCTCTATCAAAAAAGAATTGCTTGGTAAATCTTTCTATTTCGCTTCTTACAATAAGTGCCTGTCTTTTCTTATCGGTTATTGTTTGATAATATTCAACATCTGTACTCATGTTATTTCTCCATTTCTTACCCAATTGATAATTCGAGGAGCATCAGGGTTCTCGGCAATGTAGCCGTTTTTACGCAAGATATTTATCATCTTGTTATTGGATGCATTTGTCTTTGCCATATTTTTAAAGAAAGCTCGATGATAGTAATCCAATAATTTAGTGGCTACACCTTTGCCACGATGGCTTGGCAGGACAACTATTTCTTCGAGCAAAGAGAACCCTTCCGGTCTTCCGCTTTCTCGTAAAAATCCAACAATTATATTTTCGTGTATAGCCACATAGCAATGCCTTTCACTTCTGATTATTTGCCTAATCAAAGATGCTTTGCTGCTGTACGCTAAAAATTTCTGATCTTCACTACTTATACAGCCAAAGATTTCCATTATAGAATCAACATCTGTTTTTTTTGCTCTACGAACAAACACATCAGATCGAAGATTTAGCAATCCCTCTATGTTACGACCAAAAACACATTCACCATTTTCTCCATCCAAGTGACGTTTGAGAATACTAAGTTCATCCGCATAATTATATCGTTCATTCAAACAATTCTTTCCAAATGGATAATCTGAAGCGTATATCACTCTGTCGTATCCTATAATTTCGCATACATTTATTATGGCTTGCAAATCACCAACTGTTGATAAATCCATATATAATCCTGGATATTTTCTTAACGCCAATGCATTAGATATTGTTTGCTCTCCAGTATATAAATGTCCTCTACCCATGTGTGCCAAGATTACATTGATATTTGGAGCATACTTAAATATTTGTTCAATCTGTTTGGGTTTATCGGCAAATTTAACATGAACAATAATAGGGACATTAGCGTCTTCAATCAATTGCAGTTCCTTTTTTATATCTTTTATTTCAATATCCTCATAAAGAAGGTGCAGTTTGACCCCTCGAAATCCTTTTTTTAGATTTTCTTCTAAATGCTCATCAATTCTACAAAAGGGAATTAACCTATCAGGATATTTTTGATATGCTTCAAAAACATAATCATTTGTTTTTTCTGTATCAAAATCTTTATGCGGAATAGGAAGAATAACAGCCTTGCCTATGTTATTCATATCCATAAGCTCAATTACTTCTTCGTATGTAGCACAAAGGTCGTATTTGAAGACGCTATTTTTGACATCGCAAAATGAATGTTTTCCTATATGTATATGTGCATCAATTAGTTGCATCGTTTTATCTCCTTTATACCTAAGAAGGAGATACTCTTTGCGCAAGAGTACCTCCTTCTCATTGCGGTTTAGTTGCAATTGCAGTTCGTGCAACCAAAGCACCAATTACCTTCACTAAAATTTTCCCAAACTTCCTTAGTGAAAAGCATTTCGTCTTCTTCCAGAATGATAGGTGCAGAATACTCTTTCATGGTTATACCTCCTTCAAAATGTTTTTATCGATGGCAGTCTGTATCATCAAAGAACAGTCTGCAATCAATCTCTCTCTATCAACCGCATACTCTTTCTCTACAACAGCAATCGCAGCTTCAACTGCAGATACCTCTCTGAACAAATCCAAGATAAAATATGAAACTTCGTTCAGACGATACTGATTGCCGTTTTCTACATTTAACGCCCAACACTTACTGTCCATCATTCTTAAAACGATTTTATCGTTAATTTGATATTTTTTTGTTAAATCCAACATTGAATATCCTCCCCCATATAGTCACCGGTTGTTTCATACGCTATTGCTCTACAACCTCCACAGCGTTCTATATTAACACAGCCATGACACTTTCCTTGTAAATTGTTTTTGTCTCTAATTTTCCACAAAACCTCACTATCGTACCAAATCTTGAATATTCCATCTTCGATAATATTGCCTATTGGAATTTCAAGACGTCTACATGGCAATACCGTACCATCCCATAGAATAGCCAACGAGGTCAATCCTACCGGACAAAAACCACCTATTTTTTCATTATTCGTGCAGTCTAAATGTGCTGTGTTAATCCACAACGGACGCAGACGTCTTACAGTCAACTTGGAGTTAATAGCATTCGCACGAATTGTAATCCCCTCATAAATTGATTTAATTTCCTCTTTGCTAAGAACATCATCCAAACTGCTATGTCCACAAGGCGTAACTCGCTCAACGGTTACTGCATTTACATTGTACTTTTCTGCAAAATCAATAATTTGCAATGCGTAACCCTTATTTTGATACATCAATGTAAACATAAAAGAAACTTCAATATTATTAGCTTGGAGTGTTTTTATTGTTTCCAAAACCTTTTTAAATGTGCCTTTACCTCTCACACTATCATGAATATCTTCGGTTGGACCATCCAAAGAAATTTGAATTTGATGTAACTTTTTTGATTTTACTAAGGCTTCGATATGTCGATCGGTTATGCAAGTTCCATTTGTCAAAATATCAAACTGTTTAATTTCATCGGACTGTTCCAAAAAGTCAACCAATGTGAGAATGTGCGGACTTAAAAACGGTTCACCACCGGTTAAAGATATCCTACCCAACATATTCCATTTTTTTAATGCAGTAGTAATTTGACTTCCTATTTGCATCAATTTATCTAAAGGCAGATCTTCATAATGATAACCTTCCTGATAGCAATGAGCACATCTCAAATTGCAACTATTCATAAAATGCCATTGGAAATAAAATTCTTCTTTCTTCATATTGCTCATCTAACTCCATTCGTGTATTTTGCATAAAAATCTCCATTCCGCGGTCAAGCCGCGGCACAAATAGTAATGAAAGTGTT
>ERZ772960.3771-NODE-3771-length-10009-cov-11.980410_pt1 | contig 10009 bp, 10 predicted proteins | sample MGYA00580678_ERZ772960 | MGnify/ENA primary metagenome ERZ772960 (study PRJEB29015, sample SAMEA2737930) | human oral metagenome | biome: human oral; feature: human-associated habitat; material: dental | place: China | collected 2059 ...
AGATCGCGGCATATCGCTTCCTCGCGGAGCTGATGCACGAGATCCCGCGCAGCGTACGTGCGCATACGCGCGTCGAGGAGGGCGATCCCGGCGAGGTAACGGTCGTGGTGGCAGCAGAGGAGGAGAGCCATCTTATCGTCATGGGCTCGCGTGGCTTCGGTACGTTCGAGCGAATCGCGTTCGGCAGCGTATCCACCTATGTCACGCACCATGCACACAGCCCCGTTCTGCTCGTGAAATAATGAATTCTTTACCTGCTCTTAAATACCCTCCAACCCAAAGGCAGTAGGGTAGAGGTGGAGGGCACGAGGCAAAGGAGTAAATGATGATGAAGAACAGAAAATGCATTGCAGGTGTTTTTGCGGCAGCTCTGGGATTTGGCATGATGACACTGTCTCCTGCGGTGGAGGCTGCGCCCGTTTATCAGTCGCTCGACTATATCAACGGTGCGACGAATGAGTACAGCTTCCGCATGAAGGAGGAGGATCGCGTGCACGAGCAGAACGTGCGCAAGATCCGCTTTGAGTTTCAGCGCGACGGCAATCAGGAGAAGTATGACCGTGCGATGAAGGAAGAGCAGAAGCGTCACGATCAGGAAGTGAAGAATATCAAACGCGACTACGATAAGCGTACGCCGTGGCGGCGCTGAGCAGACGAAAAAAGACCTTATCCCATGTGAGAAGCATGAGATAAGGTCTTTTATTTGTGTAGGTCAATCGTATCGAGCACCGTCCCGTTCACAGTTTCACAGCGGATGTGGAGATGCTGTGTATCTGCCTCCATATAGAGGTAGTTGGACGGTGTAGGATTCGGCCCAGCGACGATATCGAACTTTTCAGGGAGAACGTCAAAGTACTGATTTCCCGCAGGTCCTGCGAGAAGATATAGTGTGCCATGTTCGTCTGTCTGCTGCGCACGGATGCGGCGACGGCGGTAGGCATGGACATGCCCTGAGACGACGAGATCGATACCGAGTTCGTCGAATACATCCAGAAAGACCTGCCCGACATCGCTGATGCCGTCATTCCTATTCTGCTCGGGCTGATAGTCGCCGTACGCTAGGATATCCTTATGCATGAGGACGATCTTCCACGGGGCTGCACTTGTCGCAGCATCGCGTCGGAGCCAGTCCATCTGCTCCGCTTTCAGAGTGTCACCGCGCTCCTCGGCTTCGAGGAACTGTGTATCGAGCACGATGCAGTGGACACTCCCGAGGTCGAAGGAGTAGTAATGTCCGCGAAAATCACGGCTGCCGTTGTCGGGGAGTGCGAAGGTTTTCAGATAGCGTACGGGCGGTACCGCTGTCCACTGCAGCCCGTAGTATTCGTGGTTGCCGAGAACGGGCACGTGGGGATGACGTGCGAGTGCGGTTCCTGTCTCCATCGACTCAAAGAAGCTGCGCCAGTGCCACGCGGATTCGCCGTTGTCTGTGAGGTCGCCGACGATGGCGGCACAGTCGGCGTTCGGATGCCGCTCCCATGCCGTTTGATAGGTCGCGCCCCACACATCGTAGCTCTCGCCGCACTGACTGTCCGAAAAGAGCAGAGCGCACACGTGATCCTTTTCGTGGATCGGCAGGAGCGGAATCCAATCCGTCGCACCTGCGGCGTGTGTGACACGATAGAAACTGCCTGCGGTGGCAGGAATCTCACAGCGATAGATGAACTGAACTTCGTCGTCCATTGCGAGGTAGGTATAGGCGGGAATCGTATGAGCAATGTGCCCTTTGCTGTCACGCTGCTCAATGCGTACATTTTCGAGCTGTTGCGGACTGTCCCACTGGATCATACGCGTCTTTGCAGGATGTGCTGTCACCATCTGACGAAGGTGCTGAATGCCATCCGCAGCGAAAGCGGCGCGGGGCGAAAAGAGACCGCCAAAGCCCATCGCGAGAATGGTCTTGACGGCGGACTGCAAAAAGGAGCGGCGCGTCATTTGTTGTTCTCCCTTTTCGGTATGACAGCTTCGGCATGCATCAGGCGCTTTTCGTAGCGAATAGCAGTATAGATGAGAATGCCGGCAACAATGATGACGATGATAAGGCGCGTATTGTCCTCCTGATGCATGATGATGTCATGCCCGATGATCGCCTCGATGCCCGTCGACGGGAATTTACCGACGAGCGACGCGAGCACGTACTCGCGCAGACGTATGGAGGAGAGTGCACCAATGGCATTCAGGAGAGCGGAGGGGAAATAGGGCACCATACGCCCGATCAGCATGATAATAAAGCCCTTGCTGCCGCTGTACTGGTCAATCTTGGAGAGAAAGGGGCTTTTTGCGATTGCTTTCTCTGCCGCCTCGCGAAAGTAGAAACGCATGAGGACGAATGCAATCGTCACGCCGACGGTCTCCGCGATGCAGGAGAGAACGATGCCGGGCACAATGCCAAAGAGGATGACATTTGCCGTCGAGAAGATGACGGCAGGCGGGAAGCCGAGCGCGTTCGTAAAGAGGGTGAGGAGAAAGGCAAAGACGAGTGCCCACTCACCAAATGAACGGATGTATTCCACTGTTCGCGGGATGTCGCCGCTCGCGAGCAGCGTAAAGAGCTCGGGCAGGAAGTCCGGTGCGAGGAGGTGAATGATGACGAAGAGCAGAACGATTGCCAGCGCGGCACCGACCTTCAAAACGCCCATACCCATTTGCTGTTTCACATAGATTCCTCCTAGGTAGTGAGAACCAGAGCGAGTGCGCCAAGTATGAGCGCAAAGCTGAAACCCTGCATGGCGTTTGCAATGCTCCTTCCATAGGTTCGGGAGTAACGTGTGACAATCTTTCGCAGCTCGAAGATCAGGAAGGAAAGGCAGAAGAAGATGAGGGGGAGGTCGCCCTCCGTCCAGCCGTAGGCAAAGATCAGCGAGGAGAGGACGATGCCCGTCTGCTCGCCGCGCGAGAAGATGCGCTCGGGTTCCTTTTCGTGTTCCCGTGCGTCGATCTGCGCACGCGTGAGCGGAATGCCCATCTCATCGACCTTTTCCTGATCGCGGTCGAACCAGCGGTAGTGAAATCCCATCGTACTTCACCTCCTGTGTGTTATGTTGCAATGCGCCGCTGTGCGGGATTCGGATTTGGTTTCGGCAGATCGGGACGTTTGCTCGGCTTGATGTTCGGCTTTGCCGGTGGGGGCTGTACGGGCGGGTTCGGTGTGCTCGGTGTCGGATGTGAGGGACGTATCATGCCGTTCCGACGCTGTGTCTCCTCCATCTGTGCACGAATGCGCGCGCGCTGTGCCTCCTGCTCCTCACGTTCACGCTGCGCGATGCGCAGACGCTCTGCCTGCAGCTCCTCGGACGCGTAGTAGAGACGTGCCTGTTGGACAACATCGGGCATCTGGGCATAGAGATAGCGACCGGGGCAGGCAGTGGCGTTGAGGTCGCGGTGTCCCTTGACCGTACCCTGCCACCGTGGGTCGAGCTGATAGATCGTGCAGAGCGAGGCGATGAGATGCGCTGCCGAGGATTTCTGCGCCTCGGTTGGAGTACCGATCTCGAAGTTGCCCGCGAGATTGATGCCGACAGTGTGGTTGTTCTCGCCGTAAACATGTGCGCCGACCGTACCGAGCGGTCGGCCCTCCTCGATTGTGCCATCCTTACGGATGAGAAAGTGATAGCCGATGCCTGCCCACCCTTGATTCAAATGCCATTCATGCACGGTTTCTGCTGCGACATCGTCATCGTTTGGCATACCGATGTGATGAACGACGATACAGTCCGTCACAAAGCGGTTTTCCAGCGATCTGAACTTCAAATGTGTCGGACGAATGCTGACGCCCGGCAGTACGGATGGTATGTACCATGATGCCTCCGCTGCGGAGGGGAAGAGGGGGAAGACGGCGGCACCGATGCCGATGAGTGCCAGACGGCGCAAAAATTCTCTACGATTCATGGGGGATCTCCTGATAGGTATACGTTTGGTCTGATAGGCGGAGCTCCGTGTCATGAAGGGCAAAAAGGGTCGAGCGATGCCCGACGCTGATGATGCTTGCGTTGGGGAGTTCCTGATATAAGAGTTGATAAAGAGCGTGCTCGCGTGCCTCATCGAGGGCAGATGTCGCCTCGTCGAGGAAGATCCAGTCGGGGCGGATGAGCAGGATGCGGGCAAAGGCGAGTCGCTGCTGTTCGCCAAGCGAGAGGATGCGGCTCCAGTCGTCCACATCGTCGAGACGTGCGGCAAAATGATCCATTCCGACCAATTTTAGGATGCGTGCAATTTCCTCGTCGGATGCCGCCGCTGTGCGCGGATAGGAGAGTGCGCGGCGCAGCGAGCCGAGGACAAGATAGGGACGTTGGGGGAGGAAGAGACGCTTCGTCCCGTGCGGCAGGTCGATTGTACCGCTGCCGTACGGCCAGATGCCCGCGAGTGCGCGGAGCAGGGTGCTCTTGCCCGCACCCGATGCGCCTGTCACGAGCACATGACTGCCGTGCGCAAAGCGCAGTGTGCACGACGTGAGGAGCGGTACACCGTCCGGCAGATGGATGGACAGATGCTGCAGCGCGAGCATGTCATCGCTGTGCTCATTTCGTGCAATTTCGCTTGTGACCCGTGCGGACTCCTCCATATGCTCCGTAAAGCCCGAGAGTCGCTGAATGACTGCGGCAAGCTCCGCGATGGAGCCGTAGGACTCGACGAAGAAAGAGAGCGCATCCTGCACGCGCCCGAATGCAGAGATCGTCTGCATGAGCCCGCCAAGTGCCATTTCACCTGCGTAGTAGCGCGGTGCTGCCATGATGAGTGGGAAGATGATCGCGAGCTGGCCGTAGCCGTTGACGTAGAAGTTCAGCAGCTTCGTGCGGCGCATGAGCCCCCAGTAGTTCTTGATGACGTTTGCAAAACGCTCCTTGAACCCGACACCCTCCGCCATCTCACCGCGATAGAATGCGATGCTCTCGCTGTTTTCGCGCACGCGCATCATACTGAAACGGAAGTCCGCCTCATAGCGCTGCTGGTCGAAGTTCAGGCGGATGAGCTTCTTTCCGACGACGTGGACGAAGTATGTGCCAAGCCCCGAGTAGAGGAGGGACAGCCAGAACATATAGCCGTAGATGGTAAACTCTGTGCCGCCGACGGGGACGGTGATCGCGCCCGAGAGATTCCAGAGCACGACGGCGAAGGCTCCGAGCGTCGTCAGCTGTTTAAGGATGCCGACAAGCAGCGTCAGTGTCAGGCTGACAAACTGGTTGATGTCCTCGCTGATACGCTGGTCGGGGTTGTCTGTGTCACTGCGCAGTACCTGCAGACGGTAGTATACCTGTCCCTGCATCCAGCGTGCAAGGTATTGCTCCGTCATCCATGTGCGCCAGTTGATCGTCAGCATCTGACGGAGATAGACGGCGTAGACGGCAATGACAATATAGATGAACGCGAGTCCCGTGAACTCACCGATGAGCGGCCAGAACGATGCCCAGTCATACGCCTGCAGCGCGTCGTAGAAGACGCGGTACCAGTCGTTGATCCGCACGAGCAGATAGACCATGATCAGGTTGAGCGCGATGACCGAGGTGAGAAGTCCGCGTGCTTTCCACTTTTCGGGCGAACTCCAATATCCTTTAAACAGCTGCCAGAAGCCGCGCAGGAGAGGCAATTTCAAAACACATCCTCCTTCATGAAAGAACGGCTTCTATTATAGTATTTTTTCACATAGTCTGCAAGACGTACGGCGGGGATAAGAAAGATATAATGATATCTATTATCGTTGACGAGAATAAAAATATGTAGTAGAATAAGTGCGCTTATGATGGGTGGCTTGGATCATCGCAACTTAAAAGGAAGGAAAGATTGAAGAATGGATTTTATTGCACAGGGAATTGAATTTTTTCGGCAGGGCGGACTGGTCATGTACTTCCTGCTCGCAGCATCGATCTTTGTCGTATTCATCGGCATTGAGCGTGCGTTTTACTTCGCGCGCATGGATGCGGGGCGTGCGTTCGCGCATGATTTTATGATGCATATCGCAAATGGCAGATATAAGGACGCTGTCACGCTGACGGATGAAAAACGCGGTGCGATTGCGGATATCCTGTTCAGTGCGATCTCGAAGAACAGCAAGAACTCGCGCAAGATGTCCTCCTACATGGAGATCCAGTCGGGCATCGCACTCTCGAAGCTGCGCAATCGTATGTACTATCTGAGCGTCATTGTCACAATGGCTCCTCTGCTCGGACTTCTCGGTACGATCAGCGGTATGATCTCGACGTTCAGCGTGTTCAACATCGAGGCGGGTGAGCCGAGTGCCATTACGGGGGGTGTCGGTGAGGCTCTGATTGCAACAGCGATGGGCTTGTGTGTTGCGATTATCGCCCTCTCGGTGCACGCGTATTTCTCCCAGCGCATCGAGAATATTGTCACGGATATGGAGATGTGCTTCTCCGCTGCTGAGAGCAGCCGGGTAGAACTGGCGGGTGCAGCGGGGGTCAAGGGCGTGATCGAGACATCTCTGCATGCGGAGGGAACGGCGGAAGGTGATGAGGCATGAGACTGCGCGACAGAAGGGCATTTGAAAAGCCCGAGGTCATGATTATCCCCATGATCGATATCATGTTCTTCCTGCTCGTGTTCTTTATCATGAGTACGCTCTATATGGTGAACCTGAAGACCGTGGATGTGAATCTGCCGAAGGCGCAGACGGCACAGACCCAGCTGAACGTGACCTATCTCGTCACCGTACGCAAGGACGGCTCGCTCTGGCTCGAGGACAAGCAGATTGACGAGGCAACGCTCCTGCGCCGTGCGCGTGCAGAGAGCCAGAAGAACCAGCGCTTCGCCGTTGTCGTCCGCGCGGATGGGGATCTGAACTACAGTGGTGTCATGGAGCTGCTGGACAAGTTCCGCAAAGAGGGGATCACACGATTCGGACTTGCGGCGGAGTGAATGTGTAGTATGAAAAGACCGAAGTCATTGCGGCTTCGGTCTTTGTATTATGGGGATATTTCGAGATTCGGATGCGTCTCCATCCGAATCTCGAACGTGCGCGGCCACGGATAGTATGCCGTGATATTGCTCTGTACCGCACGCAGCCGTATATTGTTTTGCACAAACGGGGCACGAAATGAGGCGGTGGATTCATAGCTGCGGATGCGGCGACTGAGATCGTTCGTGAGCAGATCGTTTGCCCAGCGCCAGTTGCGCGTGAGGTCGAGATCGGCCGTGTTTTGATAGCCCGCATTGCGGAGTGTATCGTCGACGCGGTCAATCGTCTCCTTCAGATAAAATTCGTCCTCTGCGATGCGTCCCGTGAGAAACGCGAGATTTGCATAGGCGGCACGCGCGCTCTCCTCTGTGTTTTCAGCTCTCTGCATGGCACAGTGATAGAGGACAGCCTGCGCGAGTGCCGTACCGATCGCGTTGCTCGCCGTATTCCATCCCGCATATGCCGCGAGTGCATTTACAGGTACGTTCTTTTCCACAAGAATCGGGAGCAGCGTCTCCTCCGCGTGAAAGTGACGCGAGAGATCGACGAGCGCAACGGGTGTCCCTGCTGCCAGCATATCCTTGACGGCGGCTGCGGCGGGGGCTCGCGTGCCGAGCGTATCCGCCCCGCTGTCTCCCGCCGAGATGAGGAGGGTAAGGTCGCTGCTCGTGCCGTCCTCTGCGAGAGCTGCGCCGAGCATTGCAATCTTCTCCCGTGCCGTCACATCGTTCGAGACCGCCATGAATGGGAAAATCATATCTGCCATATCCGCCCGCGCATAGCGCAGGGCGATGCGCGGAACTGCACCGCCGTGTGTGCGCAGCTCATCCACGGAGAGCCGTGCAAGCATGGAGAGCGCGATCTCGTCCGCACCGTGCACGATCATCGCCCACTCTTGGGCGATGTTTTTTTGTGCAAGCAGGGCGGCAAGCTCCTTTTTTTTCAGATTGCCGACGGAGTACTCCTCGCCGTCGTCCTGCCCGAGGATGAGACGCGTGAGTACCCCCTCCTCCGTGAGATCAATGAGCGTGGAGGCGAGCGCCGTACTCTCGTCGAAGTGCGCAAGATATTTTTCCAGATCGTCGGGCGGGAACTCTCTGCGCAGACGCTCCATCTCGTCCTCATCGACGGGCAGACCCTCGCCTACGCGTCCGAGGAGACGTGCATAGGCGAGAAGCGCACGCCGCTCACGCCAACCCTCGATCCCGTCCTGTGGAATCGCACGCGGCAGGATGTAGAATGCGTGCAGAGGTACGGTGGGGTGCGCCGTGTGCAGCGTGCGCAGATATGCGGCAAGCGCGCCAATGTCGGCATGAGAGATGTGAGCCTCGCGTGCCGCGAGGAGTCCCCCCGAGAGCAGCTGATCGACCGAGAGAATCACCGCATCCGCGCCGCCCGCATTCTCTGCGAGCCATTGCCGCATCTCCGTCGTCTCGCCCGCTTTTGAATAGTAGTCCATATACTCCGACGGCGGTGTTACGATTTCGCGCCCAATGATCTTCCCGCCGTTTACGACAAACTCTCGGCACGGCGGACGCGAGTCGAGCGGCACTAGGAGAATCGGTCGCTTCCCCGCATCATACTCTATTTCCGTCGCAGCGGACAGCGTGCGCCACTCACCGACAGATGTCGGATGGAACACGAAGTGAAAGAGCAGGAGGGAGAGTGAGAGGAAAATTGAGATGATGAATAATATTTGCTTCATATTTTTTTTGGTGTCCTGTCATTTTCATGTGCTATTCTTAGAAAAATATTTTATCGTATTCTTTCATGTTCTGCAATCAATGAAAATGATCTTTGAAATGGATCTAAAGTACAACTGAGGTTGTGATTGGGATGATGGGGATAAATACAAGTCAGTGAACTATTGACAAAGGCCCGTTAAAATGAATTTCTTGAAAAAATGTAGATTATTTGATATACTACTTCCATGTAAACCATCTTAACGCATCTTTTTTGCCCGCACTTCGTCGGCAAATTCTCCACAGAGCACCACTCTGTGTTAGGTTTTCCTCCTTAAATAGAGCAAAAAATCTGCGCCAATCTGGCGGACTTCATTTTATCAGTGATTCCCTAGAATATAATATTGCGTTTTGTCATGCCTTTTTGTTTTGTATAGTGTTATAGAAAAGGAGCAGAGTGCGATTATGGACACGACGGACGTTGCTAAAATTTTGTTGAAGGTCTACGAAAAAGCAAGTGAGGCAGAGAACAGAGTACAGCGCTATGAAGAAGCGTATCCCCAAGTTGGTGGAGATGATAATAGTGTGAGCACGACCTTTCAAGACAACGTGCTTACAAACGTCAAACGTAGTGTATTTTCAGACTGTGGAGATGTTACAATCAATGTCCAAGGAAATGTAATATTTATTGACAACAGCGAAGTTCACTTTCATTAGAGAAAACTGGAGCGCAACCCCTTAGAACAGACGAAGATTGGTTTGTTCTAAGGGGGCTTTTTATATCATTTGCAAAGCTGTCAAATTTTATTGTGTAATCTGTAAAACTGTCTATTCAACTGAGTATGCCAACAGGTTGAAATGCGAATGCGAATTGTGGTAAAATAGGAAAGCCTATGGTAGAATAGCGGGAGGAATGCGATGCGGATCATTACGGGCAGTGCACGTGGCACACGTCTCAAGACCCCTGCGGGGGACGGGACGCGTCCGACGGCTGACCGCACACGCGAGGCTCTCTTTAGTATGCTGGGTGCGCGGGTGTATGATGCGCAGGTGCTCGATCTCTTTGCGGGGACGGGGGCACTCGCGCTTGAATCTCTTTCGCGTGGGGCAGCGCATGCGGTGCTCGTGGATCGTGCAACGCACGGAATTCTCACGGAGAATGCCCAGCGGACGAAGCTGACGGCGTGCGCGGAGATTCGGCGCGGCGATGTCTACGGGCAGGTTGCCGCACTCGCCGATGAGGGGCGCACGTTTGACCTCATCTTTGCCGATCCGCCCTATGCGTGCGGTGATAATGCCCGTGTGCTCGCTGCGGTGGATGCGGCGGCACTGCTCTCATCGGACGGTCTTTTCGTTCTTGAACAGGGGGCAGGAGAGACCGTCATTGAGCACAGCGGCAGACTTTCTCTCGTGCGTG
>ERZ772960.3781-NODE-3781-length-9987-cov-14.078937_pt1 | contig 9987 bp, 5 predicted proteins | sample MGYA00580678_ERZ772960 | MGnify/ENA primary metagenome ERZ772960 (study PRJEB29015, sample SAMEA2737930) | human oral metagenome | biome: human oral; feature: human-associated habitat; material: dental | place: China | collected 2059 ...
TCGATGAACCTGCACAACAGGCGGTTATCAATCGTTTCTGGGATGCGATGGCTCCCCATTCATTTCTTTTTATCGGGCACTCGGAATCGTTATTCGGGATGGATACGAAATTTGAGTTTCTTAAAACCGAATGGGCATGTTTGTACCAAAAAAATGCTAAGTAGAGTCCTGTATAGTTACATTTATGTACGGAAACGGACATATACGTTTTTAATATATCTGCTGAAAATGCGGGAGGTTATTTTAATATGGAAGATATAAAAGTTTTAATCGTAGATGACTCAGCCTTGATGCGGAGTTTGATTGGAAAGATAATTGACGGAACACCAGGGTTGACTGTCGCCGATAAGGCAATGAACGGCCGGTTTGCCTTGCAAAAATTAGAGCGTGTTCAGCCTGATATCATTGTACTTGATCTTGAAATGCCGGAAATGAACGGAATAGAATTTTTGCGTGAGCGAAAGAAGCTTAAGATTGATATTCCGGTAATTATTCTTTCCAGTATTGCAAAAGAGGGTGCCCGTATCACAATGGATTGTCTGGAACTCGGCGCCAGTGATTTTGTTACTAAGCCTTCCGGATCCGAATCGGCAAACTTAGCTACGGTTGCCAGTCAACTTGCGGAGTTTTTGCAAGCGTATGGCAGGCAATATCAACTGAAGAAACAAGCTGCTTCCGGCAGTGTTAAGGCGCCTTCGGCAGCTTCTGCGGCACATTATACCCATACGGCGCCTTTGCAGACAACTACTCAACCGCATACAACGGCAGGCACCGGTTCGGTATTTACAACGCCTGCGCAAACAGCAGAAAAACCTGCACAAGTTCGTCAACCGGGAAAACTTGAAATTATTGCAATCGGTATTTCAACCGGCGGACCGAATGCCCTGCGCGAAGTATTTGCGGAATTAGATCCGAATCTTCCGCAGCCGATTGTGGTTGTACAGCATATGCCGCCCGGATTCACCTATGAATTTGCGAATAGCTTAAATAAGATATGCCCGCTAGAGGTAAAAGAAGCCCAAGAAGGAGATCTCGTAAAGCCGGGACGTATTTTAATCGCTCAAGGCGGTAAGCACCTCTTAGTTGAGAAGAAGCCGCTGGGCGTTATCGCTCATATTTCCGATGCTCCTCCTCAAAGCGGACACCGCCCAAGCGCGGATGTATTGTTTGCTTCCGTAGCGGAGCAATTTCAAAACCGCGCGCTTGGAATTATTATGACCGGTATGGGGAAAGACGGTGCGGCAAGCCTTACGCGAATGTATCAGGAAGGTTCCCGTACTATCGGACAAGATGAAGCTTCTGCTATTGTGTACGGTATGCCCCGCGTTGCTTATGAAATGGGCGGCGTTATGGAACAGGTTTCTTTAAGTAATATGGCATCCGTTATAAACCGTTACGGAAGAGAATTCGCCTAAACGGCATATAGATTCCTTTTGCAATGTTTCCTGATAAATCTTTTCAGTGATATGGCCTATCGGGAAACTCGTTTAGAATTTCAATTATTATATTCCCGCCGTCATCCCGATGTTTTTTGATATTCTGTCCATTCGGTAACAAATGATACCGTTCTTAGGCTTTCTTTATGATATAGTCCATATAGCTCTAAAAATTGTTTTTTTAGAGCTGTTACCTGTAGAATTGATTTATGCAAGATATTCGACTCTATCGATATTAACTATAAGAATGTACTTGCGAAGATGTGATAACCGGCTTATACTAGACCAATATGCGTTTTTTTGATAGGTTCTTTCGTTGGGTAAAGGGGCCGCAGATATATGCGCTGGTCGGCGGCAACGGTACGGGCAAAAGTTTTAGGGCTCGATTAGTTGCTCAAAGATACGGAATAGATTTAATTATCGATGACGGATTGGTCATAAAAGGCGATAGAATACTTGCGGGGCATTCTGCAAAACGCGAAAAAACCTTTTTGGCGGCAGTAAAGGTAGCGGTATTTGACGATAAGCAGCATCGGGATGAAGCGGCAAAAGTGCTCCATCAATTAAGCCGTAAAAAAGTCTTGATTTTGGGGACATCGGATAAGATGGTCAATAAGATTGCGACACGATTGCAGATTCCGCCGCCGCAAAAAATTATCCGTATTGAAGATATCGCAACGAGGGAAGAAATTGAAACCGCCATCAGAAGCCGCCGCGTCGAGGGAAAACATGTTATTCCCGTTCCGTCCGTCGAGGTGAAGCGAAATTATCCGCAGATATTTTATGATAAAATCAGACTGCTGTTCCGTAATGCAAATGCAGGCCGCTTAAAAGAAGAAGAAACATTATTCGAAAAATCGGTTGTGCGCCCCGAATTTTCTAAAGTATATCCGGCACAAGTTTCCGATACTGCATTAAAAGAAATGGTGATACAGTATGCTACGCAATATGATATTGCGATACATATTAAGAAAATAACCGTGCAAACCGAGAATAACGGTTACAGAGTTATTATGATGGTGGATATGCCTGCCGGTCCGGATTTGGCCGGGCGGATATTGGCATTGAAAGACTTTATCATAAAAAATATCGAACGGTATTCCGGAATTTTTATAGAAGACTTTAATATCGTATTGAATCAGATGATCGATATACAAACGGAGGCCTGAAATGGCACGGACATTAATACCTTTATGGCAAAATTGGCAATTTACGGAAAACTTTGAAGAACAATATCTTCAACATGATTGTGATGAATCTCATTTTATCGAGGTTCAGCTTCCGCATACGGTGAAAGAGCTGCCGTATCATTATTTTGATGAAAAAACATATCAATTCCAATCGTGTTATCGAAAAAAATTTGCCGTATCTCATCAGTTGCAGGGAATGCGTCTCTTTATCGACTTTGACGGGGTGATGAGCTATGCAAAGGTTTTTGTAAACGGGCAGTTCGTCGGCGAACACAAGGGCGGGTATGTTCCTTTTTCCGTGGAGATTACTCAATATGTTGAGTATGGAGATGAAGAAAGGAACGTGTTGGTTGTGTATGTTGATTCGACGGAACGAGCCGATATTCCTCCGTTCGGCGGTGAAGTGGACTATCTTTGCTACGGCGGTATTTATCGCGATGTTACCTTGCGTGCGGTGCCTCATTGTCATATTGACTCGGTATATGCCCGTCCGGTTTCCGTTTTGACGGCGGAAAAAAGCTTACAGGTTGATGTCGCAATTGTACATAGCGACCGGACGAATAAATCGATTGACGTTTCCGTCGCACTTTTTGATTCCCGAAATCGAAAACGGGCGGAATTAAGCAGAAGTCTTGAGGTATCCGTTCCGTCGCTTTCTCTATCGATAATAATGGATGAATTAACAGGCTTAAAGCTGTGGACGCTTGAAAAGCCTGAGTTATACCGCGTTGAAGTATCTTTATTGGAAGACGGTCTTGTATGTGATGCCGTGTCTACCCGTATCGGATTCCGCACGGTTGCATTTACGCCGGAAGGTTTTTTCTTAAACGGCAAGCCGCTCAAGTTGCGCGGTTTAAATCGGCATCAGTCTTTCCCTTATGTCGGTTATGCGATGCCTGAACGGGTACAGCGGAAGGATGCGGATATCCTGAAATACGAGCTTGGCGTTAATATTGTTCGTACCTCGCATTATCCGCAGTCGCCGTATTTTTTAGATCGATGTGATGAGATCGGCTTATTGGTTTTTGAAGAAACGCCCGGTTGGCAGCATATCGGCGATTCTGCATGGCAGGATATCAGTTGTGAAAATATCCGAAAGATGATTATAAGAGATCGAAATCATCCTTCGATTGTACTGTGGGGAGTACGCATCAATGAATCGCCGGATTGCACCGAGTTTTATCAGCGCACGAATACGATTGCCCGTGAAATTGATCCGTACCGGCAGACCGGCGGTGTCCGCTGTATTGAAAATAGCGAATTTTTTGAAGACGTATATACGATGAATGACTTTACCTACGGGACTCAAGGATTGCCTGTCGGTACTGCAGCCGGAGCGGTGCGTGTACTTCGCTCTCAACGCGAGGTTACGGGACAGTCCGATTTGCTTCCCTATCTGGTAACCGAGTTCGGCGGGCACATCTACCCGACAAAGCGGTTCGATCAGGAAGAGCGTTTGGTTGAGCATGCAAAACTTCACCTTTCGGTGCAAAATGCGGCCGCGCTCGACCCGCAAAAATGCGGTGCAATCGGCTGGTGTGCGTTTGACTATAATACCCATGCAAATTTCGGTTCGGGCGACCGCATTTGCTACCACGGCGTGATGGATATGTTCCGCATTCCTAAGTTTGCCGCAAGCGTCTATGCAAGCCAGCTGCCTGCGGAAGTCCGGCCGGTGTTGGAACCGTTGACACACTACACCGTCGGCGACCGGGCAGTCGGCGGGATTGCGCCGCTTATCGTCTGTACAAACTGCACCGCAATCCGGCTAACCATCGGCGGAAAAGATTTAGGCCTTTTCTATCCCGCCATTGACCGATACCCCGGCCTTACGCATCCGCCTGTTGTTATCGAGAACCTTTCGAGTGTGTGGGGCGGCAGATGGGAAGATGCCGTATTTACCGGCTACCATAACGGTAAGGAATGTATTACCCGCCGGTTTACCGCAAATCCCGTCGCGGCGCAGCTGGTACTCACCGCCGATGAAACGAAGCTTCGGGCGGACATACCCGATGCCGTCCGCTTTGTTGTGCGGCTCCTCGATCAGGCCGGTAACGAATTACCCTATAGCTCCGAGATTGTGAAGGTTAAGCTGAAAGGCCCTGCGAAAATTATCGGTCCGCAAGAATTTGCCCTCATCGGCGGCGCCCGCGGGTTTTGGATTAAAACGCTCGGAAAAGCAGGCACGGTAAAGGTTTCCGCACAAAGCGGCGAATTGAAAAGCGAAACCGTTTCCGTCCGCATCCGGTAATTTCAGAATCGGCATCCGTGCCGCTTCCGTAAGCCTTTTGAAATAGACGGTACAGATGCTAGGAGCCTAGCCGAAATAAAGCGGAGACGTACTTGCTGTACGTTGAGCATTTATTTTGGCGTAGCGACAACGCAGATGTGCCGTCTATTTCAAAAGGGGTGAGGTTGCTTGACATACCACCACATCTAGTGTTATTATAATAAATATGAGCATTATTAACACTATATAGATAAACTTATATAGGGAACGGGGCTATCAAAAACTTGCGGTTTTTGGGGATGTCCCTAGAGGGTGATGCTACATACATTCTATCAAAAGGCGGGAGAAAAACCATGAGAACAAGAGAAGCAATCGATGCCGATATTGCAGCTGCACAGTCGGAACTGCAGAATGTGCACGGTTCCACAACGGAAGTATATGCGCGTATAGTCGGGTATTACCGTTCCGTCCGTAACTGGAATAAGGGTAAGCGTGAAGAATTTTCGGAGCGAAAAATGTTCGAACGCGAAAATCCTAAGACACACGTATATGCCGGTCAAAATGTCCTATCGGATACGGGGATAATGCCGGTTCAATATCCTGCGTTTTTTGAAGTATATACACGCAAGACTTGTCCTAATTGTCCGCCTGTTAAAGATTACTGCAATAACCTCGGTATCGCGGTTCGTTATATCGATGCCGATACCGAAGAAGGTATTAAGGCTGCTGCAAAACACGGTGTCCGCTCCTGTCCTACCGTTATCATGTATAGCGAATCGGAAAAAGAACTTTCCCGTGCCTATTCCGTTGCCGATTTGAAAGCTTGTCATTTCCCCCCGTATACGGCCGAAGCGGTTATCGCATAAATAAATCTAAGGAAAACCTCTGAAAACTGAGGTCTTTAGAGGTTCACTATGAATGTCGGTCTACAGAAAACCACGCTTGTAAATTACCCGCATCGGGTCGCTGCGGCGGTTTTTCTGCCCGGCTGCAATCTGCGCTGTCCGTATTGTTATAATGGGGCGCTCGTATGTGCTCCGGTTTTTGAAGGGCCTGCGTGTAAGTTTTCACAGTCCGGCGCCGATGATTACGTACCGATTGAAGCAGTCTACGAGCATATCGAAAAGCGGAAATCCGTGCTGCAAGGTTTCGTGATTTCCGGAGGCGAAGCGCTGTTATCGCCGGTGCTGCCGGAACTTATCTTACGGGCACGAAAGGCAGGGCTTGCGGTTAAACTTGACACAAACGGCTTATTGCCGGATGCGTTGTCTGCATTGCTGCATGATCAAGCGCTTTGTCCGGATATGGTAGCCGTTGATATAAAAACCGCCCCATCCCGTTATGGTGAGCTTGGAATGAGCCGGACGATAGCTGCCGCTTCATCAGTCCGGCAATCTGCAGCGCAATGCCGGGAAGCTGCACTTAAACGGACGCTGATGATGTTACGGCAAAAGGAAACGTTTTGTCGGCCGGTAGAGATCGAGTACCGGACGGTTCTTGTACCGGCTCTCGTTACCGCTGAAGATGTGTGCGCCATTTCCGAGCTGCTGCCTTCCGACGCTTCATGGTTTTTTGCACCCTTTTTGCCGGGAAACTGTCTCGATCCTGCATGGAACGCTATCCGCCCGTATACTCAAGCGGAAACAGAAGCTCTTATCCGGCTTGCTCAAACGAAAATTCCCAATAGCTGTTTACGATAACTGATTTTTAAAAGAAAATATTTTATGAGAGAAAAATGGGCCCAGCTGGACTTGAACCGGCGACCCGCGGATTATGAGTCCGCTGCTCTAACCAACTGAGCTATAGGCCCGAGAAAGCACTATACTAATTTATTTCAGCGCTTTAGTCAAGGCAATAGAAAAGAATTGACATAAAACATCGGTGCCGCATTAATTGACGGCTCTACTCCCGGTATTTACAAGGATTTTTTGCCCAAACTCTAGGACGTTTCGAACAACTCGGCAAGTTCTTCATTGCTCATCTTGCCGATCCACGATTCGTCGCCGCTCAGCGTCATCTGTGAGATATGCCGCTTTTTTTGAATCATCCCGTCGATTTTTTCTTCAAAGGTACCGGCGCAGATAAAGCGGGACACAAATACCGTGTTGTGCTGCCCGATTCGGAATGCGCGGTCGGTCGCTTGATCTTCTATCGCAGGGTTGTACCAGAGGTCAAAGTGGATAACGCGGGTCGCAGCGGTAAGGTTTAAGCCGGTACCGCCCGCCTTGAGCGAAATAAGAAAGATGCGCTGCGCCGGATCGGTTTGGAACGATTCGACCGCGGCCTTCCGTGCGGTAAGCGGCATCTGTCCGTGCAAGAGGAGCGGCTCATCGCCGAATTGCTCCTGTATCAGCTTCCGCAGTAAAAAGAGCGTTTGCGTGTATTGGCTGAAAATCAAGGTCTTTTCGCCGGCGTCCAATATTTCGCCGAGCAGCTGCATCAGCGCGGCGGTTTTTCCGGAAAGCGCTACATCGGTCTGAAAGCTTTCGTCGTAGACATGGGGATGGTTGCACACCTGCTTTAAGGCGGTCAGCAGTTTAAGTACCAGCGCGTTCCGCTGAATTCCATCTTCCGTCTTCAACACGCTTTTCAGCTGCGTTTCGACAAGGCTTTCGTACAGCGCGGTTTGCTCCGGCGTCAGGCGGCAGTATTGCGGCGTAATCACTTTTTCCGGTAAGTCGGAAATAACGGCGGGGTCGGTTTTAAGGCGGCGGAGTAAAAACGGCGCGGTAATCTTTTGAAAGGATTCCGCAGTCTCCGCATCGCCGTGCAGTTCGATGGGTATGCGCCATTTTTTACGGAAGGTTTCCGCAGAGCCGAGATAGCCCGGGATGATAAAATCGAACAAGGCGCGCATATCCTCAAGGCTGTTTTCAACCGGCGTACCGGTCATCGCGATGCGGGAGGCCGCCTGTAAAAGCCTGAGCGCTTGGGCGTTTTTAGTCTGCGTATTTTTTACCGCCTGCGCTTCGTCGATGATGAGGCAATCAAATGTCTTTTCGGAAAGTTTTTTTACATCCCGCTGGAGGGTCTGGTATGTCGTAATGTGAATGTCAGACTTTGCGGAAAACCGTCTCCCCTGTCCGTGCAAGATTGTACAACGCAGCGACGGAGCAAAGGTGTGCAGCTCATGTTCCCAGTTCGGCAAAAGACTGGCCGGAGCCGCGATGAGGATGCCGCTATGCTCAAAGCCTTGTTCTTTTAATTTGAGAATGAGGGCGATAACTTGCAGCGTTTTGCCAAGCCCCATATCATCTCCTAACAGGCAGCCGAAACCGCTCTTAATGGTAGAATAGAGCCACTGAAAACCTTTTTCCTGATACGGCCGGAGTGTCGCTTGCAAGGTCTGCGGTACTGCGGCGTCCGTTTCACGAAAGAGCGAATATGATAGCGGCGCTCCGTCCTCCATAACGGTATCGCCGGTAAGCGTCCCCTGAATCACCTCATTGACGGTCGGTTTTTCGTGCTGCATTGTTTCGAGCAGGCGCGCCGTCTGTTCGGGATCGACGAGGATGTAGCGGTCGTTGAATTTAACCAACCCGCTGCTTTGCTTCATCAGCGCACGGAATTCTTTAACGCTGATAACGGTATCGCCGAGCATAATGCCGCGGTCGTACTGCATGAGGTTGTCAAGACTGAGGTACGACTGTACGGCTCCGGCGCCCTTTTGTTTTAGTTGGAACACCGCCCGCGGCTTCAGCGAGCGCTGCAGCGTCTTAGGCAGTACAACCTCTATCCCAAAACGGGAGAGGAGCGGCGCCGCCGTCCGTAAAAACACCGCCGTCTCTTCCTGCGTAAGCGGAACCGATTTTTGCCCGATCATCTCCGTTAATTTCGGCAGATATGCGGAAAGCGCAATCGCGAACTCTACCGTTTTGCTTTCCAGCTGTACGGAGTCGGCGATGCGGGAAAACGGTACAAACCGGTTGTTCGTTTCTTTGCTATGGCACACCTCGGCGGAAATCTGAAAGTCAGACTGTTTTGCCTCCTCCAAGATGAGCCGGAAACGGAGGCTGTTGCTGTCGTAGTAGAGCGCGGCAAGCCAACGGGTAATCGATGCGGGAAGGCGGCGCATACCCGGCGCCTTCGTATTGATAGTCGCGCCTTGGAAAAAGAGAGCCGCAATTTCCTGTTCCGCTTGGCGGATACCGACGGGCATAAAACCGGCAGTATGTACATATTCGGTGAGGAACGCCGTCAGCAGCAGCTCGGCGCAGTACCGCCTGCCCCAGCTCTTAACTTGCGGAAAAAATGCTTCGGTAATAAAGAAAGCGCAGCGGTCGATTGCAGCGGAAACAGCCTGCGCCGAAGTCAGTGGCTTCCAAAATACCGCCAGTCTCCGCGTTACCGGATCGAGGTATACCGCCGGCAGCAGTGCGGATTCGGCGATGAGCCGCTCTCCGAGTGTCAGTACCGTATATGCCGCCTTCATACCGTCCGGAGAATCCGTAAGGGGCGTAACGCCGCGCAGGAGGTGAAGCGCTTGCACGAGCGTCAGCGCCGCCTCCGTACCGTTCGGAAGCCGCACGCGGAGCTGCAACACTGCTTCTTTCTGCAAGGGGAAAGCCGGAACACCTGCCGTTTTTTGCTTCGGCAGTTTTGCCGTATCGAGCCGAACCGGCGTGTACAAAAGGCGGCTTGAACCACACAGCGTTGCCGCCGATGCACAGCCCGTACCGGATTTCATTAAAACGGCAATCCGTTGCTCAAGCGTCAACTCAAACGCTTTATTCTGCCGGACAATCAGTTTATGGTATAGCTCTTTAAAGGCTGCAACCAAGTCATCATCATAAAACGGTGTAAGCGGCGGAAGCAGCGCGGAAATCAGCGGTAAAAACGATTCTTCAAGCGGAAAGCGGGGAAGCTCCGCCGGTACGTCCTGTGCAGGCTCATCCGACCGGCGCAGAGACAGCGTTACCGGATGCTCGTATTCAGATTCTGCCGACACAGCAAGGGGCGGTACGTTAGCCGCCGTACCCGCCGCGCCGGATTGCCTCGTTTTTCTTTGCGCTCCGGCGGTTGAACTATTGCCGGTTGCCGGTGTTTCAAGCACCGCAGTATCATCCGCCGGTGATACGCCCTGCTCCGGTACGGCGGTTAGAGCCGGTTCGGCGGACATATCCCCTGCGGC